>ERZ761609.1313-NODE-1313-length-22622-cov-24.014047_pt1 | contig 22622 bp, 23 predicted proteins | sample MGYA00511163_ERZ761609 | MGnify/ENA primary metagenome ERZ761609 (study PRJEB28899, sample SAMN02445070) | bioreactor sludge metagenome | biome: EBPR sludge | place: Australia: Brisbane, Thorneside Wastewater Treatment Plant | collected 2011-12-16 ... | reverse complement strand
CAAGTCTTTGCAATGCCCAACAGGGGAATTTTGGAGAGTTCGGTTGCAAGCAACTTTGTTATCAATGCAAGCTCGTAAATATAATAAGCGCAAAGGAGTTAGGACTGATTTGAATTTTCGCGGAAACATGGCGCACGCTTATTTTGGACTGTCTCACGAAGTATGCAAAAGGCTGGAAAACATGATAGAAAAGACGAGAAAAAATCGTTCTCATATTTCTCGAGAAGCTCTTGACGCGTATTTTTTAGAGGTCAATAAAGCACCGTTAAGAGTGCATGGATCTTGTGAGAAAGACCCGATAATCGGGCTAAAACATATTCCGTTAACAATTCGTAAAGATCAGAGTGAGTGGATGAGACTTATGTCTGAAAAAACAGGAAAAAAAATGAGCAGATTGGGACGTGAAGCTATCGAGTTCTATTTGACTCAAAATGGCTTTTAGTGTGCAAGAATTGCCATTTAGCGATGTAATAGAGTAAAAGCTTCGCAGGGAAAGCTCTAAAACAGAAAAAAGCAATTGGGGCTGTTTATATTTGGTTGGAGTAATAGCATTTTTTATTCTCTATCTCAATTGTTCTTTCCAAGTATCTATACTGGGGGAGTACCTTCATCCGAATCATGAAAAGATCATTTTACACGGGTCTGATCATATGGGTTTCTACAAAGCATTTTAGAGTGAAGCGGGAATAGATCGGATATGTGACATAAATTAATCATAGATGTTTACAAGCAGAAAATGACGTGCTATATTTCATACAACGAAATATTCGTATAACAAAATTATGGAAGAGAGGGATTTGTGAAAATGCTTACCCTTGACGCTTTCGGAGACCGGATGATTGAACTTTTCCCGAAACTGATGCGGGAGATCTCGCAGTATGAGACTAATTCTTTAACCGAAGGAGTCATCACCGTTCCGCAAGTCTGGGTTCTCGATTTTCTGAAAGACCGGAAGACAGCGCAGATGAACGAACTTGCGGAGTATATGAAGCTCAAGTTTTCGTCCGCCACAGGCCTTATCGACCGCATGGTCAAGCACCAGCTTGTAAAGCGCGTGCGGAGCGAAGCCGACCGGCGGGTCGTGCTAATATCCATTACTTCCAAAGGTGAGAAAATTTTGCGGGAAATATACAAGCAAAAGCGCAAGGGGATTATGCAATTGTTCGGCAGATTAGGTCCCGAAGACCGCATGCAGTATATGGAACTCATCGAAAAGCTTGTCAAAGATCTTTCCTCCACATCTTTTCAGGAAAACCGTTATGCCGACCGTCATCATTGAAGGCCCACGGTTAAGCCCTGAAAATAAGAAGGACTTGGTCCAGAAACTGACCCCGATTGTGGCCTATGTTTATGACTGGAAAGTTGAAGATGTAATCGTGATCATCCGTGAGAATGAGGATGAAAATGTGGCTCGCGGAGGCATTTTATTATCGGAACGAAAGGGGCGCGTAAGCGGCCAATCATGAAAGCAATGATAGATAACCGAGCGAAATCTATTTGGAAAAACTGTTTGAAAAAGCTGAGCCGCATTTTTTTAGCCTTGTCATGTCTAAGTATTGGCGGCTTTTTTTCAGGGAGCGAAGTTTTTTCCCAAAACACCGCTTTGCCTGGACCAGTAAGCGAAAATGTGAAGGCAATCCAAACTGTTGAGAAAAATGAAAGACCGTCCTTGACGCTTGAAGAGTCTTTTCAGCTTGCTCTCAAAAATCATGAAGAGATTCAAATCGCTGTCTTTAGCGAAAAGGAGCAGGGGCTTTTGCCGTGGCGCGCTTTTTCCGCAATTTTGCCTAGCGTGACGGGAGATGCCGGGGTTACCTATCCAAAAGAGCAGATTGCATTTCAGGATTCCGTTATCGTAGCAGACCCGCTCAAGGAAGCAAGCATCACGGTCAGGCAGCCTCTTTTCAACGGCCAGACGCTACCTGCCTACATAAGCGCAAGAAACCTTTCGGATGCCTCATCTGAGAGCAAATATTTCGAAATCCGCCGCGTCCTCTTTAATGTAGCGCAGGCCTATTTTTCGCTTCTGCAAAATCAAAAGCTTGTTGACGTTGCCGAGGAATCTCTGAGGCTGGCACAGGAGCAGCTAAGGATTTTGTCCGAACGTTACGAGGCAGGACAAGCACCCAAAAATGATTTTCTGCGTGCCCAGGTTGAAGTGAGCCGTGCCGAGAGGACTTTGACGGAAAGCCGTAATAACCGTGAACTTGCGGGCAGTACTTTGGCCAGCTTTATTGGTATGCCGGTCCCGGAAATCAAAGAGGCCCGCTTGGCTGAACCTGAATCTGATCCAACCGTCAGACTCGAAGAAAATGATGAGCTTCAAAAATATATCGAGATTGCCGGAAACCATCGCAATGATCTCATGAGTTTAAAAGAGCAAGTCGATGCCAAAAAATGGGAAGTCCGGCAGAAATGGGCTGCGTTTCTTCCTAATGCGGAGTTGATATTTGAACAATCCTGGCTCGAACCCGAGAGTTTTTCGCGGCAGAACAATTTCTGGACAGCCGGATTTCAGTTTACATTTCCTTTTTTTGACAAAGGAGAGCGAGTACTCAATGTGAGTGAGCAAAGATACGAACTCAAACAGCTTCGGCTCCGTCTTGAAAGGCTCCGGAAGGATATCGCGCTTCAAGTTGAAGAGGCCTGGCGCTCGGCCCAAACTACCAAAGTCAATCTGAACGCGGTTCTCAAAGAAAAAGAGCTTTCCCAGGAAAATTACGATGTGATTCTCAGCCGATATGAATCCGGACAAGCCTCCAGCCTTGATGTGATTGATGCTTTTGCGGAGCTCACCAATGCAAAAACCAGCGCCGTAACAGAACAATATGCTTATCAGCTTTCTCTTCTTAACCTTTTGAAGCAGGCCGGGCTGTTCGGGCAGTCTTACGTAGAGCCGCAAAAAAAATGAGGAGTCTTTTTGTGAAAAGAAAGTTTAAAAATCAAACAAATGTTTTTATTTTGATTTTTCCGTTGCTGTGTTTAGTTTTGGCTTCCGGATGCGGTAAACACGATGAGAAAAGGCCGCCAAGTGTGCCTGTCGATGCGATTGAAGTGCGGCCGGAAAAGCTGGAACATGTTTTAAAAGTTGTCGGCAATATCAAGGCGCAGGACGGAGCAACTTTGTATTCTAAGGTAACCGGAAAGCTGATCAAGTATACGGTGAAAGAAGGGCAGGCGGTAAAAAAAGACGAGACTGTCGCTTTGCTCGACCGTGACGAAGTCGGATTCAAATACCAGGAGGCTTCGGTAAAAACGACGCTTGATGGGGTCGTGGGACGTACTTATTTGGATGCGGGTGCGGATATCCAGTTGAATACGCCTGTAGCGCTTGTTGTGGATATGCGTCAAGTGCGTGTTTTGATACAGGCGCCCGAACAAGATTTGCCGGATGTGAAGGAAGACCAAACCGCCCATGTTTATGTGGATGCTTTTCCAAAAGATAGATTCGAAGGAAAAGTCATTAAAGTGAGTCCGATTGTGGATCTTCAGACCCGGACAGCGCCGATTGAAATCGAGGTTCCTAACCCTGACTACCGGTTGAAACCCGGAATGTTTGCACGTGTCGAACTCGTCACGCGTGTTTTCGAGAATGCCGTGATGATCCCTGAAGAGGCCATTGCTTACGCGAGCGGCAAACCCTTTATTTTTGTTGTCAAAGACGGTAAAGCACAAAGGCGGAGTATTGAGACCGGCATGCGGCAAATCGGAAGAGTTCAAATTACCAAAGGGCTCGAGGGCGGCGAAGTTGTGGTGACAGCCGGTCACCTGAAGATCCGCGACGGCTCCGAAGTTACGATTGCTAAGGAGCAAACCAAGTCTGCGTAGCTTAAACTTTATTTTTATAAACGACGCCATGGATAAATTAAGGGAAATACATGTTATCGAAATTCTTTCTTGACCGGCCGGTTTTCGCGTGGGTGATTGCCATCATTTTGATGGTCTTGGGCTTACTGGCTATTTACCAGCTTCCGATATCGCAATATCCCCCTATTGCCCCGCCTTCTATTGCCATCACGAGTTTCTATCCGGGCGCGTCAGCCGAAACCGTGGAAAATACCGTAACCCAGATCATCGAACAAAAAATGACCGGCTTCGAAGAGATGCTATACATGTCTGCGACAAGCGATTCGGCTGGCGCTTCGCGCATAGAACTCACGTTCAAGCCCGGAACAGATCCTGATTTGGCCTGGGCCAAAGTGCAGAATAAACTCCAATTAGCCATGGCCAGCCTTCCCGAAGTGGTGCAGCGTTCGGGAGTGACGGTAAGCAAATCGACGAGGAATTATCTCATCATTATCGGCCTTGTCTCCGAGGACGGCAGTATGGACGACCATGCGCTGCGGGATTATGCCCAATCGAATCTTGAGAAGGTGCTGGCGCGTGTTCCGGGAGTCGGAGAGGTCGAGACTTTCGGGACCCAGTATGCGATGCGCGTTTGGATCAATCCCGATAAGCTGATTGAATACGGCCTCACGGTTCAAGACGTTGTCCAGGCTTTGGATGCCTATAACGTCGAGGTATCCGCCGGTCAGTTCGGAGGACTTCCGGCCGTTGAAGGCCAGCGGCTTAACGTTTCCATCATTATTCAAAATTTGCTGCAAACCCCCGAGGAATTTGCCTCTATTCCGGTCCGAGCCAATACGGACGGATCGATTATCCGCATCAAGGATATTGGCGGAACCGAACTCGGCACCGAGTTCTACGATATCGTCAATGTATATAACGGCAAACCGGCTGCCGCTATGGCGATAAGACAGGCTCCCGGCGCAAACGCGCTCGATACAGCGGAAGCGGTCAAGGCGAAACTCGAAGAGATGAGCCGGTATTTTCCGCATGGCATGAAGGTAGTTTATCCTTATGACACAACTCCCTTTGTTGAGGTGGCGATTCATGAGGTTGTCAAAACTCTCTTCGAGGCCATCGTGCTGGTGTTCCTTGTCATGTATCTGTTTATGGGAAATATCCGGGCAACATTGATTCCCACGATTGCCGTGCCGGTCGTTCTTTTGGGCACTTTCGCCGTACTTGGATTCTTCGGGTTTTCGATCAACATGCTGACCATGTTTGCCATGGTCTTGGCGATCGGCTTGCTAGTGGATGACGCAATCGTGGTGGTTGAAAACGTGGAGCGCCTGATGTCGGAGGAAGGTCTTTCGCCGCGGGATGCCACCGCCAAATCAATGGACCAGATCACAAGCGCCTTGATCGGTATCGGCTTGGTGCTTTCCGCTGTTTTTGGCCCTATGGCCTTTTTCCCGGGTTCAACGGGGGTTATCTACCGCCAATTTTCCGTGACGATTATTGCTTCGATGATGCTTTCGGTGGTGGTCGCCTTGATTCTGACGCCGGTGCTCTGCGCAGCGCTGCTGAGACCGGTGCCAAAAGGGCATGAACCGGCAGAAAATGCAGTTTGGTTCCTGCGTCCTTTTTTTCTGAAATTCGACCGCTTTTTCTTCCGGATTCGTGAACGCTACATCGCGATTGTAGGCCACTCCTTGGCACATAAACGGCGTTATATCGTTTTGTACACCGCCATCTTGGGAGTGATCGCATTCATGTTTTTCCGTCTCCCCACGGGCTATTTACCGGACGAGGACCAGGGAATCCTGCTTGCGCAGGTTATGATGCCGACCGGCTCGACTTTGGAGCAAACGAAAGCGGTTACGGACCGGGTCCAACAGCATTTTGAGCAAAACGAAAAAGATGCCGTGGAATCTTCTATGGCAATAGTGGGTAACGGTTTTTCGGGTAGAGGGCAGAATAACGCGATGGTCTTTGTCAAACTCAGGGACTGGAAAGAGCGCGGGCGCAAAGAATTATCGGCAAAGGCCGTGGCGGGAAGAGCAATGGGAGCATTTTCAGCGATTCGCGAGGCCATCGCTTTTGTTTTTCCTCCGCCTGCCGTTCTTGAACTGGGCTTTGGCCGAGGCTTTGACTTCCAGCTAATCGACAGAGGCGGATTGGGACATGAGGCTTTGATGAATGCCCGGAATCAACTGCTCGGCATGGCAGCTCAAGATACGCGGCTTACGAAAGTGCGCCCTAACGGCATGGAGGATGTCCCTCAATTTCGAATCGATGTGGATTGGGAAAAAGCAGGCACGCTGGGGATTCCGATCACTTCGATCCATAGCACGCTCTCAGCAGCTTTCGGCGGGGCCTATGTCAATGATTTCATCCAAGGCGGGCGCGTGAAACGCGTGTACATTCAAGCGGATACTCCCTACCGCATGCTGCCGGATGATCTCGAAAGAATTTATGTTCGCAACATTTCAGGGCAGATGGTTCCCTTTGCATCCTTTGCATCGACCCGCTGGGCCTCGGGATCTCCGCGCCTCGAACGCTTCAACGGATTTTCATCCATGAACATCTGGGGAGAACCCGCGCCCGGCAAAAGTTCCGGCGAGGCGATGCAGGCCATGGAAGAACTTTCGGGAAAACTGCCCAAAGGATTCGGCTATGATTGGGCGGGTCTGTCGTATCAGGAAAGGATGTCCACGGCCCAGGGGCCGATTCTTTACGCATTTTCCATTCTCGTGATCTTCCTTTGCGTCGCGGCCTTATATGAGAGTTGGAGTATTCCGTTTGTGAATCTCCTGATGCTGCCGCTCGGAGTATTCGGCGCTTTATTTGCGACTTCCCTGAGAGGCCTGACTAACGACGTTTACTTCCAGATCGGTTTTCTCACGACAATGGGACTTTCTACGAAAAACGCCATTCTTATCATTCAGTTCATCAAAGAGCAGATGCAGCAGGGGCTCGGCCTGGTGGAGGCGACTCTTGCTGCGGTAAAGATCCGCTTCCGTCCGGTTATCATGACATCTCTCGCGTTTTTCTTTGGAACGCTGCCTCTTGCGCTTGCTTCCGGGGCAGGTGCGGGCGCAATGAATGCAATTGGGACTGCCGTCACGGGCGGGATGATTTCTGCTACTTTTATCGACCTCATTTTTATTCCTTTGTTCTTTGTCGTTATATCCCGTTTCTTTGAGCGCAAAACAAAAAACACTCAGACCAGCGGTGAAGGAACAAATTAAGTCATGAAAGCCAGATATTCCAAGGCGCATGATTTTCAGGTGTTTGAAGAAAACTTGACGTTTTTCATGCGTTATTTGTTGGGGCGCTGGTTGAAACTACTGGCAAACTATAAGATTAACCTTGCCCAGTATTTTATTCTCTCCAAATTGAGTCATGCCGCCTCACTGCCCATGTTCTCCTTTGTTAAGGATTATCCTCATTCCAAACCTTCGTTCACAAATAACATTGACCGGCTTGTTTTACGGGGGCTTGTGACGCGTATGAAGGGAACCGAGGATAGACGGACGGTTTTGGTTTCCATTACGGCGAGTGGAAAAAAGTTTATGAACAACCTTCAAAGAACGCGGCTCAAATTCTTGCAAAGCTACTTTAATCGTCTGCCGCCGGACAAGCGGCATGCTTTGGCTGAACTTTTAGCGGCCCTCCGGCCGGTTCATGAAGAATCAAGCGCAGGAATAAGTAGTAAGAATATTCTGAAAAAATAAACTTATGATTACATGGATCGGTCTTTGCGCCGGGGAAATTTGGAATTGTTTGGACATGCACGATGGTAAAGCAGAATTTCATATTCTGTTTTCGAAAATCAACGCGCCAAAGGAAACCATTTTGATGGCAATGGGATGGCTTGCCAGAGAAGGCCACATTATCATTGACGGGTCTTTTCCTTCAGGCGCGATCAAACTTCGAGTTGTTTGAGACTGTGAAGGAGAAAAATCATGGAACAAACAAGAAATTAATATACTCCCGGCGTCTGCAATATCGGCCCGGCGGAAATTAAGAAACGCAAACAAGCGGGAAGTTATAAATTTCTCGAAAGAGTATGACCGGCGAGTTGTTCGGTTCGAAGTGACACCAAGAGCGAGGCACCTTCCCCTACCGATTCAGCGCAAACAAGATTTTTGCTTAGAAATATCTTTAGCGAACTGCCGAACCACATTCAAAAAAGGATGCTATTTTTTTCTCGGCAAGCCGAGTCTTCTTTTTTTCAAGCTCAACAAAGATGAAAAGGATTTCTGTTTTAAACACGACGTTCCGAAATAATGAAAATATTGCACTTAACGAATCATCTTAATTCAGGCGGGATTAGCTCGTATGTTTATGTGCTTGCATGCGAGATGAAACGTCGGGGACATCAATCGGCCGTTTTAACAAGTGAAGGGGCATTGGTAGGGCGCTTTCAGGAAGCGGGTATCTCAGTCTATTCGTTGCTTCCTCGCACAAAAAGCGAAATAGATCCACGGCTCTATTTCGTATTGCCGCGAATCCTTCAGATGATCGGGCAAGGCCAATATGATCTTTTGCATGCGCATACTCGCGTGGGGCAAGTGCTGGCTTCTTGGATCAAAGTATTTACAGGGATTCCTTATGTAACGACAGCGCATGGTTTCTATAAAAATCGTCTCGGTCGGAAAATCCATCCCGCATGGGGCGATCATGTAATTGCTATAAGTAATGACGTCCAAGATCACCTTATCGAGGACTTTAACCTGCCCCATAAGAATGTCACAGTCGTATTTAACGGGGTTGATATCGAAAGTCTCCAGCATCAGAAACAATTAAAAAATCGCACCGAAATCCTCAAATCGTTTGGGATTTCCGTATCGAACCCGATTGTTGTTAGTTCCGTTGCCCGAATCGTGCCTGCCAAAGGGCACGAAGTATTGTTGCACGCCATTGCCCGTTTGATTCCAAAATATCCAGAACTGCATTTGATTCTTACGGGGCAAGGTGCCCATGAAACGAATGTCCGTAAAGTAGCCAATGAACTTCGCCTCAATAGTAACATTACGTTCACAGGCCCTTTAGAGGACATTACGAAAACGCTTGCCGTCACGGATATATTCGTGGCTTCGGTCCTTTGGGACGAGGCTTTCGGCCTTTCGATAGCAGAAGCAATGGCCTTGAAGATACCGGTGGTAACTTCTTCGTCGTGGAGCTTACGAGATGTGTACAAGGATCATGAAAGTGTGCTTGTTGTTCCTCCGGGTAATGTTTCTGCTTTAGAGAAGGCGTTGGATGAACTTATTTCAAATCGAAATTTTGGGCGTTCTCTAACGGAAATCGCTTACGGCATTTTGAAAAATAAATTCTCAGCTCAATTAATGGGAGAAAGTATCGAGAAGATATATAAGCGAGTGTTTTATAAATGAGGGCAAGAAGATGATTTTGAAAAAAACAGATCGAAATTAATATTACCACCTACTCGTAATACTTTAGCTTCTTCGGTAATCATTCCATTTGTTTATTTCTAGGCCTGCCGGTCTGCATTCCATCTTACTCGGGGTTGAATCATGAGTCGAATCAGAAAATACTTGTCGGAAATATTTCTAATCTTATTTCTTCTGCCAGGATGTGCGAGTACGCGGCATGCCGTGCCGATTGATCTTACAATGCAAGCTTCAGTACTCGGAATGCAAGACATCAGGGCAATCGGGGGCGTTCCAAGCGAGTATCTCATTCAAGATATAGTCCAATTAATGGAGCAGGAAGAACAACAGCATGATTCTTGGTTTTTTAACTCTGATCGCACATATGAAATGCTGGCTATTTCAGGCGGTGGTGATAAAGGGGCTTACGGCGCGGGGTTGTTAAATGGATGGACGCAGGCGGGAACACGTCCGTCGTTTAAGATCGTAACCGGTATTAGCACGGGGGCGATTATTGCACCGTTTGCTTTTGTTGGGAGCGTTTATGATATGAGGCTCAGAGAATTTTATACTAAATACTCCACAAAGGACATTATTAAGAAACGGTTCTTGAGAAATGCTTTAGCGACAGCGAATCCGTTTAAAGACCTCATCGAACAAAATATTGATGATGACTTAATCAAGAAAGTCGCTCTGGAATATCGGAAGGGACGAAGACTGTATATCGGAACGACGAATTTGGATATCCAAAGGCTTGTGATTTGGGATATGGGGAAGATTGCTTCTTTGGAAACGCCTCAGGCGATGGATTTATTTCGAAAAATTATTCTTGCTTCCGCATCCATCCCCGTTGTATTTCCACCGGTTATTTTAAAAGTGCAAGCTGGAGATAAAAGCTATGATGAAATGCATGTTGACGGGGGTGTCACAAAGCAGGTGTTTTTTATCCATGAAATTGTACAAGGAGTTGAAATCGCGGCAAAGAAAAAGGGCGTGGATACTTCAAAGTTGCACTACAAAATTTATGTCATCCAAAATGGTTTCGTGAGTCCGGTATGGAAAGAAGTGCCCAACAAGCTTTCAGCGATTGCCGTAAGAACTATGGATACGATGACGGGCGCACAGAGTGTCGGTGATATTTATCAGCTATATGTTTTCACGCAACGGACGCATGGTGATTTTAATTTAGCATATATTCCAGAATCTCATCTTCCCGAAGGCCGGGAGCTTTTTGATCCTATTGCAATGAAAGCTCTTTTTGAGATCGGGTTTAATCAAGCTGTGCAAGGTTATGTTTGGAGGAAAACACCTCCGGGCCTAGAGGACTAATACGAAATCGCTGCCGCAGGGCTGGATGCTGCGGGCACTGAATGGCGGAATTATTTTATAAATAAAAAATTACGCTTTATCATTGAACAGGCATTAAGAATAATCGTGGTCTGCGAAGTGTGGTGTATTGCTAAGACATCTTCCGTTAACAATTAGTAAGGATCAGAGTGAATGAATAAGACTTACTGTCTGAAAAAATAGAGAAAAACTTATCAGATTGGGGGCTATCGAACTCTATCTAACCCAAAATGGCCTTTAGCATGCAGAAATTGCCATTTAACGACGTAATAGGAAAGGTTAGCAGAAAAGCTCAAATGGGGCGTTAAATGCAGAAAAAAGGCAATTTAGGGCTATTTGTCGGCTGTGTATGTTTGGTTGGATTAATAGCATTATTTTCTATCCTCTATTTCCGTTCCACTCAGGTATCTGTCTCTGAAAAAGCTCCCTCATCAGAATCACAAAAAGAGACCTTTCAATACGAGTCTGATCATGTGGAAATTGATGACTCTGGGGGGACTACCAAGATTACCATCACTGGTACTCCGAAAAAACAAGGTGCGGTCTATCAATCTAAGGGTTGTATAGAGTTAAAGAGAAGCGCTTATGTCGCTTGTTACAACACGGAGACGAAAGTGGCAGATTGGACTGAGTACGCTTTAACACAACAAGATCTTCGCAATGATATTTCGCGGGACGATGATTTTAGGGCGGACCCTGATTTGCGGGCTGGTCAGAGATCGGAATTGGTTGATTATAGGGGAAGTGGCTATGATCGCGGACATTTAGTTCCCGCAGCTGACATGGCTAGGGGCAGAGTAGCAATGAGTGAAAGCTTTTTGCTTACAAATATGGGACCACAGGCACCAAGTGTAAATCGGGGCATTTGGAGTAAATTAGAAGCGCAGGTACGTGAATGGGCAAAAGAGGGGAAGAGTCTAAGAGTTATCACTGGGCCTTTATATTTTGGGAATGATTCCAATAGTGATGGAGTTCCAGAGATTTCTACAATTGGCCGAGGTAAGGTTTTTGTTCCCTCACATTATTTTAAAATCATATTGAAGATAGAAAACATTCCCCAAAATGATGATGTTATCGCATTTGCAGTTCCCAACTGGGAAGTTGATGGCGGGAAGCTGGAGAATTACCTGATTTCGGTGGATGACATTGAATCAATCACGGGATTAGATTTCCTCAAAGACTTGGATGATTCGATCGAAGTTCCTTTGGAAATTAAAAAACAAACAGGATTAGATTCCTTTTAAAGCGGAAGAAATATGCAGAATCATGGAGATCAGATAAAGAAAATCCGGAAGGAAAAGGGAGTTACCCTAATTGAACTCGCTGCAAGAATGGGAGTCTCGCAAGCTTATTTAGTTCGTATCGAAAGAAATGAAGTTCAACCAACAGAAGAGCAGGTGGAAGTGATTCATGCGTTTCTGGATGAGAAGTTATGATTGATGAAAGATTAAATTTGAAGGCCGAATCATACTATGTTGACCGGTATGATTTAGGAACTATCCAAGAATGCTTGTCGCGCATCAAAGCTTTCGAAACGATCCCATTAGAAAAGATACGATTAAGCAATGAAAAGCTTTCTGATGAAGAGAAAACAAAATGTGTTGCTCAGGTTTTAGAATTAAATCTATACGCTATCAAGGGAGAGCGATATTGCAATAAAACTCAGACCGTCCGTGCGTGGATGGATAAGGATCGAAAACGGGACGAGGTTTATCAGAGCGTTACTGCTCCCTCCGAAATGCAATGTGATGAATGCTCCGGCAATATGCGTGTAATTTTAAAACAGCTTTATGAGAAGTCGGAGTCTTCTCTGCGAGTGCTTTTCATGCTCGAATGCGGGAGGTGCAAAAAGAGGAAGGGTGTTTTTGATAACGGAGAAAAGTTCGCAGCCACACCGGAGCATTGCCCGCGGTGCAGTCAAATTATCAAATGTGATTGTACGGAGGATGGGAGAAATCTTATCTGGTCTAAAAAATGTTCGGCGTGTGGTTTCGAGGAGACAGAGATTGATGATTTTGAAAAAAGTAAGGCTGATCGTGTAAATCGTGAATTGGAAGAGGCTCGTCTTTTAAAAGAATATCGCAGTCGGTTTTGTTTTAGTGCCGAAGAAGGCTCCGAGTATGTCATTAGCAAAAGCAATTTCGAGCAGCTGGGAGAGATGCTTAAAAAAGCCGAATTAAGGCAGAATGACCTTGACTATAAGCGAGCTGAAAATTTGGATCGGTGGAATGTGGCAGAGCTCGAAAGTCGTCTCCTTGATGTATTGGGCAAAGAAAAGTATTCCAAGCTTATTTTTGATAAGCCTGAGATGGATAGATTTGTAATTGTCCCTTTTTGTGTGCAGGATGGTGATACTAAAAGGAACGAAAGAAGCAGTATCCAGAAATTGCGTAAGTTGATCCAGAAAACCTTAGAGGGCTCTAATTGGCGTCTTATGAGTGATGGAATTTTTTATCGGTTAGGGGTTTTGTCGGGTCGCTTAAAGGGGTATGAGAGGGAAGAGGATATGGTGGGACTTGTAAAAGATGAGAGTGCCAAGCGTGGTGCGGGGCAATAATATAGATAGTGATGTTTTTAATTACCTGTTTTTAATTTTCATAGTTCTTTTTATTTTTATTAATCGAGAGATCTCTACAGAGATAAAGATTTGAATTTCCCGAAGCTAAAAAATTTTAACTTTGGTAAAGGGGAGGGGGAGGGATTAAATCGCCCTAGTTTCGACTTCTTTCAGCAGTTCCCACTTCGACATGCCGAAGCTCTTGGCTATGAGGGCAATTTTGTGCAGAGTAACCGAAGCTTCACCTCGTTCAATGCGACCAGCGTAACTGCGGTCGATTCCAAGATGATCAGCATAAGATTCCTGAGTAAATCCTTTCTGCTCTCGTAGTTTTCTTACTACGAGCCCAAACTTTCGTTCTTCTTCTCCTACTGACTGGCGTCCCATTGGCGTATGCTCGGCCAATGTCGCCTATCTGTCCACGGACTATAATCCGTTGATGTAACGGTATTTTCCCGTTACATTTTTAAGACTTTAAATAACTCGAAAAGGTCTTATATGACGGAAGAATACAACCCCGAAAATTATAAAAAGAAAGCTTCGTTGCAGGATATCGCCGAGGCTGCTGGCGTTTCTAAAATGACGGTGAGCCGCTATCTGAATCCTCGGAAGAGGATGGAAGTGGCTCCAGTAAAAAGAGCGAAAATCGAGATGGCTATACAGAAGCTCGATTACACGCCCAACATATTTGCCAGAAAGCGTCGGGCTCTTCAGAAGTACAAGATCGGCATCCTGACATCTTTATCAAAGCACATCATGCAATCGGGTTATCACATGGGGCTTTTGGCTGGAATTCTAGACCGTGTTTTTCGTACGGGACACGAACTTGAGATTTTTCAGCTGTGGGAAGGGAAGTCCTATCGCAATCTTGAAGATGTCCTGAGTGAGCACGGAGTAGACGGGCTTCTCATAGTCACTTGGCGTATGGATTTGGAACTTATTGATTTGGTTGAAAAGACATCTCCAAAGCTTCCGTTGGTTATTTTTAACGATTACTACTCAAAGCTGAATAGCAACATTTTGTATGTGGACCCGCGCGAGGGGATGAAGCTGGCTGTTTCTTATCTGGCAGAGAAGGGATATAAAAAAATCGGATTTCTTACAAGACCTTCTGAAATTGTTTTTAAGGCGGACGGGAAAACAATCAAGCTTCCCTCAATTGACGGACGTGAAAAGCTCCAAGGGTTCCTTGATGCGATGAAGGACAAAAAGCTGGTCGTTCGCAAAGACTGGATTCGGGAATGCAATTCTTATAAAGATACCGACTGTTATAACTCGATGAGAGATTGGATCAAGCAGGGAAAGCTTCCACGCGCCATTATTTGTGCGAACGATGAAATGGCTCTTGGAGCGATGAAGGCTTTGAAAGAAGCAAAATTGTGGAGTCCCGAAAAGATAGCTTTGGTGGGCTATGACGATATTGAACGGGGGCGGGTGGTATCGCCCTCGCTTACGACCATCCGTCAGCCCCTCTATCAAATGGGGCAGGAAAGCGTGGATGTGCTTATTGAAAAAATAGAATTTCAAGATAAGGAGCCGGTTCAGAGGAAATATTCCCCTGAATTGATTGTTCGTCAGACGGCTTAGTTGAAACGCAACAGCGAAACCGGCAGAGATTACGCGATCCTGCGGCTTCCAAATTTCAAAATAACTTAGGGGGTACAATGCGGTGGAGACTACAGTAGTTCCGATAAAATCGGAAACCAAGCCTTATGGTGTGCTTCGATGTCCCAAGCCGGGATGTGGTAAAACGCTTTTTGAGATGGATAAGAGTTTCTGGATCAAAGAGCCGGAAGGTTCCCAGTGTCGAAAGTGTGAAGGGGAAACCGTTCAGCTCCTCTCTTATTACAACGAAAAGCAGATGGGGCAGTTGGTCATTCGATTTTGGTGTCCGGGTTGTCTGGAGGAGTTCGACCGAAGAATTCCTTCAATCCGGAAGTATTGCCACCACTGCAAGAGTTACATGCACCTCTTTTTTTATCTCTTCATAGGAATCTCGCATTTTTCAGCTCTTCCTGAGATTGAGTACGCGGAAACTCCCGCCTGACGCATTCAACAACCCCTGTTTAGTGTCCTTCCCTCGCCGGGTCCAGGCTTATAGCCTGTACCAACCGCCTGACCACGATCCCTCTTCATAAAATTGTTTCGGTATCGTGGTCAGGTGGCGGCTCGGGAAGGATGTCTGGGGTATGTTTGCGGCACCCTTAAAAATCTCGAAAATATTTTTTCTCCCTCTAAAAACCTTGACTAGGTTGGAACAGATAGGCTCTTTTTGCCCAATACCATGAAGATAAAAAAACAACAGCTAAGTCATAAACCTTGGTTGTTGCTAGGCCATAAAGCCTGTTTTTTGACGAGAGAGAGAAAGAGAGAGGGAGTTATGGAAGCAATTGAGTATGAGGAAAAACGTTCTTTGAATGCGTTTTTGAAAGTGTTCGTGAAAGGAATCCTTCAGCAAATTCTGATTCTTTTTGGAAGAGGTTTAAGTCTCGGATTCGTGCTTTTTTTAGCGCTGTCCACTTTGTCTCTTTTGAATCGCGGAATGGATTTTTTGGGGATTTCTTCGAATGGTAGCAAGTCGGGATCTGTGAAGCAGGCTCAAACTTTTCAGTCTCCGGTTTCCGTGTCAGCGTATCGTGTGAATCCTCAACCTTATAACAGCGGGGCTTATACCCGCTCGAATAAGACCCAGGACACCCGGGATGCGATCCGTGAATCGGGATATTTTGTTAGTTCAGTGGAAAGTTTTGTGCGTGCACTTTCCAGATTCTCGAAGTAAGCGAAAAAGGCAGGTAAGGGGCGTTTCGTGCCCCTTCCTGCGGCGAGTTCAATGTACGAGGAGCGTGACCGTTGGTGGAACAAGATGTGGAATTAACAAAGCAGGATTTAGAGGGCGATCCGCAAAAGCCGCTTGTGTTGACGCATAGAGATATTGCGGTTTTTAAATTAATTCATGAGCATCGGTTCAGTCCGTATAACCAGATTCGAATCGCTTTTTGGCGGGATCGTTCAAGAGAATCAAACTCCTGCTACGGACGGATAGAGCGGCTTGTGAAGGAAGGTTATTTAGAAAAAGATGTTTCTAAGCGCCGGTCTCTTCCAGTTTTTTTTATTACAGAGGTTGCGCTTAAGGAGCTTCGGTCGCGAGGCCTTGATTCGGATTTGGTCCTTTACAAGAAAACGGATGATTTCGACCGGAATGCAGATCACGATTTGAAGGTTCTCAGTTTGCGTCTGTTATTTGCATACATGGGACTCGATAACTGGCGCAGTGAAAGAGTGTTGAAAGAGCGGGATTCTAAACATCGAATTCCGGATGGTGTGCTGATAGTCAAAGGTTTCAAAATCGCAATAGAGATGGAAAATTACATGAAGAGTGCTCCTCGTTATGGGGAAATTTTCCAATACTACGGCGAGAACAAAGAGTATTCGCTAGTGTTCATGATTATGGATGAGGGGCTAAAAGATTGGCTTCTCAAAATGAACTATGACACGAAGCGGATTTGGTTTGCCGGGTATAACGATCTTTTCAAGCACGAGGGTGAGACGCTTTTCGAAAACCGGAACGCAAGTTTTCTTCTGAACCGGATTCTGTAGCGTGGAACCGGAACGTCATTCCGGAAACCGGGGAGGGCTCGCGCTCAAGATTCTTGAGCTGATATTCTTCCGGATTCCGCTCGCGCTTTCAGAACTTGCTGTGGCAGTTTTCTTTTGGACAAGTTCTTGGGCGGTTCGTGGAGGTCTTGGTTTTCTTCTGGTTGTGGCGTATGCCGCTGTTTTATTGGCAGGGCAATATGCCCAGCTTGAATCGTTTATTCCGTCTGATGTGAAGATAAAGGCCTTAGTTCTGTACGGCCTTTACGTTTTCCTGTCCTGGCCCCTCTTCTTGATTCTTGCTTATGTGAAGAAAAGGGAGAAAGCAAAGCTTTCTGACAAGGCGGGAAACTATCGTGAACCCGACCGACAAAGAATGAGGAGAAGGCGGTTTCTATCGAATTACAACCAGGTGTATCTGGGAGATAGTTTTCAGACACAAAAGCCCATCTTCCTGACGAACGAACAGCGATTGATGCATGCGGAAGTAGTTGGTTCGACGGGGACTGGAAAGACAGAGTCTGTACTGCTTACGCTTTTAGGGCACGATGTCGCGCATGGAAAAGGAGCTGTGATTATCGATGGGAAGGGCGACCTTGAGCTCTATGACCGTATTCTCTTTATCATCAAGCGCAACAAGCGGGAGGAAGACTTCCGGTTCTTCTCCCTTTCACATACGGATAAATCGAATAGTTATAATCCGCTGCTAAGAGGGAATGCGACAGAGCTAAAAGATAAGTTGATTGGCAGCATGCAGTGGAGTGAAGAGTTTTACAGGCGGATGGCGGAGCAGGCCGCGCTGTTGATTTTAAATGCGATCATAAGCAATCGAGACCGGGCCAGCTTTAAATCGTTGCACGGTTACATCACGGATCTTGGAGTTTTAAAAGCCTTGGCTGATAAAACAGCTGATCCGGAACTGAAGTCCGAACTTCAGAAAATGGTGAAGCAGTTTAAGAATAACTCAAAGTTCCTCTCAGGGCTAATAGCAGATCTTTATCTGATGTCTCATAGCGAGTTCTCGCATCTGGTGGATGTAGAGGAACCCGAGATCGATTTACTGGACGTCTATCGGAGTCAGAAGATTGTCTACTTCCAGCTCGATTTGCAAGGCTATGGTGATACTGCCAAACGACTAGGTCGGATGATTCTTCAGGATATACGGGCAGCATCCAGTTACATTCAATCCAATATTCGCGACAGCAATCGGAAATTCTTCCCGGTCTTCGTGGATGATGCTTCGAGCTTTCTTGAGCTTAACTTTATTGATTTCTTAAATAAGGCAAGGTCTGCCAAATTTGCCGTCATGCTTCTGCATCAATCTCTTGGAGACCTTGTGATTCGCAGGGATCTTGCTTTCCAGCAGCAAGTGCTAGAAAACACGAATATCAAAATCATTCTGCGGCAAGACGATCCCCAATCGGTCGAGAAATTTACAAAGGTCGGCGGTACTCGCAGAACCATGATTTCAACCTATCAAACCGAAGACAGGCTTCTCGGAAAAGGATTTACAGGAACGGGCTCTATCCGGGCGGGTCAGGAATTCAGAATCGACCCTGATTTGATCCGGGCATTAAAGCGAGGAGAAGCAGTTGTGATTTGGAAAAGCCCATCCTTTCATACCGATTACGTGAAGCTGGATTTCTTTGGGCATCCCGGCGTGAGTTATGTGGATATTGTCGAAAAACCATATCAAGCGGTAGGGAAGATAACGCAGCAAGCCAATACATCTTCGGATGACGATCTTGAAGTCATTCGGAACATTGAAAGGAGTAAGCGAATTTAGGAAGGCTTCATAAATAGTTCATAAAAATTCAAATTAGAAGACAGGGGAAGACTGCATGACTTGTGCGGTCTTCCCCTTTTCTTTTGCACATAGGAGGTGATTTGCACAAAAAAAAGAGCAGTAAAGCAGTCAGTTTCAAAATCAAACAAAAAACCAAACTAAGGAGAATCAAAATGGAAACAACAAATGACAAGACAATCTATGCGTTCAAAAAGAGTGAAACCGAGGAAGTCCGGCTGAACTTGCGGACTTACAAGGGGAAATCCTATCTGGACCTTCGGACGTTTTTTAAGTCTGGAGGAATGGATGCATTTAAGCCTACCCGGAAGGGTTTCATTCTGCCGGCGGAACTCGCACCTGAGCTTGAAAAAGCGTTTCAGGGTGTGTCGTTCAAAGCGGCAGGATCACTCGTTCAGACAGCATAATCCAGTCTGAACATAAAAAAAATAGCGAAAGCGGAGATGTGCGCCTCGGCGCCGTCTCCGCTTTTTGCTTTTAAAAGGAGAACTGCCATGAACCAAAAATATTTGAAGCGTATCGTTGCAAGTTTTGTTCGGGAAAAAGATGTGCCTTACATCGGGGATGCGGCGAAAGATCCTGAAGCTGTAGTGAAGCAGTTTAAGTATCTGGAAAGCAGGGACAGGGAAGAGTTTGTCACGCTGCACTTGGATAAGGGGAACCGGCCACTTTGCTGGGACCGGGTTTCGGTCGGAACACTGAGCGAAGCTCTAATTCATCCTCGTGAAGTGTTCAAGACAGCTCTTCTTTCTAGTGCTGCTGCGATCATTCTTATTCACAACCATCCCTCAGGGCGAGTGGAACCCTCGCCTGAAGATAGGAATATCACTTCCAAGCTTTTGGAGGCTGCAAAGATTCTGGATATCAAGGTTTTGGATCACCTGATTATCGGAGGTGATTCTTCGTATTTCTCATTCCGTGAGCACGGTCTGATTTAACTCAAAAAAAAATCAAAAAATAACAGGCAAGGCATCCCGCCTTGCCTTTTTCTTTTTAAAGGAGGGTTTCGAAATGGAAAACGTTGAAGAAAAGAAAATCGGAACATGCTTCGACTGCCGGGAAAAAGTGGAGGAAGACAAAGCCCGCTTTTTTAAAGAACAGGTGCTGTGCCCATCCTGCTGGGATCATGAAATCGGATATTGTGAATCCTGCAATGAACCGGTCCGCAGAGATGATCTTAAGGAAATTAAGGAGAAATGGTACTGCGAGAAATGCGTTGATGACAAATTCAGGCAATGTGCGAATTGCGATGAGTATGTCGCTCAAAACCTGGCGGTTTATTCCGAACTCAACGAAGCGGATTATTGCCAGAACTGCGCGGGAGATTGCCTCACTTATTGCACTTCCTGTGAGTATGAAGTCAATAACGACAGCTGCTGCCATGATGATTGTGGTGATCCTTATTGTGACAGTTGCTGGGATGACCGTAATCAGGAAGACGAAGATGATGAATCGGCGGATTATCTTCAGCATCACGAGCTTTCGGGCACGAGCTTTAAGGTTTGTACTTCACAAAGAAAGTTTGGAGTAGAAATCGAGGCGTGTCTGGAAGACAGGTCAGACCACTTACCAATGGATCAGGTGGGTAAGTGGAGCAGTCAGCATGATGGGTCGCTTGGTGATGGCGGACGAGAATATGCCAGCCCGATTTTACAAGGCGATGAAGGGTTTCAGGATATTGAGACATTTACAGCAGGTCTTAAATCCTGGGGCTACATCATCCGCCAGTGCTGCGGGTTGCATGTTCATATCGACGGACGTGATCTCGGTTTTGATGATATCCGTAAGGTGCTCAAAATCGTCCTGACGTATGAGCCCGTGATTTACGCCATGCTCCCGGAGGCCCGGTATACAGGAACATACTCTGTTCCTCTCAGCAGGTTTCCAAAGAGCCGGTTCCGGCGGAAGGTCAAAGATGAAAGCGATATGAAGTCAGTGTGGTATGGACCGCGTGAAGCGAATGTGAATTTAAAATCAAAGTACCATCACTCCCGCTATTACGGTGTGAACATCCACTCGTGGTTTTTCAGGCGTTCGATTGAGTTTCGTTATCACTCGGGCACTTTGAACCCTATCAAGATCACGAATTTCATCAAAATATGCCAGGCGCTTGTGGATAAAGCGCATGCGATCAAATCCGCAAAGGTCAGGAAGTTTGAAAACTTTCATGAACATTACGAAAGTTTTGTGACATTTCTTGATCTTCCTCCTGAGATTGCTCTCTATGTTAAGCAGCGGATTATGAAATTCCATCCTGATCGCTTCGCTCTTACGCCAGTCCTGGCTCAGTAACAACAACTCTAAACAAAATTCAAAATCAACAAAAACAACAGAAGGAGTATGTCTATGTGTGGAATTTTTGGGTTTGCCAAAAGTGAAAAGGTCCTGTCAGCGGTTGGGGAACATCAGCTTCGCGGGATCATTATGGATCTTGCGTGTCTCAATGAAACTCGTGGAAAAGATGGAACCGGGATTGCTCTGATATCAAAGTCCGAGCTGACAGTTTTGAAAGAAGCGAAGCCAGTGAGTGCGCTTATTAAAACTAAAAGGTTTCGAGAAATGATCCGCAGAATTAATTCCCGGACTTTGATTTGCTTGGGACACACCCGCCTTGCAACAGTCGGAAGCGTGCATAACAACCACTGTCATCCGTTTGTCTCAGATGATTTTGTGGGAGTCCATAACGGGCATTTTCTGAACCGGGAAGATCTCCTGAAGAAATATCAGAAGGAGGTTCAGACGCCGGTGGATAGCGAGGCGATTTTCCGAGTGCTGGACGGTGAGAATTCAATGCCAGGGGTTATTTCAAGACTGAAAGAGATGTCTGGAGATTTCGCTCTTGGTTTTGCCAATCTCGCTGATCCTTTCCGACTCTATCTTGTGCGTAACGATGAACGCCCGCTACATGTTGCATATGTGAAACGGCTTGAGGTGTTGTTCTGGGCAAGCGAGCAAAAGCATCTGGAATTTACGCTTGTCCGAAATGACCTCGATGCCAAGGTATATGAGCTTCAATCCGATCAGCTTTACTCAGCGGATGTGCGGCAGTTTAACGGTAAAAGCAATATGACCAAATTGCCCTGCAAGATTGATCCGCCGAAATGGGAGCGTTGGCATAGCGCAACTGAAGAAGACTTCCAGCCTGGTGATCAGCCGTACCTCTTTGATTTTGAAGAAATGAAAGACTTCGGATTATTGGAAGGCTCAGGAATTACGGAGCGTTCAAAAATTCCGTGCGGAGGATGCCAGCGGGAAGTGGAGGCGGGGAAGCTCTTCTTTGATGATTCGAACGGGGAGTTTATTTGTGAAATTTGCAGCTGCGATTACTCAGCTTTCGGTAGAGAACAATTTGAAATGGAGGAAAAATAAAATGAACAACAAAATAAAGGAATATGAGCATCCGATTTTCGGCAAGATCATATCGTCATACACGCAAAATGAAGCGATTGAAGATGGCGCGTTGGTGCTTGTTGGTCATATCGGGAAGCAGCGAGTTGTACTAACCCGAGCACTGTTCGATCAAGGCTATGAAGATGAATTGAAAAGAAAAGCTCTGGTTGAAAAGGGCATGGAGCTGCTGTGTCGTGAAGATCCGGAGGACTCGCCGGATATGCGCCTTCGAGTTATCGAAGAAGGAAAAATCTGGGTCATCTGGAATGTGGGGGAGGGTTTTACCTTCCTGCGGCCGGAAGATTACTGAGTGATAACTTTTAGGGCGGGGGAGCTAACGCTCTCCTGCCTTAAAAGGCTATTTTTTTTGTTTATTCAGGAAAGTTAAAAAGGCTGGATAGGATTAGAGCGCCTTTTTTTGAAACGCTGAATTCTTTTGTAGATTGGTTCGCCGTATAGTTTTTCTTCGAGTTTCTTCCATTGGATACCGGCTAATGCCGACTTTTGTGCAAAGCGGTTAAAAATGGCTCTTTTCACTAGACCCGCATAACTCATGGTGGTTTTTGTATCACGCTTTAGCTTAATTAAAATTTCTGGAGTGCACTGATTTTCTCCGATTCCTCTGGACCGTAGCCAATGGCAAAAATCCGCTTCTGGAAAAATCAATTCTGCGGCAAATACTTCCGCGCCAATTTCAATCGGCTGATTCTCGTTAGTGTCATCGCACATAGCCACATTAAGACTT
>ERZ761609.1312-NODE-1312-length-22639-cov-10.915870_pt1 | contig 22639 bp, 14 predicted proteins | sample MGYA00511163_ERZ761609 | MGnify/ENA primary metagenome ERZ761609 (study PRJEB28899, sample SAMN02445070) | bioreactor sludge metagenome | biome: EBPR sludge | place: Australia: Brisbane, Thorneside Wastewater Treatment Plant | collected 2011-12-16 ... | reverse complement strand
CTGTGGGCCCGGTGCCGGCACCTCGGCCGCATTCGCCAAGGCGGGTGAGGCCCCGGTGGCTGAAGGCTCGGGCCGCCTCCAGCGATAGGCCTTGGGAGCCATCCTGGCACGGAATTCGTCCAGCAGCGTCTTTGTATCGCTGGACTTTGACTCGGGCTTGGCAGAATCGGGCTTTCCGGCGTCAGACATGGCGGGGGTTGGCCCTCCCGGAGGCACATGCACCAGGGCGCGTGCGGCCGGCTCAAGCGTTAACAAATGGATAGTGCATGGTGGGGCGCCAAGCTTAACAAGCCGTAAACTTTCCTCTGCTCAGATGCGGCCATGACCGCTTCCGAGACACAAAAGCCTGCTGCAGACCATGCTCCGTCGCCGCCGTTCGACTTGCCCTATCCCAGGCAATGCGACCGTATCGCAACGCGCTCCCAGCGGATGTTCGTCTCGACGGCCTTCGCAGGGGTCAGCGCATTCCTCCTTTGGGCCAATTTCACCGAGCTGGAAAAGGTGACACGTGGCAATGGCCGCGTCATTCCGCAGGTGCAGAACCAGATCATCCAGCATTTCGAGGGAGGCATTGTCCGGGAGATTCTGGTCAAGGAAGGCGACAGGGTCGAGAAGGGCGCCCCACTCATCCGCATCGAGAACTCGTTCCAGCGGGCGGAACTGCTTCAGGCCCAGCTGGAGATCCGGGTGAAATCGTTCCGGCTCAAACGGCTGGATGCCGAAATCCGCGGCAAGGAATTCGAGGCGGATGCCGAGCTTCGCAAAGATTTTCCGCGCCTGGTCGAGACCGAGCTCGGCCTTTACGAAACGCGCAGGAAAACCCTGACCGAGCAGATCGCCATCCTGGATGACCAGTTCAAACAGAAGGAAATCGAGATTTCCGAGTTCAAGTCGCGCTGGAAGAATACCGGACGCGAGCGGGAACTGGTCCTGCAGCGTGTCACCAGCCTCAGGCGGCTGGTCAATGTCGGGGCGGTCTCGTCCAATGAGCTCATCGAGAACGAGCGTACCCTTCAACAGATCGAGGGACGGATTTCCGACCTCACGCATGACATCCCCAAGGCCGAGGCGGCGATGAGCGAAATCTCCCGCCGCCGCTCGGAGGCGCGTCTGAGATTCCAGGCCGAGGCCGAGAAGGAACGCGCCGATATCGAATTGCAGATTGCCAAGCTCAACGAGACGGTGACCGCGATGCGCGATCGCTCGGAGCGCACGGAGGTGGTGGCGCCGATTTCCGGGACGGTCAACAAGCTCAATGTCTCGACCATCGGCGGCGTCGTCAAATCCGGTGATCAGCTTGGACAGATCGTGCCCATCGACACGTCGATCGCGGTCGAGGCCCGTATCCAGCCCAAGGATCGTGCCGAGGTCTGGCCTGGACAGGTGGCTGTGGTGAAGATCTCGGCCTACGATTTCTCGCTCTATGGCGGGCTCAAGGGCAAGGTCGTCGAGGTTTCGCCCGACGCCCTGCAGGATGAAAAGGGACAACCCTATTTCCGCATCCGGCTGGAAGCGGAAGGCTCGAATTTCGGTCCGGACCGACCGGTCGTCCCGGGCATGATCGCCGATGTCGATATTCTTTCGGGCCGGCGGACGATCATGGAAACGCTGATCCGCCCGGTCAAGGCGCTGAGGGACAACGCACTTCGCCAATAGCTACAGGACAATTGCCTCCGGCCGGCGGGTGGTGTTAGGCAAGCCCTGATCCATCTGTCTGTCAGGAACGTTTCCATGCCCGCGTATCGTTCAAGAACCTCAACGCATGGCCGCAATATGGCCGGAGCCCGCGGCCTGTGGCGGGCCACCGGCATGAAGGACGGCGATTTCGGCAAGCCGATCATCGCCATTGCCAATTCCTTCACCCAGTTCGTGCCGGGCCATGTGCATCTGCACGATCTTGGCCAGCTGGTCGCCCGCGAGGTCGAAAAGGCGGGCGGCGTCGCCAAGGAGTTCAACACCATTGCGGTCGATGACGGCATCGCGATGGGCCATGACGGCATGCTCTATTCGCTGCCTTCGCGCGAGATCATCGCCGATTCGGTCGAGTACATGGTCAATGCCCATTGTGCCGATGCTCTGGTCTGCATCTCAAATTGCGACAAGATCACGCCTGGCATGCTGATGGCGGCGCTCAGGCTGAACATTCCTACTGTGTTCGTCTCCGGCGGGCCGATGGAGGCGGGCAAGTTTGTCGCCGAAGGCGTGACCAAGAAGGTCGATCTCATCGATGCGATGATCGCAGCAGCGGACAGCAGCGTGTCGGATGCGGCCGTCTCCGCCTATGAGCGTTCCGCCTGTCCCACCTGCGGTTCCTGCTCGGGCATGTTTACCGCCAATTCGATGAACTGCCTGGTCGAGGCTCTGGGGCTGGCGCTGCCCGGCAATGGTTCGGTGCTCGCCACCCATGCCGATCGCAAGCGCCTGTTCGTCGAGGCGGGGCACCTGATCGTCGACATCACCCGCCGGCATTACGAGCAGAACGACGATACCGTGCTGCCGCGTTCGGTGGCATCGTTCAAGGCGTTCGAGAATGCGATGACGCTGGATATTTCGATGGGCGGATCGACCAATACGGTCCTGCATCTGCTTGCGGCCGCGCATGAGGCGGAGAACCCGTTCTCGATGGCCGACATCGACCGGCTGTCGCGCAAGGTTCCGGTGCTGTGCAAGGTGGCGCCTTCGGTCGCCAATGTGCACATGGAAGATGTGCATCGCGCCGGCGGCATCATGGCAATTCTGGGGGAACTGGATCGTGCCGGGCTGATCCACAGCGACCTTCCGACCGTGCACAGCCGCAGTCTGGCCGAGGCGCTGGATCGCTGGGATGTCAAGCGCAGCAATTCCGAAGCCGTGCACCGGTTCTTTTCGGCGGCACCAGGCGGGGTTCCGACACAGACAGCGTTCAGCCAGGAGCGGCGCTACGACAGTCTCGATCTCGACCGGGCAAAAGGCGTCATCCGCGAACTGAGCCATGCCTATTCGAAGGATGGCGGGCTGGCGGTGCTGACCGGCAATCTGGCGCTGGAAGGCTGCATCGTCAAAACGGCAGGGGTCGATGAATCGATCCTCAGCTTTGCCGGTCCGGCGCGCATCTTCGAAAGCCAGGATGCTGCGGTGGATGGCATTCTCAGTGGCAAGGTCAAGGCTGGCGATGTCGTCCTGGTCCGCTACGAGGGGCCGCGCGGCGGGCCGGGCATGCAGGAAATGCTTTATCCGACGAGCTATCTGAAGTCCAAAGGCCTCGGGAAGGTCTGCGCGCTGATCACCGACGGGCGTTTCTCGGGCGGATCGTCCGGACTGTCGATCGGCCATATCTCGCCGGAAGCGGCAGAGGGTGGATTGATCGGCCTCGTCGAGGAAGGGGATCGCATCGAGATCGACATACCGGGGCGACGGATCGAGCTTGTCGTGCCGCAACAGGACCTGGCAAAGCGCCGCGCCGCGATGGAAGCACGCGGCAAGGACGCATGGAAACCGGCGGCGCCACGCAAGCGCAAGGTCTCGACGGCGCTCAAGGCCTATGCAGCGCTGACCACCAGCGCAGCGCGCGGCGCGGTGCGCGTGGTGAAATAGGGTTGTGCAGGCGCCGGAACCAGGCCGGCGCCCGCCGAACGGTCAGGCACCATGTCCATGGCCGGAGGCGGCCTTGGCATGCGCGCGTGCGGCGATGATGGTCTCCGCCGCCTTGCCGCTGATCTCGGCCAGATGGTCGAAGCTGGATGTATAGCCCGCCACGCCGGCCGAGGCCGAGCGCAGGTCGACGATCAGGTTGGTCATTTCCGCTTCCGGCATCAGCGCGTTGAGTTCGTCCCATCCAGCCCAGCCGGCGCGGGCATCATAGCCGAGAATCTGTCCCCGCCGTCCGGTCACAATGCCGGTCGCGCGCGAAAGGGCCTCGCTCGGAACGTGGATCTTCACGGACAGGATCGGCTCAAGCAGCACAGGGCCTGCGGTCTTGAGTGCTTCATGCATGCCCAGCCGCGCCGCCATGCGGAAGGCCATGTCGGAGGAATCGACCGTGTGATACGATCCTTCGGTCAAGGTGACATGCACATCGACAACCGGAAAGCCCAGCGGGCCTTCCTCGCAGACGTCGCGGCACCCAGCCTCGATGGCCGAGAAATACTGGCGTGGGACGGTGCCGCCATGCACGGTTTCGGCAAACTGGAAGCCGGCGCCGCGTTCCAGCGGCCGCACCGTCAGGGCGACATCACCAAACTGACCATGGCCACCCGACTGCTTCTTATGCCGGCCGCGCACGCTCACCTGATGGCGGATCGTCTCGCGATAGGCGACCGAGGCGCGCCGTGTATCCACCGCGACGCCAAACCGCTTGGTCAGCCGTTCCAGCGCGACGCGCAGGTGCATCTCGCCCTGGCCCATCAGCCGCGTTTCGCCGGAGGTCTGGTCCTGGACGAAGTGCAGGGCAGGATCCTCATCGGTGAGTTTGGTCATGGCGGCGGCAAGCTTGACCTCGTCCTTGTGGTCACGGATCGTCAGCACCATGCCGTGCACCGGCTGCGGGGGCTCGGCGCGGGCCACCGCAGGGCGCGGCGCCGGGCCTTTGACATCGCCGAAGGTTTCGCCGGTCGCCACATGATCAAGGCGGCCGAAGGCGAGGGTGTCGCCTTCCTGGGCCGCAGGCAGCCTTGTTGCGGCCGTGCCAATCATGCGGGAGACAGAACCGATGCGGTCCTCATGGCCGCCGGCGCTCAAAACCTTGGTGTTCTCGACAAACGAGCCGCGCAGAACGCGCGCCAGGGTCAGCTTGCCGCCGTGAGCGGTATGCACCGAGCGAATTGAATTAGCCAGCGCCGGCCCGCTGTCACCGATGCCGAGCCGCGCACGCGTGGCGGCGATGCTGGCGCTTTCGTGTCGCAACGCTTTGAGCAGGCGCGTGACACCATTGCCGCGCTCGGCCGAGCCGATGAATACCGGCACCACCAGCCCCTCGCGCAGCTCGCGGGCCAGGTCGTCGAACACCTGATCGCGCGGCGGCTCGATGTCGGTGAGCAGTTCCTCCATCAGGCTGTCGTCGTAGTCGGCAAGCCGCTCGAGCATCGAATAGCGGGCCTCCTTCTCGCGCGGAACCTCTCCGGCCGGCACGTCGATAACCACCGAAGGCGCGTGTTCGCGGTAGAGGAAGGCGCGTTCGAGCGCCAGGTCGATGAAGCCGGTGGCAATGCCGTTGTGCCAGATCGGAATCTGGCGGAGCAGCAGCGGCACACGCGAAGCTGGCTGCAACATTTGCAGGGTTTCGCGCACGCGCTGGGTTGCCGTGTCGATCTTGTTGAGAAACAGAAGGCGCGGGATACCGAGGTCTTCAAGCTCTCGCAGGATCAGCTGAAGGGCCGGGACCTTGCTCGGGTTGGCCTCGCAGACAACGATGGCCGCATCGCAGAGCGGCAGCACATTGCGCATGTCATGCAGGAATTCGATCGAGCCGGGGCAGTCAACGAAGGTGAAGCGGTCACCCAGATAGTCGGCCGAGGCAATGTTGGGCTCGACGCTCATCGAATGGGCGCGTGCCTCGGGGCTGGAATCGCCGACGCTGGAGCCATCCTTGATCGATCCTTCGCGGGCCAGTGCTCCCGAGCGCACCAGCAGGTTCTCGAGCAGGGTGGTCTTGCCACTCTGAAAGGGACCGACGAGCGCAATCAGCCGCGGTCCCGCAATTCGTCCTGCGTTGGTATTCTCCGGCATCGTATTCTCCCAAAAACAGTCTGTTCGATGCGACGCTGACCAGCGTCCTTCACCCCGGATGCTTCCACCGCTTGCAGCGAGAGGCAAGAGACTTAGATCAAACCGCCGGTTTTTTTGGCCGGATCGCCGCTGTCGGCACTGAAGCGGCAAGTATGAACCGCATCCCAATTTTTGCTCACATAGAGAAAAATATAGTTCTTGGCCTTGTCCGCCATTCGGACGATACTTAGTCTCATGTAAAGCATAAGTGCGATGCCAGATCGGGAGGATAGCGCATGACCACGGGTCAGGCTGCGTTCAATGAGGTGGTCACGCTCCGGCAGGCCAAGACGCTCATCCGCTGCATGGCGCATGAGCAGAGTTTTCTGCTGCTGTCGGCGCCGGGCATCGGCAAGTCGGACATGGTCTATGAGGCGGCTCGCGAAGCCGGGCTGCCCTGCCGTTCCCTGCTTGGAACACAGATCGCGCCCGAAGACGTCAGCGGTGTGCCGCGCATTGTCGGTGAGCGCAGCGTGTTCTGCCCGCCGCGCATTCTCCTGCCGGAGCGGCCCGAGCCCTTCTGCCTGTTTCTTGATGAATTGCCGGCCTGCGCGCCGGATGTGCAGAAGGCGTTCTATTCGCTGCTGCTGGAACGGCGGCTGGGGGAACATGCCCTGCCGCCGGGCACCTGGGTTGTCGCCGCCGGCAACCGGTTGCAGGACCGGGCACTGGTCCGGGCGATGAGTTCGGCGCTGGTCAATCGTGTCACGATCCTGCAGATCCGCTGCGATACCGACGAGTGGCTGGCCTGGGCACAGCGCAGCGGCATAAGGCAGGACATCCGTTCGTTTATCACCACCGTTCCTGATGCGCTGATGCGGGCGGTGCCGGCCGATCCGGTGCCGTTCTCGACGCCACGCGCCTGGTCGCTGCTGTCGCGGGCGCTCGATCTGGCGGAAAAGGCCGGCTTGCTGACCAATGACACGCGGCGGGCGCTGGCCTTTGGCCGGCTGTCGCCGGAGGATGCGGCGGTGTTCTGCTCGCTCGCCGAGGACAATATCGGTCCGGTGCAGCCGCTGGCGCGCTACATCCACGAACCGGACCTGCTGCCGCGCGGCGATTCCGCCCGCTGGTTCATCCTCGACTGCCTCCGCCAGTTCGTCCGAGACGGGCGGGCCGACGGTTTTGCGCCGCGCGTCATCAACCGCTTCCTCGGCAGTCTGTCGACAGAACATCAGCTGATCGTGCTGACCGACATGGTGGAGAAATGGGGCGCGCTCGGCGCCGAAAAGGCGATGCTGGCGTTGTTGCGTAAGGTCGCTGCCGCATGAGCCGGCCGGCTCAAACAGCGGATGTTGAACGGGCGAGCCTGCAACGGCTGACCCGGGGCCTGCGCATGGTCACGGTGCCGTTTCCGCACCTGACCGGGCTTGCGGCGGCAGTGCGGGTGGCTGTTGATGACAGCGTGCCGACGATGGGCGTGTTCGCCTCGGGCCGTCTGGTTGCCAATTCCCGCTTCACGGCCCGGTTATCCAATGACGATCTGGTCTTCGTGCTGGCCCATGAACTGCTGCATCTGGCGCTGCGGACCCATGACCGGGCGGTCGGTTCCGGCCGGCTCGAGTTCAACTATGCCCATGATTACATCATCAACGACATGCTGCGGCATGCGCTGGGGCTCGGGGTGATCCCCGCCGGCGGTCTTGACATGGCCGGAGCGCGCGAACGTTCGGCCGAAGAGATCGTTCTGGAGATGCGACGCAACCAGTCCAATTCCTCGCGGTCGCGCGTCTGGGAAGGGCAGATCGTCAGCATCGAACAGGTGCTGAATTCGGCTCGTCAGGGACAGGCAGGGGATATGGGCGATGTGCTCGATGCCGACCGCGAGCGGGCCATGTTTCCTGACGATGTGGCCGACCAGATGGAGCGCGCACGCGCCATCCGCGATCTGGCGGCAAAGGGCATGGCGCTCGGCAAGGCGCTCGGGCTGATGAAGGGGCGCGGCACCGAGGCGGGCGGATCGCAGCGGCAGGTCAGGGCGCTGCGCGGCATCTACCGCACCCCTTGGCAGGTGGCGCTGCAACGCTGGCTGGAAGGCGTATCACCCGGCGAGCGCACCTTCACACGCGCCTCGCGGCGGGGCGCTGACCGGGCTGATCTGGTGCTGCCGGGGCGTCAGCGTTATTCGATGATGCTGCATGTCGTGCTCGATACATCGGGTTCGATGAGTGACGAGATCCCCTACGCACTCGGCGCGATTGCCGATTTCTGCGAGGCAACCGGCGTCGATGAAATCCGCGTCATCCAGTGCGATACGGTGGTGACCGGCGATGCAATGCTGTCGGCGACCGAACTGGCCGAATACGAGGTGCGTGGCTACGGCGGCAGCGATCTTTCGCCGGCGCTGCACCAGCTTGCGGAGGACCCGCGCGTCACCGCCGCGATCGTCATCACCGACGGCGACATCACCTACCCGCGCGAGCCGATGCCCTATGCGGTGCTATGGGCGGTGCCGGGGGATTCCACCAGTTTTGCGCCGACCTACGGGCGCGTCATCACCATGTCACGGGGGTCATCATGAGGGTCGTGCAGGAGCTTGTTGCCTATTTCGACACGCGCGGCCAGCTGAGCAAGCGCCGGCTCAGGACCTTGCTCGACAAAAGCCGGATTGCCGCCGACGGGCCGACCAACATGCATGGATTGTGCGAAACGGTGGGAGCCACGTTCTATTTCCGCATCACCGGTGTCGCAGAAGGACAGGTCTGGGGCACCGATACCTACACGCGCGATTCGATCCTCGGGGCGGCTGCGGTGCATTCGGGCCTGCTTAAGGTGGGTGAAACGGCTGTTCTGCGGGTCAAGGTCGTGCCGCCGCCCGACTCCTATCTCGGCACCACGCGCAACGGGGTCACGACCTCCGATTATGGCACCTTCCCGCATGCCTGGACCCTGTCGGCGATCTGAGCAGCGGGCGAGCGCTGCGTTATACCAGTGGCCCTCACAAATGACCTGCCGGTCATTTTCCAGGCCGTCCCTTGCAACCGGGCCTTCGGTCCTGCTCGGCGTCGCATTCGCTCCTAACCAGCCGCCTGACAATTGCCCCTAGAGCATGTCGCGATTAAGTGGATACCGGTTAATTGCAGAAGACATGCCCTAACTTATTGATACCGATCACGTTATCCGCATTTTGATGATTCCATCAAAATGCGGCGTGATCTAACGGTCAATTGTCAGGGCCGCTGGTATTACGCCCGGCGGAGCAGCAAGGCCCGTTCGTGACCGCCAAGGTCGCGTTTGCAGGAGAGGCTGCCCAAGCCTGCCGCGGCGAAGATTGCACGGACCGTGGACGCCTGACCTGCACCAAGTTCAAGGCCGACAAGGCCGCCCGGCGCTAGCCGGGGCGGGATAGCCCGGGCCAGCGCACGGTAGGCGGCATAGCCGTCGCTGCCGCCATCGAGTGCCAGCCGGGGATCATGGTCGCGCACCTCCGGGTCGAGGCCGGCGATATCGGCCGTGGCGATATAGGGCGGGTTGGAGACGATCACGTCAAAGGTTCCGCCAAGGGCGTCGGTCCAGTTCCCGGCGATGAACAAGGCCCTGCCGGTTCCGCAATGGCGGGCGCAGTTCCGGGCGGCGTGCGGCAGGATGTCGATGGTGCGGTCGACCCCGACCCCGCCTGCCTGCGGCAGCCGGCTGAGAAGGGCCGTCAGGATTGCGCCGGACCCGGTTCCGAGATCCAGCAACGACAGGGCATCCTGATCGCGGCCGCTCTGCCCCAGTTCATCCAGCACGGCTTCGACGAGTGTTTCGGTATCGGGGCGGGGGATCAGGGCCGATCGGGCCAGTTCCATATCAAGGCCGAAGAACTCGCGATGTCCGGTGATCCGTGCCAGCGGCTCGCGGGCGGATCGGCGGCGCAACGCATCCTGAACGGCTGGGGCGGCCGAACCGAGCGGGGCATCGGGGGCCAGGATCAGGATTTCGGCTCCGACACCAAGGACCGCACAGAGCAGAATGCGTGCCTCGCGTCGTGCTTCGGCCAGCCCAGCGGCCTCAAGCACGGTGGTCATCTGGCCAAGCGCTTCGGAATAGGGCGTGGTCGCTGTCAGAAGCGCTTCAGCCATGACCACGGTCTTCGCCTGCCAGCAGGGCGGCCTGATGCTCGGTGATCAGCGCCTGGGCAACCTCGTCGAACGCGCTGCCCTCCATGATCTGCTCGAGTTTGTAGAGGGTCAGGCCGATGCGATGATCCGTCAGGCGGCCTTGCGGGAAATTGTAGGTCCGGATGCGCTCCGAGCGATCGCCCGATCCGACCTGTGCCCTGCGATCGGCGGCGCGCTCGCTGGCCAGCCGTTCGCGCTCGCGGTCGTAAAGCCTGGCGCGCAGGATGGCGAGCGCCTTGGCCTTGTTCTTGTGCTGGGAGCGCTCCTCCTGGACCACAACGGCAAGGCCAGTGGGAATGTGGGTGATGCGCACCGCCGATTCGGTCTTGTTGACATGCTGGCCGCCGGCTCCCCCCGACCGCATGGTGTCGATCTTGAGGTCGCTGTCGTCAATATCCATGTCCACATCGGCCGCCTCGGGCAGGACCGCGACGGTCGCGGCCGATGTATGGATGCGTCCGCCTGCCTCGGTGACCGGGATACGCTGGACGCGATGAACCCCGGATTCGAATTTCAGATGCGCATAGACGCCGACGCCCTGAATCTCGGCGATGATTTCCTTATAGCCGCCCATCGTTCCTTCGCTGAGCGAAATGACCTCGACCCGCCAGCCCTTGAAGTCGGCGTAGCGCTGATACATCCGGAACAGGTCACCGGCGAACAGAGCCGCCTCGTCGCCGCCGGTTCCCGCCCGCACTTCGAGAATGGCGCCCTTTTCGTCGGCCGCGTCCCGGGGGATGAGGGCAAGCCGCAGATCGCGTTCTGCCTCGATGTGACTGGCGCGCAACCGGGCGAGGTCGTCCTCGGCAAGCGCCCGCATCTCGGGGTCCTCGGCCAGCTGGAGCAGTTCGGCCTCCGCTGCCGCAAAGCCGCGCCAGGCGCGAATCTTGCCAACCAGCGCTTCGATTTCGGCAAGCTCCTTCGACAGCCGGATGATCAGCTGCGAGTCCTGGGTCTCGGCCAGATGCGCGTTGATCTCGTCGTAGCGGGCGAGAATGGCGTCGAGTTTGTCCTGCGGCAGCATGTCGGCCTGGGAATGGATGACGAATGAGCCAAGAGCCGTGACCGGCGGCGGCGCCCAAGTCAAGTCCGCGAGGGCGAGGTTGGCAGCCGGCAGGCCACTGGCCGACGACGCCTCGCCAAACGATCCGGCAGTGCGGCGTTCAGCGCGATGCGCTCGGCATCCGTCATCATCGACCAGGCGGCAATCTCCTCAAGCGTGCGTCCGCATCCGGCGCAGAGCCCAGTGCCCGGATCGATGGTGCACAGCTTGATGCAGGGGCTGGACGCTTCCTTTGGTGCAGTCTCAGCCAAGGGCGGTCACCTGCGCGGCGGCGAACTTGAGTTCGGGGATCTTGCCGAAAGGATCAAGCGCCGGATTGGTCAGCACATTCGCTGCCGCTTCGTTGAAGGCGAAGGGCACGAACACCATGCCCGGCGCAACATCGCGATCCGCCCGCAGCCGGGCCTCGATCGCCCCGCGACGGGTTGCGATGCGCACGCGATCGCCGGCAATGAGCCCGCGTCGGCTGATCTCGTCCGGATGCATTGCGGCCAGACCTTCCGGCTCCAGCCCGGCCAGGACTGACGCCCGGCGGCTCATCGAACCGGTGTGCCAGTGCTCAAGCAGGCGACCTGTTGTCAATACCAGCGGATAGCGCTCATCCGGCGCCTCGTTCGGCGGCGAAACGCGGGCAGGAACAAGCCGGGCACGACCGCCGGCGCGGGGGAAGCCGTCGCCGAACAGGACCTCTCGGCCTGCCGATGTCGCATCGGCGGCGGGATAGGTGACGCTGCCTTCGGCGGCAATGCGCGACCATGGCAGGCCCTTGAGCGACACCATATGCCCACGCATCTCCTCATAGACGGCGCTGACCTCGACACCGGTCTCACCCCCTTCGGGATGGGGCTGCTGGCCATAGGACCAGCCAAGGCCCAACCGGTTGGCAAGGCTGACCAGAAGGTCGATATCAAGGCGTGCCTCGCCCGGCAGAGGCAGGACCGGCCGGCCCAATTGCACCTGCCGGTTGGTATTGGTGAAGGTGCCGAGCTTTTCGGCATGGGCGGAGGCTGGCAGCACCACATCGGCGTGCCAGGCCGTCTCGGTGAGGAAGATATCCTGCACAACCAGATGCTCGAGCCGGGCCAGGGCTGCGCGGGCATGGATCTGGTCGGGGTCGGACATCGCCGGATTCTCTCCCATGATCAGCATGCCCTTGATGCGATCGGCCAGGATGGCGTGCAGGATTTCGACGACGGTCAGGCCGCGCGCCGGATCGAGCGGGCGGCCCCAGGCCTGCTGGAAACGGGCGGTGAGATCGGGAGAATCGACAGGCCCATAGTTCGGGTAGAACATCGGGATGAGGCCGGCATCGGAGGCGCCCTGCACGTTGTTCTGCCCGCGCAACGGATGAAGCCCCGTGCCTGGCCGGCCGATCTGGCCGGTAATCAGCGCAAGCGCGATGAGACAGCGGGCGTTGTCGGTTCCATGCACATGCTGGGAGACGCCCATGCCCCAGAAAATGAGCGAGGCGCGCGAGCGGGCATAGAGGCGCGCGACGGTCCGGATCATGCCCGGGTCAATGCCGCAAAGCGGCGCCATTACCTCGGGGGAACATTCGGCAACATTGGCTTTCAACGCGTCGAAATTGTCGACATGAGCGGCAATGTAGTCGGGATCATACAGGTTCTCTGCAACGATGACGTGCAGCATGGCATTGAGCAGCGCCACATCGGTGCCCGGCCTGAAGCGCAAGGCATGCGTGGCGTGACGCATCAGTGCCGAACCGCGCGGATCGGCGACGACCAGGGTCTTGCCGGTGCGCACGGCTTCCTTGACATAGGTGGCCGCGACCGGGTGGTTCTCGGTCGGGCGGGCGCCGATGATCATGATGAAATCGGCATCGAGCGCTGCATTGAAGGGCGCCGAGACCGCGCCCGAACCGATGCCTTCCATCAGCGCCGTGACCGAGGAGGCATGACAGAGCCGGGTGCAATGGTCGACATTGTTGGTGCCGAAACCCTGTCGGATCAACTTCTGGAACAGATAAGCTTCTTCGTTCGAGCATTTGGCCGAACCGAAGCCGGCAAGCGCAGCACCGCCATGCCGGTCAAGAATGCGGCGGAAGCCGGCCGCTGCCCGCTCCAGCGCCTCCTCCCAACTCGCCTCGCGGAAGGTGGGCCAGGGGTTGGACGGATCAAGGCTGGCATCGCCGCGCTTCGGTGCATCGTCGCGGCGGATCAGCGGACGGATCAGCCGGTGGGGATGGTGGACATAATCAAACCCGAAGCGCCCCTTGATGCACAGCCGGCTGTCGTTGGCCCTGCCGGGCCGCCCGTCAACACGGACGATACGGTCATTGGCCACGGCCACGCGGGTCAGGCAACCAACGCCACAGTAGGGACAGAGCGTATCGACTTCGCGGTCGATCGGGAGGCGTCCCGATTGCTTGATGCTGGTCTGCACGGTCTTTTCGAGGAGGGCACCGGTCGGGCACACCTGCACACATTCGCCGCAGCCCACGCATGTGGAGGCCCCCATCGGATCATCCGCATCAAAGACCGGTCGGGTCTGGATGCCACGATAGGCCATGCCGATGACGTCGTTGACCTGCACTTCGCGGCACGCCCTTTCGCAGAGGCCGCAGGCAATGCAGGCGGTCAGATCCACCGCAATCGCCGCATGGGAGGAATCGTGCAGAGAAAGTCCGGCGGCCTCGGGCGAAACCACTCCATGGCGGCCGGGCAATCGCCCCTGCGGAGCCGCCACCTGCTCCGACCAGTGCCAGAACGGTGCATCCGGGTCCGGTGCCCCGGCGCGCGCCGGAAGACCGGCCTCGATCAGTTCGAAGACCGTGCGCTGCGCCCGACTGACGCGTTCGCTTGCGGTGTGGACCACCATGCCCGGGGCCGGCTTGCGGATGCAGGATGCGGCCAGGGTCCTTTCGCCTTCGATCTCGCACAGGCAGGCACGACAATTGCCATCCGGCCGGTACCCTGGCTGGTCGAGATGGCAGAGATGCGGAATCGCGATCCCCAGGCGTTTGGCGACCTGCCACAGCGTCTCGCCGGGTTCGGCGTCTACCGGGCGACCGTCGATGGAAAACCGGATCGGATCGCTCATCGTAGGGCCTCCGGAAAATAGCGGATGAGACAGGCGAGCGGATTGGGCGCCGCCTGCCCGAGCCCGCAGATGGACCCTTCTCGCATCGCATGATCGATATCGGCAACGAGTGCGCGATCAAGGGCGCCCTGCTCCATCAGCGCCACCAGCTTTTCCGTGCCCAGCCGGCAAGGCGTGCACTGGCCGCAGCTTTCATGCCGGAAAAACTGCATCAGGTTGAGAGCAATCGCTGCCGGATCGTCCTGATCGGAAAAGACAACGATGGCGTGCGATCCGATGAAACAGCCATGCGGTTCCAGCCGGCCGAATTCGAGCGGCAGATCGGCGCGGGAGGCCGGCAGCATGCCGCCTGATGCGCCGCCGGGCAGATAGCCGGCCAGCCTGTGGCCTTCCGCCATGCCGCCGCAGTGCTGATCGACAAGTTCGCGCAAGGTGATGCCGGCGGGGGCGCGCTTGAGCCCCGGGAAACGGACGCGGCCCGAGACAGAGAAAGACCGCAGGCCCCTGGCGCCATTCAGCCCCTGACCGGCAAACCATTCCGCGCCATGGTCGAGAATGTCGCGGATCCAGTAGAGTGTTTCCACATTGTGGTTGAGCGTGGGGCGGCCAAACAGCCCGGCTTCGGCAATATAGGGCGGGCGGTGGCGCGGCAGGCCACGACGTCCTTCGATCGAGGCCAGCATCGCGCTTTCCTCGCCGCAGACATAGGCGCCTGCGCCGCGCCGCAATTCGATGAAGCCCGGCTTGATCAACTCGGCCCGGGCCAGTGCATCGATTTCTGCCCCAAGCAATTGATGCAGATGCGCATATTCATCGCGCAAATAGAGATAGATGCGCTCGGCCTCGACCGCCTGGGCGGCGATCAGGGCTCCCTCGAGCACACGATGCGGATCGGCTTCCAGGAGGCAGCGATCCTTGAACGTCCCCGGTTCGCCCTCGTCGGCATTGATCGTCATCAGCCGGGGGGCGGGAAAGGACCGCACGATCGACCATTTGCGCCCGGCCGGGAAGCCGGCCCCGCCGAGGCCGCGCAATCCGGCGTCTGAGAGCGCTTCAGTGATCGCTGCCGGCGTCAATGCGCCGGACCGCATGCTGGCAAGAAGCCGGTAGCCGCCGGCGGCCTGATACTCCGCCAGGCGGGTAGCTGCAACCGGCTCCGGCGTCACGGTTCCTGCTGCGGCAAGATCGCGGAGCCGTTCAGCCGTGGCATGACCAACCGCGCGTTTACCGATCAGCGCGGCCGGAGCTTCGGCACAGCGGCCGATGCAGGGAGCGCGCATGATGCGCACATGTGCGGGGTCAACCAGATCGGTCAGGCGCTCGACCAGCGCTTCGCCGCCCGCCAGCATGCAGGAGACGGAATCGCAGACACGGATGGTGATCGCGGCAGGGCCGGCGTCATCGTCGCGACGGATATCGAAATGGTGGTAGAAGCTGGCAACCTCGAAAACCTCGACCTCCGAAAGCCGCATCCGGTCGGCAAGCGCCTTGAGGTGACGCGGCATGAGAGCGCCGAAACGATCCTGGATGCGATGGAGATATTCGATCAGGTGATCACGGCGGACGGGTTCATGGCCCAGAACAAGGTCGATGTCGCGCGCTGCTGCGGGATCGGCGATGCGGCCCCGGGTCTGCCAGCGCCGGCCTTTACCGGCCTTCGGTCGTTCCAAAGTGCTGTCGTCCATCGTGTGCCGCTGGCTCCCGGGATACCTCGCTACGCGTTGGCAGAACGCTTCACCGGCCAGACCATAGCTTTGGCCATCCTGAGGACGCAATACGTTCGATCAAAAGGAGGATCGGCAAGCGCGCGGACTTGGCAACAACCGGAAAAAAGCTGAAATAAATGATCCGAACTTTCTGCGGGGCGTTGAGCCATGACCACCGACATCGAAATTGCCCGCGCTGCCAGCCTCAAGCCGATCCACGCTGTCGCTGCCGGCCTCGGCATTCCGGCCGACGCCTTGTCCCCGTATGGGCACCATGTCGGCAAGGTGGCGCTGTCCCATCTGGCGGGCCTTTCCGAGCGTCCTGACGGAAGGCTTATCCTGGTCACTGCCATCAGCCCGACCCCGGCAGGTGAGGGCAAGACCACCACCACTGTCGGCCTCGGCGATGCCTTCAACCGTATCGGCAAGAAAGCCATCATCTGCCTGCGCGAGCCCTCGCTCGGGCCCTGTTTCGGCGTCAAGGGCGGGGCGGCGGGGGGCGGCCATGCCCAGGTCATGCCGATGGAGCAGATCAACCTGCATTTCACCGGCGATTTCCACGCGATCTCGGCAGCCCATAACCTGCTCGCCGCGATGGTCGACAACCACATCTACTGGGGCAACGGGCTTGGGTTCGACACGCGCCGGATCGCCTGGCGGCGGGCTATCGACATGAACGACCGGTCGTTGCGGGCCATCGTTTCCTCTTTGGGCGGGGCGGCCAACGGCTATCCGCGCGAAGATGGGTTCGACATCACGGTCGCATCGGAAGTCATGGCGGTGTTCTGCCTTGCACGCGATCTTGAAGACCTTGAGCAACGGCTGGGGGCGATGATCGTCGGCTACAGCCGCGACAAGCGGCCGATCCTGGCGCGCGACCTGAAGGCGGCCGGTGCCATGACCGTGCTGCTGAAGGACGCGCTGGCCCCCAATCTGGTGCAGACGCTGGAAGGCAACCCGGCCTTCGTGCATGGTGGCCCGTTCGCCAATATCGCACATGGCTGCAATTCGGTGATCGCCACACGCGCGGGGCTGAAGCTCGGCGACTATGTGGTGACAGAAGCCGGTTTCGGAGCCGATCTCGGCGCCGAGAAGTTCTTCAACATCAAGTGCCGCAAGGCAGGGCTGGTCCCGTCGGCTGCGGTGCTTGTCGCCACTGTGCGCGCGCTCAAGATGCATGGCGGGCTCGCCAGGGACGAACTTGGTCGCGAAGATCTCGCCGCTCTGGCTACCGGCCTTGCCAATCTGCGCCGGCACGTCGAGAACATCCGCAGTTTCGGCGTTCCCTCGGTGGTGGCGATCAATGCCTTTGGCAGCGACAGCCAGGCCGAACATCAGGCAATCCAGTCCTATTGCCGCAATGAACTCGGGGTCGAGGCGGTCGTTTGCCGTCACTGGGCGGAAGGATCGGCTGGGACCGAGGAGCTTGCGATCAAGGTCGCCCAGCTAGCCGAAGCTCCGCAGGCGCTCGACGGGCGGCGTTTCCGGCCGCTCTATCCGGCTGAAATGCCGTTATGGGACAAGATGAGGACCATCGCCACCAGGCTGTACGGCGCGTCCGACATCATCGCAGATCAGAAGGTGCGTTCCGAGTTCAAGCGGTTGCAGGCGGCCGGCTATGGCGACCTGCCCATCTGTGTCGCCAAGACGCAATATTCCTTCTCGACGGACCCGAGCCTGCGCGGTGCGCCGGTTGATCATGTTGTGCCGGTTCGCGAGGTGTCGCTCTCAGCCGGCGCCGGATTCGTCGTGGCGATCTGTGGCGACATCATGCGCATGCCCGGTTTGCCGAAAAGCCCGTCGGCCGAACAGATCGGCCTCAATGCGGCCGGCGAGGTGGTCGGCCTGTTCTGAGATAGCGCGCATCCGCCAAACGCCAACGGCGGCCCAGGAGGCCGCCGTTGGTATCTGTCTGGAGCAATTTCAGTGAATTCCAACTCACGGAAAATGCTCGATCTTTTTGCTTTTTTCCGCATTTTCTTAACGCGAACCGGACTCCACTTCGCTCGAAAATGCTCTCGACCTTGACCCTACTGAACCAGCTTCGGGCCTGTGCCATTGATCCGCTCATTCTCGGCGATGATGCCGAGGCGGCGGGCAACTTCCGTATAGGCCTCGACCAGCCCGCCCATGTCGCGGCGGAAGCGGTCCTTGTCCATCTTGTCGTTTGACTTGATATCCCAAAGCCGGCAGGAATCCGGGCTGATCTCGTCGGCAACGACGATGCGCATCATGTCGCCTTCCCACAGGCGACCGCATTCCATCTTGAAATCAACCAGGCGGATGCCGACCCCGAGGAACAGACCGGACAGGAAGTCATTGACGCGGATGGCCAGCGCCATGATGTCGTCGATCTCCTGCGGCGTCGCCCAGCCGAAGGCGGTGATGTGCTCTTCGGAGACCATCGGGTCGTTGAGCGCGTCGTTCTTGTAATAGAACTCGATGATAGACCGAGGCAGGTTGGTGCCTTCCTCGATGCCGAGACGCTGCGACAGCGAGCCAGCGGCGACATTGCGCACCACCACTTCCAGCGGAATGATCTCGACCTCGCGGATCAATTGCTCGCGCATGTTGAGCCGCCGGATGAAATGGGTGGGCACGCCGATGGCGTTGAGATGCTGGAACACGAACTCCGAAATGCGGTTGTTGAGCACGCCCTTGCCATCGATCACTTCATGCTTCTTGGCATTGAACGCGGTGGCATCGTCCTTGAAATGCTGGATCAGCGTTCCAGGTTCTGGCCCTTCATAGAGGACCTTGGCCTTGCCTTCGTAGATGCGGCGGCGACGGTTCATCGGCGTATACCGTGGTTTCAGAAAATCCATTGAGGGCCGTGGCTCCTGTTTCTGAAGCGCCGGCGGCGGCGGCATCAGGCACCGATTCGTCTGCGGGCGGCGCCTAAACCCGCGCGCAACCTAGACGAATGCGCTCTCCGGCACAATCACGGCCAAACGATGACCGGCAACATTTGCTGTGGGCGGTCGCATTCATCGCCATTTCCTTGATCGACGATCCTGTTCCGGCCGAAGCGGTCGAAAAACCCCCTTGCCGAGTGCACCAACCGGGGTGGTCGCCTGGATCACGCTGTTGTTTTGATGGACTCACCAAAACAATAGAACAATGATATTTATCAATGACTTATAACATTGATTTTGCGATTGGCCGGCATCCACTTAGTCGCGACATGCTCTAATCGCCGCATGCCCTTGGTGCCGGGCTACATCGTCTTGTGGGTATCGCGGGGTGTCGCCGGTGCCGTCAGGTAATAGGCAAGGGCGATCACCAGCGCGCTGGCGAAGATCATATGGAGGCTTGAGAAGATCGCGGCATGGCCTTCGCCGCGCAGCTCTGCGGCCCGAACGAACAGGCCGGACAGCGATAGCGCGACCCCCGCCCCGCCAATCGACAGGAAATTGACGAAGGTCACGCCGCGCCCGAGCAGATGGGCCGGGAAAAACAATCGGGCATGGCTGAGGATGATGCCGTAGCACATACCGAACAGCCCGGTGAGAAACAGGATGGCGACGGTCAGCGTTGCGCCGAGGCCGGGAACCAGCGCCAACGTGCCGAATCCGAGAATCGCTCCGGACGTGCCCATGATGGCAACCCGCTTCATCGTGCCGAGCACATTGACCAGCGGGCCGGCAGTGAGCGCTCCCATCGCCATGCCGAGCGCCATGAAAAAGGCCGCATCTCCCCGCGCCAGCGCATCAAGCCCATGCACCTTTTCAAGAAACGGACCGATCCACAGCCCGCGTTCGGCGGCGATTGTGGCATAGGAAACGAAGGTCAAAAGATACAGCGGCCAGATGGTGCGGAACGAGATGACCTGCCAGAGTTCGCTCAAGGCATTGCCGCCAGGGTTGGGAGCGGCAACCCGTTCGGGGTCGCGCACGGTGAAAAACACCGCACAGGCTGCAGCCAGCGTTGCCACAGCGATCAGCAAGAGGCTTGAGCGCCAGCCGATCAGAGCAACAGATTGGGCCAGCGGCCGGGCACCGAGAATATTGCCGAGATTGCCCACTCCGACGAGGATCGAAACATAGAAGGGAAAGCGCTCGGGCGGGGTCGTGCGGCCAAAATAGTAAAGGGCGGCCATCAGGATCGGCGCGCAACCGATGCCGACAAGACCCATGCCGACAAGCGCCATGGCAAAGCTGGTCGCCTGTGAGAACAGCGCCGCTCCGGCCACCGCCACCAGCATGATCAGCGCTGCCGTGCGGCGCGGGCCATGACGATCCAGCAGGTAGCCGATCGGAAACTGTGCCAGCGAGAAGGTGATGAACCAGATCGCGGTCAGATGGCCGAGCTCGGCCGGGCCAAGACCGAGATCGCGGGCAAGATCGGCCGCGATCACCGCCAGGCACGAGCGATAGAACTGCGAGAATATATAGGCGATCAGAAAGACGACAAGAACCAGCATGCCGCCAACCTTATCCCTCTAATCGTCTAAAGGCCATCACCGGATGCGTTCGAGGATCGACACGTAATTGGCTACAGCCGCGCCACCCATGTTGAAGATGCCGCCGAGGCGCGGATTGGTCAGTTGCATGTCGCCGGCATCACCACAAAGCTGCATGGCGGTGATCGCATGCATCGAGACGCCGGTTGCGCCGATCGGGTGGCCCTTGGCCTTGAGGCCGCCGGAAACATTCACCGGCAACCGGCCGGTCTTTTCGGTCCAGCCCTCGAGAATGGCGCGTTTGCCCTCGCCCTTGCCGGTCAGCCCCATCGCTTCGTATTCGATCAGTTCGGCGATGGTGAAGCAATCGTGGGTCTCGACAAAGGACAGGTCCTCGAGCCTGAGCCGGGCGCGCTCGAGCGCCTTGCCCCAGGCGACGCGACAGCCGTCGAAATCGAGAATGTCGCGCTTGGACATCGGCATGAAATCCTGCGCATGGGCGCGCGAGCGGAAGGCCACGGCCCGGCGCATCGCCAGGGCCGTCTCGACATCGGCCAGGATAACCGCCGCAGCCCCGTCCGAGACCAGCGAGCAATCCGTTCGCTTGAGCGGACCGGCGACGTAGGGGTTCTTGTCGCTTTCGTTGCGGCAGAAATCGAAGCCGACGTCCTTGCGCATCTGCGCATAGGGGTTGGCAACGCCGTTCCTGTGGTTCTTGGCGGCAATGGCCGCCAGCGCATCGGAATTATCGCCGTATTTCTGGAAATAGGCGCCGGCGATGTTGCCGAACACGCCGGCAAAGCCATTGGGGGTCTCGCCATCTTCAGGAAGGTAGGAGGCCCTGAGCAGATTCTTGCCGATCTCCGGCCCCGGCGTTCTGGTCATCTGCTCGACACCGACCACGAGCACGATGCGCGCCGCCTTTGCCTCGATCGACTTGATCGCCTGATGGATCGCCGCCGAACCGGTCGCACAGGCATTCTCCGTCCTGAGTGCCGGCTTGAAGCGAAAAGCGGGATCGGCCTGCAACACCAGCGGCGCGGTGAAATCCTGCTGCGAGAAGCCGGCGTTGAAATGGCCGAGGACAATCTCGTCGACATCGCCGGCGCTGATTCCGGCATGGGTCAATGCCTCGCGCGTCGCGCGGACGATCAGGCTTTCGACCGTCTCCGCATCCATCTTGCCGAACGGGGTATGCGACCATCCAACGATGCAGGCCGTCATGATTGTCTCCGTAATGTTGTGCCTTGAATTGGCCGTGTTGTCCGAATGTAAAGCGCCCGTCGCAGCCTGGCCAGCGTCACCTTTCGCGCAAAGCGAATTTGATCGAGCCGGGCCACAAGGACAAGGAAAATGCGCAGCGGTGCGTCGTCCGGCTTTTCAGGATGGCGCGACGCAGTTACAGCAACTCGAGAAGCGTGTGGATGCGGGCGCGATCCCCTACCACCGGATGCGAAAGAGCATGATGGGACGCATTCTTGGTCTGGCCGTTCTGGCCGCCGCGATGGTGATGCCGGCCGCGCTTCGCGCAGCGCCGGAGCTGGTTGTCGATGTATCGTCCGGCCAGGTGATCCATGCCGAGGAGGCGACGCGGCCGTGGTTCCCCGCTTCGACCACCAAGATGATGACGGCCTATGTGGCGCTCAGGGCGATGAAGGCCGGCCAGATCAGTCTCGATACCCCGCTGATCGCCTCGGCGCGGGCCGCCGGCCAGCCACCGAGCAAGATCGGCCTGCGTCCGGGCCAGGAGATTACCCTCGACAACGCGCTCAAGGTGTTGATGGTCAAATCGGCCAATGATGTGGCGGTGGTGATCGCCGAGGGTGTTGCCGGTTCGCTCGATGGCTTTTCCAGGCTGATGAACGAAGAGGCCGCGCGCCTTGGCATGCGCCACAGCCATTTCGTCAATCCGCATGGCTTGCACAGCGCCTCGCATGTCTCGTCGGCGCGCGATCTCGCCATTCTGGGCCGCGCATTGCTGGTCGAGTTTCCGCAGTTCCGCGATTATTGGGGAATCGGCGCGGTCAAGCTTGGCGCGCGGGTGATGCGCAACACCAACGGGCTGATCGGCCGTTACCCAGGCGCGGAGGGCATGAAGACCGGCTTTGTCTGCGCCTCCGGTTTCAATGTGGTGGCGCTGGCCAATCGCGGCGGGCGCACGATGCTGGCGGTCGTGCTCGGCTCGGGGTCCGGTGCCGAACGGACAATCCGCACGGCACAGTTGCTCGACAAGGGCTTTTCCAGCTGGGGCGGCGGCTATGGTGCGCTGACTGGCCTGGCCGAGTCCGGTTATGGTTCGGCGCCCAACATGCGCCAGGAGATCTGCCGGCGCGGGCGCCAGATATTCCTCGGTGAGGAAGAGGACAGCGGCGGCGCCATCATGATGCCGACGATGGATTCTGGTTCGGTCTTTGCGGTGATGATGCCACAGGCAACAGCGGCGCGGTCGGTCGGCAGCATCGGCAGCGGCGGGCGCCCCTCGCTGGGGCCGCGGGCTGATCTCATTCCCATCGAAGTGACACTTGGCCGTACTCCTGGCAGCACGGAAGTCGCGCGCGGTCCC
>ERZ761609.1311-NODE-1311-length-22677-cov-28.170144_pt1 | contig 22677 bp, 25 predicted proteins | sample MGYA00511163_ERZ761609 | MGnify/ENA primary metagenome ERZ761609 (study PRJEB28899, sample SAMN02445070) | bioreactor sludge metagenome | biome: EBPR sludge | place: Australia: Brisbane, Thorneside Wastewater Treatment Plant | collected 2011-12-16 ... | reverse complement strand
GCCAGCGCGCCGCGCACCGGGCGCAGTTCGCCGGTCAGCGCGAGTTCGCCGGCGAATTCGGCGTGCCTGAACTTGTCGGCGGGGATCTGCCCGGAGGCGGCGAGGATCGCCAGTGCGATCGGCAGATCGAAGCGCCCGGACTCCTTGGGCAGATCGGCCGGGGCGAGGTTGACCGTGATGCGGCGCGCCGGGAATTCGTAGCGCGCGTTCTGGATCGCCGCGCGCACGCGGTCGCGCGCCTCCTTCACTTCGGTTTCGGGCAGGCCGACCAGCGTGAATGCCGGCAACCCGTTGGCCAGATGCGCCTCGACCACCACCTCGGGCGCGTGCATGCCGTTTAACGCCCGGCTTTTGACGACGGCGACGGCCATTTTTTATTCTTCTTCGCGCTGCTGCTTTTCCAGTTCGGCCAGGCGGGCTTCCAACTGCGCGAGCTTTTCGCGGGTGCGCGCCAGCACTTCGGTCTGCACGTCGAATTCCTCGCGGCTCACCATGTCGAGCTTGCCAAGCATCGAGGTGACCCCGGCCTTGAGGTTCTGCTCGATATCCTTCGCCGGTGACTGCTTGAGCACATCGCCCAGCTTGCCGACCAGGTCGTTGATGAATGCGGGGGTGGGAAATTTCGGATTCGGGTTCATGGCGCTCTCCAGTAACCAGAGAGTGTAGCAAGCACTGCGTCCATCCGGCACAGCACCTGGCTGTGGCGTGCAGCACAAAGAGGGTGCATGGCGTTTTCATGACGCACCACGAAAGTGCGGCCGATTCCTGATTTAGTGGGTTTATTAATTCAACCGTTTGTTTTTTAAATGAAATGTTGTCTGGCACAGCTTGTGCTGAATGAGTGGAGCAATCTTGCGCGCCCTCAATTCTTGGAGACATTTCATGAAAAAACTTGCACACGCTGTGGTTGCGGCCGGTCTCGCGGGCATGTCCGGCTTGGCCGCGGCGGCTGAAGAAAACAGCCCCCACAGCCTCACCGGCAACCTGGGATTTTTCTCCGACTACGCTTTCCGCGGCGTTTCCCAGACCGATGAGGATCCCGCCATCCAGGGCGGTTTCGACTACGCCCACGCCAGCGGTTTCTACCTGGGGACCTGGGGTTCCAATGTCGAGTTTGGCGATGCCAACATGGAATGGGACGTCTATGGCGGCTACAGCGGCAAGATTACCGGCGATCTCGGCTACAACGTCGGCCTGCTCCAGTATTTCTACCCCGACCTGTCCGATGCCGACACGCTTGAAGCCTATGCCGCCCTGACCTGGAAAGGGTTCGGGCTGAAAGCCTCCTACAGCACCACGGATTATTTCGGCGCTGCCGATTCCGACGGCACGGTCTACTGGGATGCCAGCTTCAACCATGAGCTGCCCGCTGCGGTCATGCTCGGTCTTCACTATGGCTACACCGCGGGCGAAGGCGCCCAGGCTGACTACGCCGACTGGAAGATTGGCGTCAGCAAGGAATTCGGCGGCTTCAACTTCGGCCTTGCCTATGTGGCCACCGACGACGACGGTGAGGATCTGTATGGCAAGGTGGCCGACGATCGCTTCATCGTTTCAGTCAGCAAAACGTTCTGAACCGGCTTGACCATGGGCGTCCGCCGCCCTGTTTTTCCATCTTCGGGAGATTAGGCATGAAATTCGTAACGGCAATCATCAAGCCGTTCAAGCTGGACGAAGTGCGCGAGGCCTTGTCGGCCATCGGCGTCACCGGCCTGACGGTCACGGAAGTGAAGGGATTCGGGCGGCAGAAAGGCCACACCGAACTGTATCGCGGTGCGGAATACGTGGTCGATTTTCTGCCCAAGGTGAAGATCGAAATTGCGACCCGGGCCGAGCTGCTCGAGCGCGTGATCGAGGCAATCGAGAAAGCGGCCAATACCGGCAAGATCGGCGACGGCAAGATTTTTGTCACCAGCCTGGAACAGGTCGTGCGCATCCGCACGGGCGAATCCGGCCCCGATGCCCTGTAAGGAGCATGAACATGAAAAAGCTATTCGCTTCATTGGGCCTGATATGTGCCCTGGGGTCTCCCGGCCTGGCGCTGGCGCAGGATGCGGCTGCCCCGGTGGAAGAAGCCGCAGTTGTCGAAATGGTGGAAGCCGTCGCAGCGGAAGCGCCGGTCGCTGAAGTGGCGCCGGCTGAAACCGCGCCTGCGGAAGAAGCGGCTGCGCCGGTCCCCGACAAGGGCGACACCGCCTGGATGATGGTGTCCACGCTGCTGGTGATCCTGATGATCGTTCCGGGCGTGGCGCTGTTCTACGGTGGCTTGGTGCGCGCCAAGAACATGCTGTCGGTGCTGACCCAGGTGATGGCGATCTTCTGCCTGATCGCCATCCTGTGGGCGGTGTACGGCTACTCGCTGGCGTTCGGCGACGGCGGTGGCCTCAACTGGGCGATCGGCGACCTGTCGAAGCTGTTCCTTGCCGGCATCACGCCGGCCAGTACCGCGGCGACCTTCAGTGCCGGCGTGGTCATTCCCGAGTTCACCTTCGTCGCCTTCCAGCTGAGCTTCGCCGCCATCACCGTAGCGCTGATCGTCGGCGGCCTGGCCGAGCGGGTGAAATTCTCCGCGCTGCTGGTGTTTGCGCTACTGTGGTTCACTTTCTCCTACCTGCCGATCGCGCACATGGTGTGGGCGACCGGCGGCTACCTGTTCTCGAAGGGGGATCTCGATTTCGCGGGCGGCACCGTGGTGCACATCAACGCCGGCATTGCCGCGCTGGTCGGTGCTCTCGTGCTGGGCAAGCGCATCGGCTACGGCCGCGACGCGATGCCGCCGCACAGCCTGCCGATGACCATGATCGGCGCCTCGCTGCTATGGGTGGGCTGGTTCGGCTTCAACGCCGGCTCCAACCTCGAAGCCACCGGCGGCGCGGCGCTCGCCTTTATCAACACCATCCTCGCCACCGCCGCGGCAGGCCTTGCCTGGATGTTCGCCGAGTGGATGCTGCGCGGCAAACCGTCGATGCTGGGCGTGGCCTCAGGCGTCGTCGCCGGCCTGGTTGCAATCACTCCGGCGGCCGGTCTGGTCGGCCCGATGGGTGGCATCGTGCTCGGTGCAATCGCCGGCGTGGTCTGCCTGTGGGGCGTCACCGGCCTGAAGAAGACACTGGGCTACGATGACACCCTCGACGTGTTCGGCATCCACGGTATCGGCGGCATCATCGGTGCCATCGGCACCGGCATCTTCGTCTCGCCGGCGCTGGGCGGCGTCGGTGTGGCTGACTACTCGATGGCCGGCCAGGTGGTGACGCAGGTAACCGGCGTGCTGATCACCATCGTGTGGTCGGGCGTGGTGAGTTTCATAGCCTTCAAGCTGATCGGCATGACCATGGGGCTGCGCGTCAGCGAAGAGCAGGAACGCGAAGGTCTCGACACCGCCAGCCACGGCGAACGGGCCTACACCCTTTAAACGCAGTTTTTTCCGAAGAAAGTGGGGCGCTCTGCGAGCGCCCTTTTTTTGCGCGTTCAGGCCAAGGGCCGGTTCCGCTGCGGGGCGCGGAAAAATGCCAGCGTATACGCGATGAATCCGCTGAGTGCCCGCCGCGCCAAACCGATCATGCCAATTGGCCGCGACGGACTCAAGCCGCCATCTTTCCGGGCCGGCCCGTCAGCCCGGCATTCCCCGTTCCGCACAAAGCGTGTCCACCAGGCTTTTCAATCTGTCGACTTCCACTTCCAGCCGCGCCACCTGGGTCTTGAGCGCGGCGATCTCGCCCACGCCTGGATCGGCGCTGGGTTCGGCTGCCGGGGACGCTGCAGCGGTCTCGACGGCCGGCGCGCCGCTGAGCAGATGGGCCCAGCGATTCTCGCGCGAGCCTGGCTGACGCGGCAGCTCGGCCACCATGGCGCCGTCGGGTCGTTCGGCCAGTTCTTGCAGAAAAGCGTCTACCGCCGAGATGTCGGCGAAACGGTGCAGGCGTTCGCAGTTGATGCGCAGTTCGCCCGCGGTCTGCGGGCCGCGCAGCATCAGCACGGTGAGCAGGGCGACGGCCTGGGAGGGCAGGCGCAGAGCCTTTTCCATGTTGTGGGCGTAGCGGGTGACGCGGCCACCGCTGGATTCGACGACCAGAGCCGGCCCCCTGAGGCTGTCGATGGCGGCCTGCACCTCGGCCTCGCTGGCCTCGATCACGGGATGACGGCTGGTTTTCTGGTTGCAGCCGGCCACCAGGGCGTTGAGGGACAGTGGATAGGTATCGGGCACGGTGTGCTGCTTTTCGCAGAGCACGCCGAGGACGCGGGTTTCGAGCAGGGACAGGGTGGGCAGGCTGGAGGCGGTCATGGAGAGGACGGATGGTATCGGTCGGGCCATTTATTATGCCCCGCCGTGATGAAAACGTTTGCCGAGGGTGCCTGGCGCCGGCTTGCTGTCGGAACCGGCTCATCTATATTGATGAAATACTGCTGGCTGGAACGAGGTTGACGTTGAACCATGCCGGCACGCCAACCATCGGGCTGAGCCCATAAAAACCCCGGGATATGCCCCTTGAAACCGGGCGGCATGATAGCGCTTCGTGGCCGACAAGAGCGGGCGCGTTCCGTAGTGAGACCGGGGCGCATCCAGTAGCGGCATACGAAATGACCCACTTGTTTTTCAAGGAGCCGGAGATGATGGCAATGCAACGCACCACCCTGATGTTCGTCCTCGCCGCAGCCCTGGCCATGCCGGCCGCAGCGAGAGCCGAGCACGAGCACGGCAGCGATCGCCCCGATACGGGCGCGGCGCAGTCCCAGGACACGAGCGCGGCCGGCATGGCGTCCCTGCGTGAACGGATGGAGGAAATGCGCCGCACCGAGGATCCCGCCAAACGCATGCAGTTGATGGAGGAGCAGATGTCGCAGATGGACACCGTGATGAAGGACATGCAGGCATCCGGCCCCATGACCGGCAAAAAACCGGGCGGCATGGGCATGATGGGCGGCAGGGATTGCATGGGTATGATGGGCCATGGCATGAAGGGCGGCATGGGCCATGGCATGCACGGTGGCACGGGAGAAGCCGGCGACGACGGCATGATGGCCAGGCGCATGGAAATGATGGAAAAACGCATGGACATGATGCAGCAGATGATGCAGATGAACATGGGCAAACCCTGAGACGGAGCCAAGCAGGAAGCGGATGCAGGGTGCGCCCTGCCGCTGATGCGATTGAGCTGAAGGAGGCGGGATATGCTTGGATTCGAGCACTACGGCATGGGGTGGGGGATGCTGCTGGGATGGCTTCTTCCCTTCCTGCTGCTGGTTCTGCTTGGCCTGTATTTCGTTCGCGGCCTGAGTGATAAATCGAGGCGCACCGCGCTGGACATTCTGGAAGAACGCTATGCACGCGGCGAGATCGATCGCGACGAATTCCTCAAACGACGCAGCGATCTGATGCAATAAGCGCTGTCTCCCCTGATGGCCGCCCTGGCCATGAGTTTTAGCTCGGCTTCCGTTGTTTTCAATGCGTTGCGGCTGCGCCGGATATCGATCTGGTCCAGCGCCTCGCAGCCGGGCGCGAACAGGCGCAGATTGCGACCGGCCGTGCGGCCTGCGGGAGGCCATTCTGCTGCGCGGCCTTTTTAATTGGGTGGCTTTTCGGTAGGCTTCGCGCTAATCCAACGAAAACCGGCCCCATGCATTTCAGCCCCGAAACCTTCCGCGCCTGGCCGACCAAGCGCATCACCCTGCTCGGCATGTCCGGCGTCGGCAAGACGCACATCTCGTCGATGTTGCGCGGCCACGACTGGTTCCATTTTTCCGGTGACTACCGCATCGGCACGCGCTATCTCGACGAGCCCATCCTCGACCTGATCAAACAGCAGGCGATGCAGGTGCCGTTTCTGCGCGACCTCCTGCGCAACGACTGGATCGACATCAAGAACAACATCAAGATCCACGATCTCGGCCCGGTGCTGACCTTCGTCGGAAAACTCGGCGGGCCGGCGTGGGGCGGGCTCTCGCTGGACGAGTTCACGCGCCGCCAGGCGGCGTATCGCGACGCCGAAATCGCCGCCATGCGCGACGTGCCGGGCTTCATCCGCAAGGGCCAGGAAATTTACGGCTATCCACACTTCGTCAATGACGTCGGCGGCAGCCTGTGCGAGCTGGACGAGCCCGGCGTGGTCGAGCTTCTGGCGGAGCACACGCTGATCCTCTACATCCAGACCACCACCCGCGAAGAGGAGGACACGCTGATCAAGCGCGCGCAGTCCGATCCCAAGCCGCTGTATTTCCGCCCGGCTTTTCTGGCCGAGCACCTGCCGTTCTATCTCCGGGAAAAAGGCCTCGAATTCGTGGCCGAGGCCGAGCCGGACGATTTCGCGCGCTGGGTGTTCCCGCGCCTGTTCCATTCGCGCATCCCGCGCTACGAGGCGATCGCGAAGCCGCACGGCTACACGGTGACCTCGCAGGAGGTGGCGCAGGTGCGCGACGAGCGTGATTTCCTCGCACTGCTGGAAACCGCGATTGCCAGGAAAAGCGAGGCGTCAGGCGTGAGAGGCGAGGCGTAATCATGCCGCTGGTCGCGCATAATGCCCTGCCCACCTTCGAACGCCTGCGCCAGGATGGCATCACGGTGCTGTCGACCGAGCGCGCGGCCAACCAGGAAATCCGCGAACTGCACGTCGGCCTGCTGAACATGATGCCGGACGCGGCGCTGGAGGCCACCGAGCGCCAGTTCTACCGGCTGGTCGGCGAATCCAACCCGATCGCGCAGTTCTACATGCATCCCTTCACCCTGCCGACACTGCCGCGCGGCGAGACGGCGCAGGCGCACATCGCGCAGTTCTACGAATCGTTCGAGGCTATCCGCGCCGCCGGGCTGGATGCGCTCATCATCACCGGCGCCAACGTCAGCCATCCCAATCTCGCCGACGAGTCGTTCTGGCAGCCGCTGATCGAGGTGATCGACTGGGCGTGGGACAACGTCACCTCGACCCTGTGCTCGTGCCTCGCCACCCATGCGGTGATGCAGTTCCGCCACGGCCAGGCGCGGGTGAAGCAGCCGCAGAAAATCTGGGGCGTGTTCGAGCATCGCGTCACCGACGGCCGCCATCCGCTGGTGGCCGACGTCAACACCCGCTTCGACGTGCCGCATTCGCGCTGGAACGACGTCTCGCGCGCGCAGTTCGAGGCGGCGGGGGTCAAGGTGCTGGTCGAAAGCGCGGAAGCGGGCGTGCATCTGGCGGTGAGCCATGACGGCCTGCGCACCGTGTTTTTTCAGGGGCATCCCGAATACGACACCATTTCCTTGCTGAAGGAATACAAGCGCGATCTGCTGCTCGCCGCCGCCGGCAAGCTGCCGGCGTTGCCGCCGTTTCCAGTGCGCTATTTCGGCCGCCAGGCACAGGCACTGCTAGCCGAGTTCGGCAGCCGCATGCAGGCGGGCGAGGCGCTGGCTTTCCCCGAAGCGCGCCTGCTGCCGCTGCTCGACAACACCTGGCACGATACCGCCGAGGCGGTGGTCGGCAACTGGATCGGCTGCGTCTACCAGGTCACCCACCGCGAACGCAGCCTGCCTTTCATGCCGGGCATCGATCCCGATAATCCGTTGGGCCTGGCGTGACGGAAGCCCGCGCGCACTTCGACGAGGCGCAGGGCGCGCTGATCGCCAGCGGTGCCTGGCATGCCGAGGCCGCGCCAGCCTTGCCCGGGCTCGGCGGAAAAACGGTGCGCGTCCTCGACGGCGCCGGCATCACCCGGCTCGATACCAACGGCGCCTGGCTGCTGCTGACCGCCGCCCTCCCGCAGGCCGGCGACCCGATGCCCGAGTTGCGCGCGTTCCGGCCGCAGCATCTGGCCGTGCTGCAACTGGTGGCGCAGCACAGCGCAGCTACCACCGCGCAGGCCGCGCCGCGCCGCGAAGGCGTGCTCGAAGTTACCGGGCGCGGCACGCTGGCGATGTGGGGGCATGTCGTCGGCCTTACCAATTTCATCGGCCATCTGTTCGTCGAGCTGATGGCCTTGATGGGCCATCCGGGGCGCTGGCGCTGGCGCGAATTCGGTGCCCAGGTGAGTTCGGTATTCGTCGGCGCGATTCCCATCGTGGCCGGCATGCTGTTCCTGCTCGGCGTGGTGTTCGCCTACCTGCTGGGCGACCAGGCGCAGCAATACGGCGCCAACATCTTTGTCGTCGACGGCCTGTTGCTGGCGATCCTGCGTGAAATCTCGCCGGTCATCGTTGCCGTCCTGGTAGCCGGGCGCACCGGCGCGGCCATCACCGCGCAGATCGGCACCATGAAAATCACCGAGGAGATCGACGCCATCGCCACGCTCGGCCTGTCGCCGCTGGCGGTGCTGGTGATTCCGCGTATCGTCGCCCTGCTGCTCGCGATGCCGCTGCTGGTCTTCATCGGAGACATCGCCGGCATCGCCGGCGGCATGCTGGTCGCGCAGGAACAGCTGGATATCTCGCGTCACATGTTCATGGACCGCATGGTCGACGTGATCCTGCCGAAAACCCTGCTGGTGGGCCTGTTCAAGGCGCCGGTGTTTGCTCTTTTCATCGCGCTGATCGCCTGCCGCATGGGGCTTTCGGTCACCCGCGACGCCCGCAGCGTCGGCGCCAACACCACGTCCACCGTGGTGCAGAGCCTGGTCGCCATCATCATCCTCAACGCCATTTTCGCCGTCATGTTCGTGAAGCTGGAAATCTGATGGCCGAACCGGTCATCGACGTCCGCGACGTCTCCACCACGCTGGGCGGACACCGTATCCATCGCGGCCTCAGCCTGTCGGTGGCGCGCGGCGAAGTCATCGCGCTGATCGGCGGCAGCGGCACTGGGAAATCGGTATTGCTGCGCGAGATCATCGGCCTGTTGCGGCCGCAGGTGGGCCGCATCGAGCTGTTCGGACAATCGGTGTGGAACGCGACGCCTGCGCAGATGAATGCGCTGCGCCGGCGCTTCGGCGTGCTGTTCCAGGATGGCGCGCTGTTCTCCTCCCTCAGCGTGGAGGACAACGTCGCCACCCCGCTGTTCGAGCACACCGATCTGCCGCACGCCACCTGCCGCCAGCTGGCGCGGCTGAAGCTGGCACTGGCCGGACTGCCGGCGGACACCGCCGGCAAACGCCCGAGCGAGTTGTCGGGCGGCATGCGCAAGCGGGTGGCGCTGGCGCGCGCACTGGCACTCGACCCGGAATTGCTGTTCCTAGACGAGCCGACGTCCGGCCTCGATCCGATTTCGGCGCGCGCGTTCGACTCGCTGATCCGGCTGCTGGCCGACAGCCTCGGACTCACCGTATTCCTTGTCACTCACGACTTGGATACACTGTTTTCGATTATCGATCGCGTCATCGTGCTGTCGGATGGCCGCGTGCTCGGTAGCGGAACGCTGGCCGAACTGAAGCAAATCGACGATCCGTGGCTGCGCGATTACTTCGCCGCACGGGCGCCGAATGGAGAAACCGCGCATGGAAACTGAAGGCCGCTACACCCTGGTCGGCACGCTGGTGCTGGCAGTGATCGCGCTGATGACGCTGGCCATCGTGTGGTTGGTGGGAGCGGCGGATCAGATTGCGTACCAGACCTACACCATTTATTTCAAGCAGCAGTCGCTCGACGGCCTGGCGGTCGGCAGCCCGGTGAAAATGCGCGGCATCAAGGTGGGCGTGGTCGACAGCTACCGTTTTGCTCAGGGCGACGACGAGGCCGTCAGCGTCACCGCGCGCATCGACGAGGGCGTACCGGTGCATACTGGCGCCGCGGCTTACATCAAGCGCAATCTGGTCACCGGTATCGCTGCCGTCGAAATCAACAATGGCCCGAGCAACAGTGCCCTGCTGAGCGAGATTCCCCGGGGCGAGCGCTACCCGGTCATCGCCGAGGGCAGTTCCGATCTCGACAAGGTCGCCACCGCCATCTCGCGGCTGGCGGTTAGCGGTGCGCAGGTACTGGAAAAAATGGACACGTTGCTGTCAGAAAACAACCAGCATGCCATCAGCCAGACGCTCGCCAACCTTAACGATCTGTCCGGCCATCTCGCCGCCAACAAGCAGAGTCTCGACGCCGCGGTACAGGGCATCCGCGACGCCGCCGATGAGTTCCGCTTCGCCGGCGCCAGCATCGGCCAGGCCGCCACCCGGGCCGAAGGCAGCATCGTCGGCGTCGGAAACAGCGCCGAGGCCGCATTGAAAGAAGCCAGGGTCGCGATGGAAAAGCTGCAACGCGACGCCAGCCTGATTTCCGGACAAATCCAGCAGCTCACCGAAACCGGCACGCTGGAAATGACCAATGTCAGCCGCGATGTGCGCACCAGCGCCGACGTGCTGACCACCGCCGGGCAGCGCCTGTCCAACCCGCGCACCATCCTGTTCGGCCCGGGCCAGCAGCAGCTCGGCCCCGGAGAAAAACTGCCATGAAAAGACTCCTCGCGCCAACTGCGCTTGCGCTTGCGCTGACGGGCTGCGTCAATTTTGGCGAGCAGCCCAATGCCCCTGCGATGGTGTATTACGTGCTGGCCGACCCTGCTCCTGCGCCTGTCGCCGTCCCCGTTCGCGGCGGTGCCGTTCCCACCCTGCTGGTGCTCGACACCACCACCGGCAGCTTTTACGACACCGACCAGCTGGTATTCAGCCGCAGCGCCAGCACCCGTGGCCAGTACCAGTACGCGCGCTGGACCGAGCGCCCCGGCAAGCGCTTCGCCGACCTCATGCGTGCGCGGCTCGACCGCCAGGGTGCCTGGCAGGTCAGTGCCGCCGGCGGCTATGTGCGCGGCGATGTGCTGCTGGATACGGTGTTGATGGAGTTCTACCACGATGCCGCCAGCGTACCGGGGCAGGTGCGGCTGGCGCTGCGCGCCGAACTGATCGACCTGAAGCAGCGCAAGCTGCTGGGGCGGCGCGTCTTCGAGCAGCAGGTGCCGGTGCCGACCTACGACGCCGCCGGCGCCGCCGAGGCCTCCAGCCTGGCCGTCAGCCGCGCGCTCGACGACCTGACCGCCTGGCTCGCCACGTTCCAATAAGCGCCTACAATTCGGATTGCATCGCCCACAATAAGAGGAGAGTCACCATGAAACGCCTGCTTGCCGCCCTGTGCCTGAGTTCCATCGCCGTTGCCGCCCATGCCGAAATCGCGCAGAAATTCGGCCCGCTGGAAATTCACTACAACGCACTCACCACCGACGAGCTGCTGCCCGAGGTTGCGCGCGCCTACAAGATCGAGCGCAGCAAGACGCGCGGCCTGGTGACGATGTCGGTGCTGAAGCAGAACAAGGTCGGCGTGCCGACGCCGGTTCCGGCCAAGATCGCCGTCTATGCCACCAATCTCAACCAGCAGCTGGCCCACGTGACCATGCGCGAAATCAAGGAAGGCACCGCCATTTACTACCTTGGCGAATTCCGTGTCGCCCCGCCGGATACCCTGAAATTTACCGCCAGTGTCGAAGTGGCCGGCGAGCCCAAGCGTGAAATGGTGTTCGAGCAGAAGTTCTACAAATAAACCCGAGCACCCCGCGCCCCGCCGGCCGGGGCTGTTTTTTTGCGTATCGGTACCCGTTCAGGGGTTCGAGAAGACCGGGTAGATCAGCGTCAGCATGCCCCACACGCCGAAACCCGCCACCGTCAGGCCGGCGGCGCGGCGTACCCAGCGCTGCTGCATGAAAGGCTGGAGTTGCCGTGCGAACAGCCCCATGCCCAACAGGTTCGGCAGGGTGCCGAGACCGAATGCCAGCATCAGCGCCGCGCCCGAGGTGGCGCTGCCAGCCGCCAGTGCCGACACCAGCACCGAGTAGACCAGTCCGCACGGCAGCCAGCCCCAGGCCATGCCCGCCAGCACCGCCTGCGGCATCGATTTCACCGGCAGCAGTTTCTGGAACAGCGGCTTCACTTTCTTCCACAGCGCGCCGCCCGCGCGCTCGAACACCAGCACCCATTGATTGAAGCCGGCCAGATACAGTCCGAGCAGGATCATCACCAGCTGCGCCAAAACGAACAGCGCGGTCTGCACCGGCATGAATCCGGCCAGCTTCAGCGTGGCGCCCAGCGCCCCGGCCAGCGCACCGAACAGCACGTAGGACGCCACTCGCCCCAGGTTGTAGGCCAGGTGCATGCGGAACGGCGGCGCACTGCCGTCGGCACGGAAGGAAAACGCCGCGACGATGCCGCCGCACATGCCGACGCAATGCACCCCGCCGAGCAGGCCGGCGAGCAGGGCGGTGAGGAGGGAAAACTCGATCATGGTTTTTCCTGGCCCCTGACCCCTGATCCCTGCCCCCTGGAAACCAGCCACACCAGCAGCAGCACCGGCACCCCGATCAGCGCCGTGCCGGTGAAGAAGTTCGCCCAGCCCCATGCATCGACGAACTCGCCGGAAAAGCCGGCGATGAACTTGGGCAGCAGCAGCATCACTGAGGTGAACAGCGCGTACTGCGTGGCCGAATAGGCTTGATTCACCAGACTGGAGAGGTAGGCCACGAACGCGGAGGAGGCGATGCCGGCGGAGAGGTTGTCGGCCGACACCGTGAACACCAGCGCGCCGACGTCGTGGCCGCGCCCGGCCAGCCACACGAACAAGAGGTTGGTCGCCGCCGACAGCACCGCACCGAGGAACAGCGTGCGCATCACGCCCATGCGCATCACCAGCAGTCCGCCCGCCGCCGCGCCGGCGATGGTCATGATTACGCCGTAGACCTTGGACACGGTGGCGACCTCGTCCTTGGTGAAGCCCATCTCCTGGTAGAAGGGATTGCTCATCACCCCCATCACCACGTCGGAAATGCGGTAGACAGCGATCAGCGCCAGCATCAGCAGCGCCTGCCACTTGTAGCGCACGAAGAAATCCACGAAGGGCTGCACGAAGCTCGTCGCCAGCCACGCGCCGAATCCTTGTTCCGCGATGCGTGGCAGCGGCGCCGAGTGCGCCGGCTCACGGATGATCAGCGTGGTGAGGATGCCGACCGCCATCAGTGCCGCCATCGCCGTGTACGCCACTTGCCAGGGGCGGAAGTCGTAGGTCGCCTCGGATGGGTCGACGCTCGCCGCGATCCACAGCGCGCCTGCGCCGGCGGTGATCATCGCGATGCGATAGCCCGCCTGATAGGTCGCCGCCATCGCGCCCTGCTTCTCGATCTCCACTGCCTCGATGCGGTAGGCGTCGAGCGCGATGTCCTGCGTCGCCGAGGCGAACGCCACCGCCAGCGCAAAGAACACCATGTGCGCCAGGTTCTGCGCCGGGTCGGTGTTCGCCATCCCCAACAGCGCAGCGGCGATGCAGACCTGTGACAGCAGCAGCCACGCTCGTCGCTTGCCCAGCCATGCCGTCAGGAAGGGTAGCGGCAGCCGGTCGACCAGCGGTGACCACAAAAACTTGAAGCCGTAGGCCAGCCCCACCCACGAGAGGTGCCCGATCGTCGCGCGCGCGATGCCCGCCTCCGACAGCCAGAACGACAGCGTGCCGAGCACCAAGAGCAGCGGCAGCCCGGCCGAAAAGCCGAGGAACAGCATGCCGACGACGCGCGGGTGGGCGTAGACCTTGAGGGCGTTGAGCCAGGGGTGGTTCATGGAGGGCGTGAGCGGGGAAGGATGAGTGGTCAGGCGCGCGGTGCGGTGCGTTCGCGCAGCCAGGCGGCGAGGGTGGCCTCGTCCCATTCGCTGGCGGCGACGGCTAGCATGGCGAGTACGCACTCCGCGTCGGTCGCGTTCAGTTCATGGCCGTTCAGCGCCAAAAACAGTTCCATGGCGATAAAAGCCGTTCGCTTGTTGCCGTCGACAAAAGGATGATTCTTTGCCAGCGCAACGGCATACGACGCTGCCAGCGCGCAGACGTCGGGCGATTCGTAAGCGGCCAGATTAAGCGGGCGCGCCAGCGCCGAATCGAACAGGCCTTCGTCGCGAAATCCAGCCGCTCCGCCGTGTTCGGCCAGTTGCTCGTCGTGCGCCGCGATCAGCACCGCGCGGTCGAGCCAAATCCAGTCGCTCGCTGGATTCACTTTTATTTGGCCAGCTCGTGCAACACCGCGCGACGCTTCTTCATGATCGCGCGCGCTGCGTCCATCTGATCCTCGAAGGCAGGGTCGTAGGCGCGCAGCGCCACGCCGTCCGGCGTCTCGGTCACGAACACCGTGTCGCCTTTTTCCAGTTTCAGGCGTGCCAGCACTTCCTTGGGCAGGATCAGCCCGACCGAATTGCCGATCTGGGTGAGTTTCAGGGCATGCATCGCAGGCTCCCAGTTGTTATAACGGTTGTTATATTAGGCCGCTATGCGGCATAAGCCAAGGGGACGATCAGGCGGCCAACCTGGAGTTCATCGCGCAGGGCCGCCCGCCCGCCGCGCAAAAGCGCTTCCACTGAATCCTGGCCGGTCCGGGCAATGCATGGCACCTCAACCCTCCTCCTCGCTGGGCGCACCTGGGGGCGTGTCAAGGAATCGGCCGAGCAACCAAACACCGGCAGCAAGGACCATCACCGTCACCCACCAGGGTGCCGTCAGCCAGACCACGGCGACAATCGCCAGCAAAATCGTCACGGCAAAAAACATTTCAATCATGCCTTCCTCCCGGCGGTAATGGCCGCCTTGATGATTTCCTGCGTGACGCCGGTGATGCAGGCAGCAGCGACGTCAGCGCCTGGTAACGCTGAAACAGGAAGGCCACCCGCTCGGCGTCGGACTTGAAGCCGGTTTTGCCGTAGGCGCGGTCCACTGCGGCGTCGAGCTTCTGGTGCGCGCGCAACAAGGCGGGCGGCATGGTCAGCGGGTCGTAGAGGTCGGCGAGCGTTGCGCCGGGGAAGTGCGCGCGGGCGTCGAGCACGGCCTGGGCGGCGGCTTCGATGGCCTGCCGGGTCTTGTCGCTGGGTTTATCCGGCCAGGGGAAGTTGTTGTAGACGATGCCGGCGGAGTAGCGGTAATCGCTTTTCAGGCGGCCGCACACCGAGCGCACCCAGGCCATGTGCATGGTCGAGGTCAGGATGGCGAAGTGGTAGAGGGTTGCGTCAGGAACAATCTTCACCAGATTGCTGCTCAAGGTATCGGGGTGCATGAATCCGACTGGAATCCAATCCCGGCGTTCCGAGGAAACTTCTGGAATCAACAGGTAGGTCGACACCGGCATGTTCTCGACGTGGAAGCGCGTCGGCGTATCGGCGAGCTTCTGCGTCGGCGGCGACTTGCTCGCGAGCCGGAACTGCCTGACGGCCTCCACGCGTTTCATCGCCTCGGGCATCTGGCGCAATTCGTTGGGCGGGCATTCGCCCAACCACAGGCACCAGCGCTGATAGCCGTTGATGAATTCGTCCGCGCCCAGCCAGCGGCGGAACCACTTTTCGGCCTGCGGTTCGCGGCGAACGAACTCGGCCTTCTCGTCGTCGGTGAACAGGTAGTGGCCGCCGTCGATGGGCTTGTTGCCGATGCCGATTCCCGGCACAGGGCAGACCGGTGTGCGGCGGTTGTCCAGCACCACGTCCGGCGCGTCCACCAGATACGGGTTGATGTTGGCGGCCGGCAGGGCATGCGGCTCGCCCTTGATGTCGGCGTATTCGTAGATCGTCTTTTCCGCCACCTCGCCCAGCCCGAAGCCGACGATGACGCAGTGCACCGCGGCCTTGCCGCGCGCCTCGTTGCTCCACGAGAAGGTGCGATGGGCGAAGTGGATTTTCACGCCCTGACTCAGCAGCCAGCCCCACAGCACCCCGACCTGCTCGCCCTGGGCGATCGAGTTGGTCGAGACGAAGGCGCAGCGTGTCGGCTGCCCCGCAATGTAGCGCGTCGCCTTCACGTACCAGGCGGCGACGAAGTCGAGCAGGCCGGCATTGGCGATGCCGTCGAACACGGCCCGGGTGTCGGCGCGCTGGGCGTCGTCCATGAACTTGGCGCCGACGAAGGGCGGATTGCCCATCACATGGCTCGCCCGCTCTGCCGGCAGCACGCTGTTCCAGTCGAGCGTGAGCGCGTTGCCGTGGACGATCCTGGGACTGGTCTTCAGCGGAATGCGGGCGAAATACATGCCGAATTCCTCGCTCACCCTGAGGTTCATCTGGTGGTCGACCAGCCACAGCGCGACCTGGGCAATCTGCGCGGGGAATTCCTCGATTTCGATACCGTGGAACTGATCGACGTCGAGCTGGATGGCCTGGTGGATGTCGAGAAAGCGCGAGCCGGGGCCTGCGTTGGACGCGCGCAGGATGTCCAGTTCCAGCAGGCGCAGCTCGCGGTAGGCGATGACGAGGAAATTGCCGCAGCCGCAGGCGGGGTCGAAGAAGGTGAGCCCGCGCAGCTTCTGGTGAAACTCGAACAGCTTGTTCCTGTTCTTTTTCACCTTGCCGAACTCAGCCCACAGGGCGTCGAGAAACAGCGGCTTGATGAGCTTGAGGATATTTTCTTCGCTGGTGTAATGCGCGCCGAGGTTGCGCCGCGCCTGCCTGTCCATGATGCTCTGGAACAGCGCGCCGAAGATGGCCGGCGAGATCGCGCTCCAGTCGAGCGCGCAGGCGTCGAGCAGCGCCTCGCGCATGGCCGAGTCGAAATCGGCGATGGGGATGGGCTCCTTGAACAGGCGGCCGTTGACGTAGGGGAAGGCGGCGAGCTGGTCGTCGAGCGCCGTGCCGCGCCGGACGTCCGGCGTGTTCAGCACCTGGAACAGGCGGGCGAGCAGGGGGCCGAGGTTGGAGCCGTCCTCGCGGGTGCGTTCGTCGATATAGCTGCGCAATGCCTGGGCGGGTTGGAAGATGCCGGTGTCGTCGGCGAACAGGCAGAACAGCAGGCGCACCAGCAGCACTTCGAGCGCATGGCCGTCGTAGCCGGAGGCTTTCAGCGCATCGTGCAGACGCCCCATGCGTTCGGCAGCCCGGATGTTGACCGGGTTCTGCGGCTTGATTTCCTGCGTTTCATAGCCGGCGATGAAGCCGAAATGGCGGATGTGCTTGTGCAGGTCCTTCAGCGCGAATTCGCGGGTGTCGCCGGTTTCCAGGTCGTGCAGGCGGAAGCGGGCGAAGTCGCATACGACGATGTGGCGCGGCAGGTCGCGTTCCTTGATGCCGGGGAAATAATCCAGCGCCTGCGAAAAGGCGCGGTCGAGATTTTTGCCGCGCGATTTCTGCTCCACCAGCAGCACGCCGGGCCAGAACAGGTCGACGTAGCCCTGGTCGCCGCCGAATTTCCTGACGGCGTGCTCGAAGGTGGCGACACGCTTGTTGGTGATGCCGAAGATTTCGAAGAAGCCGATCCAGAACGGCTTGGCCTCGCTGTCCTCGTTGGCAGCGTCGGCCCATTCGCGCGAGAACGCCAAGGCGCGGGATTTGATCTCGTTCCAGGAAAGCGGCATGGCGGTTATTGGCTTGTTCCCTTGTCGGCCGGGCTGTTTCCCAGCAAACCGCCTGCGTCGCGCTCGTCCAGTTCCAGCCTGGGCGGCGCGGCCTGGATGCGTTTTTTCACTTCCTTGATGTGTTCGGCGGCCGGAATGTTCTCGGGGCGCTCGCCGCCAATACGCTCGATGGCGCCGCGGACCTCCTTGCCGACCTGTTCGTGGGCGCGGATGACCTGCTGCTGGTCGCGGATACCTTCGCGTGCCAGTTTGTCGCGGGTCTGCGTCATGCGGAACTGGTTGGCGGCAAGCTCGGTGGCGTTCATCCGGTCCATCAGCTGCTCCTTGGCCGGGACGCCCTTCCTCGCTTTGATCTGGTCATTGCCCAGACCGCCGTACAGGCCCTTGTAACCGGCGTCGTGAAAAATCCCGAACATGCGGCTTTGCACGCCGGCTTGCTGGGCGGCGCCGGAGAGCGCCTTGAATTCTTCGGAGGTTTGTTTGCGCAATTCCAGGCGCTCCATGTCCGCGGCGAGCTGTTCGGACAACTCCTGGCGCCGGGTCTGGATGGCGAAGTATTTCTGGGCCTGGGCGATTTCCGGTTTGCGCGGGTCGCCGTTCTGGGCGATGAGGTAGCAGGCGAAGCGAGACAGTTGATAGTCCTGCACGATCTGGACGGCACCTTTGCCGCCGGTGATCGGTTTGCCGGCGCCGGCAAAGTGATGCTCCGGATTATTTCCTGATTGTTCACAAGAGGTTATGGCGCGCCTGACGGCGTCTTCAAACCGTCGCCACTGGCTGTAACCCAGCAGTGGCTGAAGGTCGCGTGCGCTCCAGTACTCGGCGTCGTGATCGTTGACCTGTTTGAGACTCTCAAAGGATTGTCCACCGATACTTGGCAGCTCATTTTGCGCCATTTCTTTCCTCCCCCTTTTCACCCGTTGGATTGTTTTTGAGTAACGGGTTATGGAGCGTAATCGTAATCGACGATCAGCGGCGCATGGTCGGAAAACCGCTGGTCCTTGTAGACGCTGGCGGACCTGGCCTTGCCGGCAATGCCGGGGGTGGCGATCTGGTAGTCGATGCGCCAGCCGACGTTCTTCGCCCAGGCCTGGCCGCGGTTGCTCCACCAGGTATAGGCCTCGCCGGTGTGGCCGGGATAAAGGCTGCGGTAGACGTCGACCCAGCCGAGCTCGTCGAACAGGCGGCTCATCCAGGCGCGCTCCTCGGGCAGGAAGCCGGAGTTCTTCTGGTTGGACTTCCAGTTCTTGAGGTCGATTTCGCGGTGGGCGATGTTCCAGTCACCGCAGATGACGATTTCGCGGCCGGATTTGATCAGCGCTTCGAGGTGCGGGAAGAAGGCATCGAGAAAGCGGAACTTGGCCTGCTGGCGTTCCTCGGAACTCGACCCGGAGGGCTGGTAGAGCGAAATGACGGCAAGCTTGCCGTAATCCGCTTCGATGTAGCGCCCCTCGGCGTCGAATTCGGGCACGCCGAGGCCTTCGACGATACGCTGCGGGGCCTGGCGGGTGTAGACGCCGACGCCGCTGTAGCCTTTCTTCTCGGCGTAATGGAAGGCGCCGGTCAGATTGTCGCACCGGATGAATTCGGGTTTGAGGTCGGCGGCCTGCGCTTTCAGTTCCTGCACGCAGACGACGTCGGCGTGCAGGGTGGGCAGCCAGTCGAAGAAGCCCTTGGTGGCGGCGGATCGGATGCCGTTGAGGTTGGCCGATATAATTCGCATTGCATTTTTATTCAAGAAAAGTCAGGAAATGTCCGATTACAAGGCCGAGTTTGTGGAGTTCGCTGTCGCGTCGCAGGTGCTGTGTTTTGGCGAGTTCAAGACCAAGGCGGGGCGCATGAGCCCTTACTTTTTCAATGCGGGGCTGTTCAACGACGGCGACAAGCTGAAACGGCTGGGCGAATTTTACGCGAAAGCCATCGTCGACTCCGGCATCGCCTTCGACGTGCTGTTCGGGCCGGCCTACAAGGGGATTCCGCTGGCGGCGGGTATTGCGATCGCGCTGGCGGGGATGGGCAGGAACGTGCCGTTCGCGTTCAACCGCAAGGAGGCCAAGGATCACGGCGAAGGCGGCACGGTGGTCGGCGCGGCGCTCACGGGCCGCGTGCTGATCGTCGACGACGTGATTTCGGCGGGCACCTCGGTGCGCGAGTCGGTGGAGCTGATCCGCCATGCGGGCGCCGAGCCGGCCGGAGTGGTGATTGCGCTGGATCGGATGGAGCGCGGCAGCGGCGACAAATCGGCGGTGCAGGAAGTACGTGAACAATATGGCATTCCAGTAGTGGCGGTGGCCACGCTGGACAATCTGGTGGAGTTTCTGGAACGTGATGCGGACAGACGACAAGCTTTGCAGGCGGTGGCCGGATACCGCGCCAAGTATGGCGTTTAGCGCGCTGCTGGCGGCCTTGCTGCTGACCGTGGGTACCGCGCAGGCGGCGATGTACCGCTGGGTGGACGGCAATGGCCGCGTGCATTACAGCGACACCCTGCCGCCGAGCTACCAGAAAAACGGTGCTGCCGAGATGAACAAGCAGGGCAGCATCATCAGGCGCACCCAGTCGGAGGCGGAGCGCCGCGCCGAAGCCGAGCGCCTGTCCGAGCAAAAACGCCTCCAGCAGGAGCAGCAAAAACAGGCGCAACTCGACCGCGCGTTGACCTCGACCTACACCACCGAAGCAGAAATCGACCTGGCGCGCGACCGTGCGCTGGAGCACCACAAGCTGGCGATCAAGGGCGCTGAAATCCGCGGCAAGGCGGTGGACGCGAACCTGGCCGATCTGAGGACGCGCATCGCCAAGATCGAGAAGGCGGGCCGCAAGGTGGGGGCGGGTCTGACGGAGCAACTGGAACAGGCCACCCGGGAGCAGCAGGAATTGAAGCGCACCATCCAGAGCAACGAGGAGGCCATGGAGAAGGTGCGCGGAAAATACGCGGCCGACAAGGCGCGCTTCGTCGAGCTGTCGGGCAAGCAGTAAGGAGCGGAATCGGGAAAGCGGCCTGGCCGGACGTCCGGCCAGGCCGCTTTTTTCAATTCTGCAGTCTGGCTTTCAGCAGTTCGTTGACCTGCGCCGGGTTGGCCTTGCCGCGGCTGGCTTTCATCACCTGGCCGACCAGCGCGTTGAAGGCCTTGTCCTTGCCGGAACGGAATTCCTCGACCGATTTTTGATTCGTGGCGAGTACGTCGTCGACGATCTTCTCCAGTTCGCCGGTGTCGGACATCTGCCTGAGTCCGCGCGCCTCGATGATGGCGTCGACTTCGCCGGCGCCTTCCCACAGCCCTTCGAACACCTGTTTGGCGAGCTTGCCGGACAGCGTGCCGTCCTGGACGCGCGCGATCAGCGCGCCGAGCCGGGCGGCGGAAACCGGGCTCGCCGCGATGTCGAGCTCGGCCTTGTTCAGCGCGGCCGAGAGTTCGCCCATCACCCAGTTGGCGGCGAGCTTGCCCTGGCCGCAGGTTTTCGCGACTGCCTCGAAATAGTCGGCGAGTGCGCGCGAACCGGTGAGCACCGCCGCGTCGTAGGCCGACACGCCGTAGTCGCGCTGGAAGCGCGCCTGCATCGCGGCGGGCAGTTCGGACAGCGCGGCGCGCACCGCCTCGATCCAGGCGTCGTCGAGTTTCACCGGCAGCAGGTCGGGGTCGGGGAAGTAGCGGTAGTCGTGCGCGTCTTCCTTGCTGCGCATCATGCGCGTCTCGCCGCTGTCGGGGTCGAACAGCACGGTGGCCTGCTCGATGCGGCCGCCGTCTTCCAGTGTTTCGATCTGCCAGCGCATCTCGTAGTCGATCGCCTGCTGCAGAAACTTGAACGAGTTGAGGTTCTTGATCTCGCGCCGGGTGCCGAATTCGGCTTGGCCGACGGGGCGCACCGAGACGTTGGCGTCGACGCGGAAGCTGCCTTCCTGCATGTTGCCGTCGCAGATGCCGATCCAGGTGACCAGCGTGTGCAGTGCGCGCGCGTAGGCGACGGCTTCCGCCGAGGAGCGCATCTCAGGCTCGGAGACGATCTCCAGCAGCGGCGTGCCGGCGCGGTTGAGGTCGATGCCGGTCATGCCGTGGAAGTCCTCGTGCAGTGACTTGCCGGCGTCCTCTTCCATGTGCGCGCGGGTGAGATGGATGGTTCTTTCTTCGCCGTCCACCACGATTTTCAACGCGCCGCCCTCGACGATGGGCTTGGCCAGCTGGCTGATCTGGTAGCCCTTGGGGAGATCCGGGTAGAAGTAGTTCTTGCGGTCGAACACGTTGACGCGGTTGAGCGTGGCGCCGATCGCCAGGCCGAACTTGATCGCGCATTCCACTGCGCCGCGGTTCAATACCGGCAGCACGCCCGGCAGTGCGATGTCGACCGCGCTCGCCTGGGTGTTGGGCGCGGCGCCGAAGGCGGTGCTGCTGCCCGAGAAGATCTTCGACTTGGTGGCGAGCTGGGTGTGGACTTCCAGCCCGATGACCACTTCCCAGTTAGCGTGGCCCCGCTTCATTTCATGCCCTCCGGAGTGCGGCTATGCCAGTCGGTGGCGCGCTGGTACTGGTGGGCGACGTTGAGCATCTTCGCCTCGGAGAAATAGTTGCCGACCAGCTGCAGGCCGACCGGCAGTCCCTGGCTGTCGAAGCCGCATGGCAGGCTCATGCCGGGCAGGCCGGCGAGGTTGGCGGGGATGGTGTAGAGGTCGTTGAGGTACATCTCGACCGGGTCGTCCGACTTTTCGCCCAGCTTGAACGCGGTGCCGGGCGCGGTGGGGCCGAGGATGACGTCGCAGGCCTTGAATGCCTCGCTGAAGTCGTCGGCGATCAGGCGGCGGATTTTCTGCGCCTGCAGGTAGTAGGCGTCGTAATAGCCGTGGGAAAGCACATAGGCGCCGATCAGGATGCGCCGTTTGACCTCGGCGCCGAAGCCCTGTGCGCGGGTCTTGCAGTACATGTCGTCGAGGCTGGCGTAGTCCGGCGCGCGGTAGCCGTAGCGCACGCCGTCGAAGCGCGACAGGTTGGACGAGGCCTCGGCCGGCGCCAGCACGTAGTAGACGGGGATTGCCAGCTGCGAATTGGCGAGCGAGATTTCCACCGTGGTTGCGCCGAGTTTCTTCAGTTCGGCGACCGCCGCCTCGACTGCCGTCGCGACTTCATGGTTGAGGCCCTCGGCGAAAAATTCCCTGGGGAGCCCGACGCGCAGGCCTGTGAGCGGTTTATCGAGGTCACGCGTGTAATCCTCTTTCTCGCGCTCCAGACTGGTCGAGTCGCTGGGGTCGAAGCCGGTCATCACGTTGAGCAGCAGCGCGCAGTCCTCGGCCGAGGGCGCCATCGGGCCCGCCTGGTCGAGGCTGGAGGCGAACGCGATCATGCCGTAGCGCGACACCAGGCCGTAGGTGGGCTTGAGACCGGTGATGCCGGTGAGCGCGGCCGGCTGGCGGATCGAGCCGCCGGTGTCGGTACCGGTGGCGGCCGGCGCCATG
>ERZ761609.1310-NODE-1310-length-22696-cov-51.290932_pt1 | contig 22696 bp, 21 predicted proteins | sample MGYA00511163_ERZ761609 | MGnify/ENA primary metagenome ERZ761609 (study PRJEB28899, sample SAMN02445070) | bioreactor sludge metagenome | biome: EBPR sludge | place: Australia: Brisbane, Thorneside Wastewater Treatment Plant | collected 2011-12-16 ... | reverse complement strand
TGGTCAGTGACTGGAGTTCAGACGTGTGCTCTTCCGATCTGAGCGTGGCGGCGACGCGCGGGTCGACCACGGTGCCGCTTAGCTGAGCCTTCAGTTGGGCCTCTCCGCGCAAGTCCTCCTCGACCGCCCCGAGCGAGGGAACGTTCAACAGGAAGTCGCCGCGGAGGCGCCGCGCGGAATCCATGGCGGCCTGGCCGGTGAGGCGGACGCCCTCGTAGTCGCGGACGTCGGCGGTGAGGGAGGCGCGGGCTTCGGCCCGTTCGTAGTCGAGCGCGGGGAAGGCGACGGTGGCGTCGAGGTTAGCGAGGAGGTTGAGCGGGAGGTTGCGGTGGAGCCGCGCGGCGAGCGAAAGTTCGGTGCGGCCAGCGGCTTCGGTGAGGGCGGCCTGGCCGCTGGCGTTGACGAGGCCATAAGGGGTCTGGAGGCGAAGCTGGTCGAGGTCGAGCCGGAGGTCTTCAAGGTGGAGGCGCGCGCCAGCGGTGAGCGTGGATTCGTAGGCTTCGCCGGCGAGTTGGATGAGGATCTCGGGGCCGCTGGGGCTGGCGTCGAGCGTCAGCGAGCCGGGGGTGAAGGGCTTCAGGTCCACGTTGGCGAGCAGGCGGCCGGATTCGAAGCGGAGCGTGGCGGGATCGATGGGGCCCTGGATCAGCAGGTCTGTGGGGGTGACCTGCGTCTCGCCGAAGCGGAGCAGTCCGGGGGCGGTGGTGGCGAACTCGAAGTTGCGCTCAAGCAGGTGCAGGCGCCAGGTGGGCAAGCTGGCTTCGAGTTGTTGGGCCTCGTCCCGATAGAGGAGCGAGCCGTCGCTGAACCGGAGATCGCCGACGCGCCAGGCGGGCATCTCGAAGGGTTCCTCGTCTTCGGTGGGCGGCGGCTGGGGCAGGTTCGATTCGCCATCGGCGGCGATGAGCACCTGGATGGCGGGGCGCTCGATGTGGAAGCGTTCGACGTCGATCTCGCCAGACCAGACGGTGCTCCAGTTGACGCGCAGGTCCACGCGAGCGGCGGAGAAGACGGGCGTGGCATCAGGGTTGCGCGCGGGGCGAATCTCGAGGCCGTCGAGGGTGAGGCTGAGCGTGGCGAGGTTGTAGTCGAGACCGCGCGAGCGCAAGTCCACATCATAGTCACGCAGCAGCGACTGGACGTGCAGGAAGACGCGATGGCGGGCCCATTCGGTGTGCAGCACACCCACGGCGGCGAGGAGCAGAATGAGAAGCGCCGCGAGCGTCCACAGGGAAATGCGAAGAATCCGCCTCAAACTTTAGTTGTAACGCGTCACTTCACGGTGCGCATGACGGAACGGACGCGGGCGGCCTCGGGCGCGGAGGGCGCGAGGCGCAGGAAGGTCTCGAAGTGGCTCAGCATGCGGTCGGGGCGCTTCACCTGGTTGTAGGCGAGGCCGGCGTAATAGTGGGCGTAGGCGTTGCGGGGTTCGAGTTCGCAGGCGCGTTCGAGGTCGCGCGCGGCGCCGGGGAAATCCTTGCGGATCACCTTGACGAGGCCCTGAGCGTAGGGCAGGCGGGGGTGGTCGGCATCGGCTTTGGTGGCGGCTTCGAGGGCGCGGATGGCATCGTCGGGGCGGCCGGTTTCGGCAGCGATTTCGGCGGCGGCGAGCTGGGTGATGGCCTCTTCAGGCGCGGCCTCGACGGCGCGGGCGGAAGCGGCGCGGGCTTCATCGTTCTTGCCGAGGCGGAGCAGGGCAAGGGCGTGATGGGCGGCGACGGCGGCGTTGCCGGAGTCCTTCTCGAGTTCGGCGCGGAGGGTGCGCTCGGCTTCCGCGAAGCTGTTTTCCTGGAAAAGCTTGATTCCGGGGGTGGGCTCGCCGGCGGGCGCGAGCGCGGCGGCGAGGGTGAACGCAAGAGCGAGATTGGCCAGGTGGTGCATCACGTTTATTGGGATGCGGGCGCGGGCGTGGTGGTTTCCCGCGCGGGTCCGCTATTCTTGAGAAGGAACTCGCCATGACAGCTCATATTTACGTGACGTTGAAGAAGACCGTGCTGGATCCGCAAGGGCAGACGATCCAGCGGGCGCTGGTATCGATGGGCCACCCGGAGATTACCGGCGTGCGCCAGGGCAAGTATTTCGAGATGGAACTGGCCGAGGGGCTGGGGGCGGCGGAGGCGCGGGCGCTGCTCGAGAAGGTGGCCGAGGATGTGCTCGCGAATCCGGTGATTGAGGAATTCCGGGTAGAATTGAGCGATTAACGTCACTATCCCGGAAGGAGCGCGCGCATGAGCGGAATTATCGGTTATGTGGGCGGGCGCAAGCCCGTGCCGATTCTGCTGGAAGGCTTGCGGCGCCTGGAATACCGGGGTTACGATTCGGCGGGGCTGGCGGTGGTGAACGAGCGGAACGAGCTGACGGTGCGGCGCGCGCCGGGCAAGTTGCACCACCTGGAAGAGACCGTGCTGCTGAACCCGGTGGACGGGTGGTACGGTATTGGCCACACGCGGTGGGCGACGCACGGGCGGCCTACGGAAGAGAACGCGCATCCGCACGTGAACACGCGCGGCGACATTGTGGTGGTCCACAACGGGATTGTAGAGAACTACCTGGATCTGCGGCGGCAACTGGAGCAGGCGGGCCACCGGTTTGTCACCGAGACGGACACCGAGATCATTCCGCATCTGATTGAAGAGCGCTATGAGGGTGTGCTGGAGGATGCGGTGCGGGCGGCGGCGCGGGAATTGAAGGGGGTGTTCGCGATTGCGGCCATATCGTCGCGCGATCCGGGGAAGATCGTGGCGGTGCGCCGGGGCCCGCCAGTGGTGGTGGGGTTGGGCGAGAACGAGTATTTCGTGGCTTCGGACGTGCCGGCGATTCTGGCGTACACGCGGGATGTGTTTTACCTGCAGGATGGCGATGTGGCCGTGTTGACCCGGGACGGGGTTCGGCTGACCGACATTGACGGGCATCCGATCCGGCGGCTGTTATCGCGGGTGCACTGGGAGCCGCTGATGGCCGAGAAGGGCGGCTACAAGCACTACACCCTGAAGGAGATTTACGAGCAGCCGCGGGCGGTGCGGGACACGATGCTGGGCCGGGTGGGGCAGGAGACGGGCCGGGTGTTTCTGGACGAGGTGGCGATCCGGCCGGAGGAGTTCGCGCAGTTCCGGGGCGTGCGCGTGGTGGCGTGCGGGACGTCGTGGCACGCGGCGCTGGCGGGCAAGTTCATGCTGGAGCGGCTGGCGCGGATTCCGGTGGAGGTGGACTACAGTTCGGAGTTCCGTTACCGCGATCCGATCCTGGGACCGGAAACGTTGACGGTGCTGGTGTCGCAATCGGGCGAGACGGCGGACACTCTGGCGGCGCAGCGCGAGGCGCGGCAGCAGGGTTCGCCGACGCTGGCGATCTGCAACGTGATGGGGTCGATGCTGCCGCGCGAGGCTTCGGGGACGCTGATGACGCACGCGGGGCCGGAGATCGGAGTGGCGTCGACGAAGACGTTTACGTCGCAGTTAACGGCGCTGCTGCTGCTGGGGCTGTACCTGGGGCAGGTGCGGGGGAGCGTGCCGGAAGAGCAGGCGGCGGCGCTGGCGCAGGAACTGCTGGGTGTGCCGGCGCTGCTCGAGAAGGTGCTCTCGGACGAGGGACGCTACACGGAACTGGCCGATGCGCTGGTGGATTCGAGCGGATTTCTGTATCTGGGCCGGGGCATCCATTACCCGATCGCGCTCGAGGGCGCGCTGAAGATGAAGGAGCTTTCCTACATCCACGCCGAGGGCTATCCGGCGGGGGAGATGAAGCACGGGCCGAACGCGTTGATCGACGAGACGCTGCCCACGGTGGTGATCGCGACGCACGATCCAAACGACCCGGGCTCGCGGGTGCGCTTCGAGAAATCGCTGAGCACGATCCAGGAGGTGAAGGCGCGCGGGGGGAGGGTGATTGCGCTGGCGACGGAGGGGAGCCGCGAGGTGGAGGCGACGGCGGATCACACGGTGCCGATGCCGGCGGCGAGCGAACTGCTGCTGCCGGTGATTGAGGTTGTACCGCTGCAACTGCTGGCCTATCATCTGGCGGTGCGGCGGGGCTGCGACGTGGATCAGCCGCGGAACCTGGCCAAGAGCGTGACGGTGGAGTAGGGGCGCGGTGAGGCAGGCGGTCCATTCGTTGAGCGTGCGGACACGGGGCAAGGGGCTGTACGAGTGTACGGCGGAGGTGGCGGCGTGGGTGCGGGCAACGGGAATGCGGACGGGGCTGCTGACAGTGTTCTGCCGGCACACGTCGGCATCGCTGGTGATTCAGGAGAACGCCGACCCGGATGTGCGGACGGACCTGGCGACGGCCTTCGAGCGTCTGGCGCCAGAGGACGAGGGTCTCTATGTGCACACGCTGGAGGGCTCTGACGATATGCCGGCGCACATCCGGAGCGCGCTGACAGGGGTTCAATTGTCGATCCCGGTGATGGAAGGGCGGCCGGCGCTGGGGACGTGGCAGGGGATCTATGTGTTTGAGCACCGGGCGGTGCCGCACACGCGGTGGCTGGCCCTGCATCTGGTGGGCGAGTGACGGCTGCGGTAGGATAGCTCGAAAGGAGCCAATACAGGCCATGCCACTGACCCGAAGAAAGTTCATCAACAGCGCCGCGCTATCGGCGCTGGCTGCGCAGGCAGCCGCCACCGCGCAGGATCCCGCCACCGGGATGCCGATGCGCACGCTGGGACGCACGGGCGAACGGGTTTCGCTGTTGGCAATGGGCGCGGGTTCGCGCTGGCTGATGTACAAGGATCCGGCGAAGGCGCACGAGGCGCTGGACCGGGCACTGAAGGCGGGAATCAACTATGTTGATTCGGCCGCCAGCTATGGCGACGGCCAGAGCGAACAGTGGATCGGCGAGTATCTTAAGTCACACAAGAAGAATTTCTTCCTGGTGACGAAGATTACGCCGCGCGGCGGCGATGATGCCAAGCGCCAGATCGAGCGCAGCCTGAAGCTGCTGGGTCTGGGGCAGGTGGACCTGATGCACATCCATTCGCTGGGCAATGAGGACGACCTGGCGCAGGTGGAGGCGAAGGGCAACATCCTCGAAGTGCTCTACCGGATGCGCGAGCAGAAGGTGGCCCGGTTCATCGGTGTCACGTCGCACACGAATCCGGTGGTGCTGAAGACGCTGCTGGAGCGGGCGGATCTGGACTCGGTGCAGATGGCGCTGAACATCGCGCAGATCGGCAATTCGGCGCCCTCGAACCGCGCGGGCCAGGGGCAGACCGGGGCGAGCGGCTTCGAGCGGATCGCGATGCCGGTGGCGCTGAAGAAGAATATGGGCCTGACGGCAATGAAGGTGTTTGCCCAGGACCGGCTGCTGGGAAAGGCTTCGATCGAGATGCTGCTGCGGTATGCGATGACGCTGCCGGTGTCGGCGGCGGTGGCGGGGATGCCGAAGCTGGAGCATCTGGAGGAGAACCTGCGAGTGGCGAAGGCGTTCAAGCCGCTGACGCGCGAAGAAATGCAGGCGTTGCCCGATTCGGTGTCGGCGCAACTGCGGGCTTCGATCGACCATTTCTTCTCCGACCATGCAGACGTCTAAGCCGCCGTTGTCGCCCGCCGAGCGCCTGGCGAAGTACTTGCGCGACGCCAACGATTACTGGTTCCACGTCTATAAGCCGCATGTGGGCGATGTGATCGTGGACGTTGGCGCGGGGCGCGGGGAGGATGTGTATGCGTTCTCCCGCGCCGTGGGCGCGGAGGGGCGGGTGTGGGCCATCGAGGCGCATCCCGAGTCTTTCGCCAAGCTGACGAAGTTCTGCGAGGAGCAGCGGCTGGGGAATGTGACCTGCCTGAACCTGGCGTGCCTGGACCGGCCAGGGCAGTTTCAGATCGAGACGCTGCCGGTGTGGGAATCGAACTATGTGCGCGAGGGTGAACCGGCGGAGACGTCTTTCCCGGTAGAAGGGATCACGTTTGATGCGCTGTGCCGGAGGCACAACATCGGCCGGATCGACTTCCTGAAGATGAACATCGAAGGGGCGGAGCGGTTTGCGCTGCCGGGCATGAAGGAGGCGATGAAGCGCGTGCAGAATGCCTGCGTGTGTGCGCACGACTTCCGCGCCGACCGCGGCGAGGGCGAGGAGTTCCGCACGCGCGCCTTTGTCGAACAGTTCCTGCGCGAGGCGGGGTTTACGCTGGTTTCGCGCGACGACGACCCGCGCTACTACGTGCCGTACCATATCCACGGGCGGCGTGAGTAAGCGAGGATCCAGATCACGTCATGAAGCCATTCCTGATCGCACTCCTGATACTTGTGCCCGCTTTCGCCCAGCAGGGGACCTGGAAGGGGCCCGTGCCCGAGGCGGCAGGGCCGTACGGGCAGATCCCGGCGCGGTTCGCCGAGTACGAGGTGGTGCTGGAGCCGGACAAGGACGAGGCGGAATGGTGGGCGGGGGCGCCCTCGGTGGCGCGCGACACTCTCGGAGTGTTCTGGATGGCGGCGCGGATGCGGACGGCGGATGCGCCGTACGGGCTGCGCGGCTACGAGGTGAGGATTCTGCGCAGCGAGGATGGCGTGAAGTTCACGCCAGTACACCGGATCAAGCGCGAGGACGTGCCCATTCCCGGCTTTGAGCGGCCGGCGCTGGTGATCGATCCGCGGACGGGGCTGTTCAAGCTGTATGCGTGCGGACCATGGAAAGGCGGGCCATGGACGATCGTCAAGTTCGACGATGTGAAGGATCCGCGCGAGTTCAAGGCCTCGACGGCGCGGCCGGTGATTGCTCCGCAGGCGAAGGTGCTGCCGCGGGACATGCCGGTGGAAGGCTACAAGGACCCGGTGATCGTGTGGGCGGAGGGGGCGTTTCATGCCTACCTGATCGGGCAGCACCGGGGGCTGGAGCGGGTGTACCATTTCCGGAGCGAGGATGGCGAGACGTGGGCGCCGGTGGGCAGTCCGTACGAGTCGATCATGCGGCTGGATGGCTGGCATGACTTCTTCGTGCGGCCAGCGAGCGTGGTGCCGCTGCCGTTTGGCTACCTGTTTGTGTACGAGGGGTCGAACGTGAAGTGGTATGACCCGGTGTACAACGTGGCGACGGGCTTGGGGTTCACGTTTGACCTGCACCATGTGGAGGATCTGACGCCGCGGGCGCCACTGCTGGTGAGCACGACGCCCAGTCCGTTGTTCCGGACGTGGCGATATTCGCACTGGTTGATGGTGGACGGGGCGTTGTGGGTGTATGCGGAGGTGGGGCGGCCGAACATGTCGAACGAGATCCGGCTGTTCCGGCCGGCGGTGGGGAAGTAGGTGGTTGTGCCTCACTGCAGAACGGTGGAGGGGCCGCGCGTTTTCCCGTTCAAGCTGTCATCCCGGAGATCACCAGCGGGGAGGCCCGCCTGACACCCGGCGGAGCAGATCGTTAATCGGAGGGGGGGCAAGGCAGCCGGAGGGTGACGTGGGAGCCGCCGCCGGGCGCGTTGACGACTTCGATGTGCCCGCCGAGTTGGTGGCAGACCCCGTAGGCGCTGCTGAGGCCGAATTCGGTTTCCTCATTTCCGACCCGAAGGCGCTGGAAGGGCTCGAACAGATGGCGGCGCTCGTCGAGGGAGAGGCCGGCGCTGGAGTCGATGGCTTCGAGGATACTCCAGCCTGGCTGGGAGGACACGCGGAGGAGGAAAAGTCCCTGACCGCGCATGGCTTGGCGGGCGTTTTCGGCGAGGGCGTCAAGGATGGTTTCGACCTGGCCGGGGTGGGCGCTGACGGGGGCGGGTTGAGGCCCGATGGAGAGGCTGAATTCGATGCCGGGGCCGAGGGAGGAGCGCAGGGCGGCCGCGCAGCGTTCGGCCTCGGCGCGGAGGTCGAGGGTCCGGGGTTGGCCAGGGGTGCGGCCAGCGAAAGAGAGCATGTGGCGGACGAGGCTGGCCGACTGCTGAGCGGCGGCTTCGATGAGGGAGGCATAGCGGCGGGCGGATTCAATACTGGTGTTGGGCTGCTGGATCATGCCGGCGTAGCCGAGCAGGACGGTGAGGGCGTTGTTGAACTCGTGGGCGACGCCGCCGGCGAGGCGGGCGACGGCCTCGAGTTTCTCGGTCTGCAGGCGGCGGGTCTCATGCTGGTGGGCTTCGGTAATGTCGAGAGCGACGCCGGCGGTGGCAGTGACGGCGCCGGTTTCGTCCTGAATGGGGAAGCGGACGATGTGGAAGAGGCGCTTACCGGCAGGCATGGGGAACTCGATTTCGAGGTCGATGGCGGCGCGGCGGGCGACGACCTCCTCGCCAAGACGGATCAGGCGGTCGGCGAGTTCGGGAGGCCAGACGGCGGAGATTAGGAGGCCGGCGACCTCCTGGTTACTGCGACCGGTGAGCCGTTCCCAATGAGCGTTGACGAAGCGGAAGCGATGGTCGAGGGAGATGACATAGGCCGAGGCGGGCAGATGGCGGAGCAGGGAGGCGGCGAACTGCTCGGCGGCGAGGGCCTGCTGGCGGGCTTCGACGGTGCGAGTGACGTCACGGGTGCTGACCAGGATTTCGAGGACTTCGCCGGTATCCGGGTCACGGACGGCGCGACCGGTGGCATGAACCCAGCGGGTGCCGCCGTCCTTGTGGATGACGCGGTAGGAGACGTCGACAATGTCACATGCGGCGAGGGCCTGCAGGTGGGCAGCGCGAACGGTGGTAATGTCATCGGGGTGGAAGAACTCGTAGGCGGAGCGACCCTCCATTTCGGCAGGCGTTCGGCCGTAGATGAATTCCGATTGTTGAGAAACCCAGAGCAAGATGCCGTCCGGGCTATAGCGGCCGAACATGTCTGGCGACTGGCGGAGCAGTTCCCAACAATGGACGTCGTGGACGGGAGGGGCAGGGGGTGCGCGCATACATTCCATGGTCCACGGGGGACTCTGATGACCCGATTATAGCCGAGGTGGGTAACTATTAAAAGGAAATCCAGATACACTAATCCGCTTTAATCAAAAGGCAAGAAAAAGCAGGCCGGCGCGGGAAGGCGCGGGCCTGCTTTTTCTTGCGGGAGCAGTTAGGCGCGGACGGGCTTGTCCACGACCTTGAAGCTCTTCTCGTCGAAATAGAGGACCTTGCCCTGGCGGTAGCTCAGCACGGACATGGTGATGGCGACCTGGGCGCGGGCGGCGGTTTCAACGTCGAGCGTGGGCTTTTGGCGGGAGCGGATGCAGTCGAGGAAGTTGCCGATGTGGGTGAACATGGTGTCCTTGTTTTCGACTTCGATCTTGATGGGCTCTTCACCCCACTTGGCCTTGTACTCGGCGCTGATGACACGGCGTTCGGGTTTCACGGTGATGTGGGGCGCGAAGCCTTCAAAGCGGCCATGCTCGACCATGATGAGCGAGCCTTCATAGCCGCGGACGAGGCCGGGAATGTGCTCGGAGTTGGCCATGGAGGATGAGAGGACGACGGAGAAGCCCTTCTTGTATTCGGCGACGAGGTGGAAGGTGTCGGGCACCTCGCGCTCGTCCTTAAATTTGTAGATGCCGCCGGAGCCGATAACGCGTTCGGGGAACTGGGCTTCGCCCCAGCAGATGTTCATGGGGGCCATGACGTGGAAATAGAGGTCGGTGGCGACGCCGCCAGAGTAATCCCAGTACTTGCGGTAGCGGAAGAAGCGGTCCGCGTCATAGGGGATTTTGGAGTTGGCGGCGGCGGCGGTGAACATCTTCCAGTCGATGTAGTCGTCGCCTGACTTGGTAGGGCCGGCTTCGGGGTCGATCTTCCAGTTCCACTCGCCCTCGCGGGAGTTGCGGTGGTAGGAGCCCTGGCTCATAATCATTTCGCCGAGCATGCCGTCGGTGATGGCCTTGCGGGCCTTCCACCACTGGTCACCGGAGGTGGTTTGGGAGCCGACCTGGACGATGCGTTTGGTTTCGCGGACGGTGTCGATGAGTTGCTTCACCTCGGCGATGGTGTGGCACATCGGTTTTTCGAGGTAAACGTCCTTGCCCTTGTCCATGGCCTCGAGGGCGATTTTGGCGTGCCAGTGGTCGGGGGTGGCGACGATGACGGCGTCGACGTCGGGGCGGTTGAGGATCTCGCGGTAGTCAAGAGTCCCTTCGCACTTGAAGCGTTCCTTGCCGCGGGTGACGCGGCGCTGATAGACGTCGCAAACGCCGACGATCTGGCAACTGTTGGCCTTGACTTCGTTGTATTTGTCGAACTTGTCGGCGACATAGAAGCCGCGGCCGCCAGTGCCGATGACGGCGACGTTGATGCGGTCATTGGCTCCGACGACACGCCCCTGCGCGCCTTTCGACGTGGACTTGGCCATCGCGGAACCTGCGAGGCCCAGGGCCGCCGCGGATGCCACGAACTCTCTGCGGTTCGAGTTTTGGACTGACATGGAAAAGGTTCACCTCAAGGTGGATAAATGGATGCTTTCAGCATACTCCCCCGAGAGGACGGGGTCAAAGGCAGAGAGGGTCAGGGGTTTCCCGCCGGGGCGCGGGATCGGGTATGATCCCCTGTGGGTATGGTCCCAACTTATGGATAATTTCGTAATGAACTGGTGGCTCTGGGTGATTCTGGGCCTGGTGCTGATGGCAGGCGAGATTCTGACGCCCGGCGGGTTCTACATCCTGTTCTTCGGCTTTGGCGCGGTTGTGGTGGGGTTGCTGAAGCTGGCGGGACTCGGGACGACGCTGCCGGTGGAAGGACTGATCTTTCTGGCGGTTTCGATCGCTGGGCTGGTGTTTTTCCGCAAGCCGCTGCAGCAGCGGTTTGGGAACCTGACGCCGGAGATTCCCGTGGACTTGTTGACGAATGAGACAGCCACGGCACTGGAGACGATCAACGCCGGGGGGACCGGTAAAGTGGAGCTTCGCGGCACTACCTGGAACGCCCAGAATGTAGGGCCGCAACCGCTCGCGCCCGCGCAGCGCTGCCGCGTGGAGCGGGTGGAGGGATTGACGCTGTACGTCCGCGCCCACGACGCCGCGGCTTAGTTTAAATCGATTTGGAAACGGAGGAACCCGCTCATGGAAGGATCACTGGTTGTAGTCTTCCTGCTTGTCCTGGTTGTGCTGATTATTCTGGCGAAGACCGCCGTGGTGGTGCCGCAGCAATCCGCCTATGTGGTGGAACGGCTGGGCCGCTATGCGGGCACGCTGCAGGCCGGATTTCATATTCTGACGCCGTTTGTCGATGTCATCCGCTACAAGATGTCGCTTAAGGAGCAGGCTCTCGATATCCCTGAACAGATCTGCATCACGCGCGATAACGTTCAGGTTGGTGTGGACGGCATTCTCTATCTGAAGGTGCTAAACCCGGAACGTACGAGCTATGGGATTTCGGATTATCAGTTCGCGATCCGGCAATTGGCGCAGACGACGCTGCGTTCCGAAGTGGGCCGGATTGACCTGGACCGGACGTTCGAGGAACGCGCGAATATCAATGCGAGCGTGGTGAGCGAACTGGATAAGGCGACCGAGCCCTGGGGCGTGAAGGTATTGCGGTACGAGATCAAGTCGATCAATCCGCCGGCCGACATTCTGAACGCAATGGAAAAGCAGATGCGCGCCGAGCGCGAAAAGCGGGCCACGATTCTGAATTCTGAAGCGGTGCGCGAGTCGGCCATCAACGTGGCGGAGGGCGAGAAACAGAAGGTGATCAAAGCCTCGGAAGCGCGCAAGCAGCAGCAGATCAACGAAGCCGAGGGCCAGGCCTCGGCAATCAAGGCGGTGGCCACCGCGACGGCGGAAGGCGTGCGAAGCGTGGCGGCGGCGATCAATGAGCCGGGCGGCTTCGAGGCGGTGCAGCTGCGTGTGGCCGAGCAGTATGTGCATGAGTTCGGGCGGATCGCGAAGGAGTCGAACACGATCGTGGTGCCATCGACGCTGACCGACGTGGCGTCGATTCTGAGCGTGGCGATGAATGTGATCCGGCGCGAAGGAACCGATGGAAGCCCGGTCCGGCGCTGAGGGCGCGCGGGAAGTGGAAGTGAAACTTGCGCTCGCCTCGGCCGCGGATGGACTGGCGCGGCTGGCGGGCGCGGGTTTCGAGGTGATTCAGCCGAGGGCATTTGAAGCCAACACGGTGTACGACACGCCAGCGCGCGCTTTGCGCGCCGCCGGACAATTGCTCCGGCTGCGCGAATTCGCGGGGCGGGCGACGCTAACGTGGAAGGGGCCGCCGGAACCGGGTCCGCACAAGTCCCGGGAAGAGATCGAGACGGCAGTGGAGGAACCCGGGGCGCTACATGCGGTGTGGCTGCGGCTGGGCTATGAACCGGTATTCCGGTATGAGAAATACCGGACGGCGTTCCGTCGCCCGGGAGAGGCGGGAGTGGCGGTGCTGGATGAAACGCCAATCGGCAGTTATCTGGAGTTGGAGGGGCCGCCGGACTGGATTGACCGGACGGCGGGGGAACTAGGTTTTTCGGCGGGGGATTATATTACTGAGAGCTACGCGGGATTGCAGGCGGCATGGTGCGAGGCGCGGGGGCGGGAATTCACGCACATGATATTTGGTACTGGCAATAGCGAAAGTACTAAGTAACCTGCCTTATTAAAAAAGAAAATAACCTTAGGGGTCATTTTTTGTTGGTCATTTTGGGGCTGGCGGTGTTACATTTGACTTGAGAGAAAAAGCGGAATTTGTGTAGATATTCCGCGGGCTGGTGGAAGAGGAGACGCCATGCAGGCCGTCATCAGTCTGATCATTATCGTAGTATCGCTGGCATTATTTGCCTACTGGTTCCGGTATAGCTGTCTGCTGATTCTCAGCGCGCAGACGACGCAGGACTATGCGGGGGTAGTGGCGAAGGCCTCCGGGCTTTCGGTGCTGGAACTGCAGGATGAGTTGAATTCGGGCCAACCGGTGGATCTGGACCAGGTGCAGGTGGCACTGGTGCAGGACTACGAGCGGGTGCAGCGGCTGCTGCGGCGTGCGCATGCGATTGACGACCACCTGAGCGCGCCTGAGCGCTTCATGCTGCAGTTGGACTACCGGCTGATGAGCGTGTACGCCCGACTCACGGCGGCGAAGCGCCCCGAGCAGGCGCGGGCCGCATTGCTGGAGCAGTGCTCAATTCTCTCGCATTTTGCCAATGCTGCCGGCGCCTCGGGCGTGACCGGGGCCTAGGATCTCTCCTCCGACCCTCGGGTTGACCCAAGCAAACAGCGGCCTTCGCGGGCCGCTGTTTGTGGTTTCGGATTGTCCGGGCGGGGTTAGCGCTGAATCCGGGCCGAGCCGCCCTGGGCGAAGGCGCGGACGTGTTCCACGGTGGCCATGGTGGTGTCGCCGGGGAAGGTGGTGAGGAGCGCGCCGTGGGCCCAGCCGAGTTTGAGAGCCTCGGTGGGATCTTCGCCGGTGAGGAGTCCATAGAGGAAGCCCGAGGCGAAGCCGTCGCCGCCGCCGACGCGGTCGAGCACGTCGAGTTCGGCGGTGGGGGCCTGGTAGGTCTGGCCATCGATCCAGGCCACGGCGCTCCAGCTATGGCGGTTGGTGGAATGCACTTCACGGAGCGTGGTAGCGACGATCTTCACCTGGGGATGGCTTTTGACGACGGTGTCGATCATGGCGAAGAAGGTGGAGGGATCGAGCTTTGATTTGGCTTCCACTTCGGGGCCGGGCAGGCCGAGGCCCTTCTGAAGATCCTCTTCGTTGCCGACGAGGACGTCGACGTTCTGGACGATGCGACGCATGGTTTCCACGGCTTTGTCCTCGCCGCCGTGGACGGCCCAGAGTTTGGCACGGAAGTTGAGGTCGAAGCTGACAACGGCGCCGGCGGCCTTGGCGGCCTTCATGGCCTCGATGATGACTTCACTGGTGGTGGGGGAAAGCGCGGCGAAGATGCCGCCGGAATGGAACCAGCGGACGCCGCCGGCGAAGATCGAAGCCCAGTCAAAGTCGCCGGGCTTGAGCTGCGCTGCGGCTTCATTGCAGCGGTTGTAGAAGACGACGGGGGCGCGGACGCCCTGGCCGCGGTCTGAGTACACGGTGGCCATGTTGGGGCCGTTGACGCCGTTATGCTTGAAATGTTTGTAAAAAGGCTGGACGCCCATGGCGCGGACGCGCTCCGCGATCAGGTCTCCGATGGGGTAATCGACCATGGCCGAGGCGATGCCGGTCTTCATCCGGAAGCAGTCGGCGAGATTCGCGGCGACGTTGAATTCACCGCCGCTGACGTGAATGTCGCAGCGGGTGGCTTTGCGGAAGGGGATGATGCCGGGGTCGAGCCGATGGACGAGCGCGCCGAGCGAGACTAAGTCCAGAGCCCCATCGGGGCGGATGTTCAAACCGTATTTCATTCTCGAAATCTCCGTCAGGGAATCAAAGTCCATGATTATCGTAACAGAGGTTCGGACTGATACGTCCCAAACCCAGCAGTACGTCCCATTCCAGCTACACTGGAAGGTTTGGAGATTTCTTTACCAGCATGACTAATCCATGGACGCGCCTACTGGCCGCCGCCTGTCTGCTCGCGGCGGCCTCGACCGCGCAAACCACCACCACGGCGGGTTCCACGCAGCAACAGGAAGAGCCGCCCGCATTTCTTGAACAAAAGGAGCGCCGGTTCCACTTCGGCGCCCGGGCGCGGTTCATCCCGCTGAACATCCTGCGCAAGGGCGAGGTCACAACGATCTCTGAGAATCCGGCAATTGAATGGGAAGCGAAGCTCGACCGTAAGGTGCCGATCCTGGGCTATGGGCTGACGGCGGAGTATCAGGTGACGACGTCATTCGGCGTGGCGGTGGATCTGCTGTTCCATCAGGTGCGCTATGAGATGCTGAACAACATCCGGCTGGGCGTGCGCAACCCGAATTCGAGCATTGACACGCGACCGGTGGTCCAGATCCGGGAGAAGACGCGTGCGCAGTTCTTTGATTTGCCGGTGATCGTGCGCTGGCGCCCGACGGATGAATACGGCGACCCGGCGCGGTGGTTTCTGGGGCTTGGACCGACGGTGAGGCAGGCTCGGAATGTCCGGACGTCGAATGAGCAGACGCAGCCGCGTATCGACGACCCCATCAACACGAATGTCGCCCCGTTCAACAAGCACATTTATGGCGCAACGGTGGCCGCGGGCATCACGGCCAAGGACGACTTCGGCATCCGGATCACGCCGGAAGTCCGCTACACCCGCTGGGTGGGGCAGAACTTCTCGAACTTCGCCGCCCGCACGAACCGGCATCAGCTTCAGGTTCTGATCGGCATTACTTTCTAAACCGCCATGCGCCTCACTGCTGCTCTTTTACTTGCCGCCGCCGTCCTCGCCGCCCAGGAACGGCCGATTGCCTTCACGGGCGCCCGGATTGTGCCGATCACCGGGGCCGAACTTTCCGAGGGCGTGGTGGTTGTCCACCGGGGCAAGATCACTGCGCTGGGCGGGCCACAGACTGCGATTCCAGCCAACGCGGAGCGGATCAACGCCGCGGGCAAGGTGATTATGCCCGGCCTGGTGGATTCACATTCGCACATCGGGCAGGTGGAGGGCGCAGATTCCTCCGCGCCGATCCAGCCCGACGTCCGAGCCCTGGATGCGATCAATCCGCGCGCGTCGTCGATTCGCCGCGCCCGCGCGGGCGGGATCACCACGGTGAACGTGATGCCCGGCTCCGGCCATCTGCTTTCGGGACAGACGGTCTATCTGAAGCTGCGCGAGGGCGCGAGGATCGACGATCTGCTGATTCCGTTGGCCGACGGCACGCCAGCGGGCGGCATCAAGATGGCGAACGGCACCAATCCGCGCCGCACTGCCCCCTTCCCAGGGACGCGTGCGAAGGCCGCCGCGCTGGTCCGCGAACAGTTTATTAGGGCGCAGGAGTACCAGAAGAAAGTGGCCGATGCCGGCGGCGACGCCGCGAAGCTGCCGCCGCGCGATCTGCGCCTGGAGGCGCTGGGCGAGGTGCTTTCGGGCAAGCGCGTGGTGCACCATCATACGCACCGTCACGACGATATTCTCACCGTGCTGCGGCTGGCCGAGGAGTTCAAGTTCCGCGTGGTTCTGCATCATGTCTCGGACGGCTGGATGGTGGCTGATGAAATTGCCAAGGCAAACACGCTGGGCGCGTCGCTGATTCTGATTGATTCGCCCGGCGGGAAGCTCGAGGCCAAGGACAACCGTCTGGTGACCGGTGGGGTGCTGGACCGCGCGGGCGTCAACACGGGGTTCCATACCGACGACGGCGTGACCGATTCGCGATGGTTTTTCCGTATGGCGGCGCTGGGCGTGCGCGCAGGCATGGGCCGCGAGAAGGCACTGTATGGCCTGACCATGGCCAATGCGAAGATGCTGGAATTGGACAATCGCGTGGGTTCGCTGGAGGTAGGGAAGGACGCGGACCTGCTGGTCCTCTCCGGCGACCCGCTGAGCGTTTACACCAAGGTGGAGCAGACGTGGATCGAAGGCCGCAAGGTGTATGACATCACCCGGCCGGAAGACCGGCTGGCGCTAACGGGCGGTTTTGGCGCGGGTGGCGATGGCGCCCTGATGCACCTGGACGAATGCGGCGGCTTCACGCTGGGGCTGGACTTCCGCAATTTGAACCTCTCGGGAGAACTCGACTGATGACCCGCGCCCTGCTGCTCTTTGCCGCGCTCGCGCTGCCTGCCGCCGCACAACTCGCCGTCCGCGGCGAGACGGTTTACACGATGGACGGCGAGCCGATCGCGAATGGGGTGGTGCTGATTTCCGCGAATGGGACGATTGAAAGGGTGGGTCCGGCGTCGCAAGTGGCCATCCCGGCCGGCGTGCGCACACTGTTGGCGAAGGTGGTCACTCCTGGTTTGATTGACGCCCACGCCACAGCGGGGCTTTCCGGCGTTTTGAACCAGCCGCACGATCAGGATCAACTGGAGCGGTCCGCACCAATTCAGCCCGAATTGCGCGCCGTGGATGCCTACAACCCGCGTGACGAACTGATCACCTACCTGCGGAATTATGGCATCACCACGCTGCACACTGGCCACGGGCCGGGGGCGCTAATTTCTGGCCAGACGATGATTGTGAAGACGTGGGGGAACTCGGTTGAGGACGCCACGGTGTCGCCTACGGCGATGATTGCGGCTTCCCTGGGTAACCTGGCGCGGGCACAGTCCGGTTCGCCCGGCACGCGGGCGAAGATGATCGCCATGCTGCGCGGGGAACTGATCAAGGCGCGCGAGTATGCGGCCAAGAATGAGAAGGCGCGCGATCTGCGGATGGAGGCGCTGGTTGAGGTGGTGGAGGGCAAGCGGCCGCTGCTGGTGACGGTGCATCGGGCGAACGATATTCTGACCGCGCTGCGCCTGGCCCGGGAGTTCAATCTCAAGCTGGTGCTGGATGGCGCGGCCGAGGCGCACGCGGTGCTGCCGGAGATTAAGGCCTCCGGCTTTCCGGTGATTGTTCATCCCACCATGGCCCGTCCCGGCGGTGATATGGAAAATATGACGCTGGAGATGGCGGCGAAGTTGAAGGAAGCCGGCATTCCGTTTGCGCTTCAGAGCGGATTTGAGGGGTACGTGCCCAAGACGCGCGTGGTGCTGTTCGAAGCAGCCCTGGCAGCGGCGCACGGGCTTGGCCGGGACGCCACCCTGGAGGCCCTGACGATTGGGGCTGCGCGAATTCTGGGCATTGACGACTTGCTGGGCTCGCTGACGGCGGGCAAACAGGCGGATCTGGCGTTGTACGACGGCGACCCGCTCGAGTACACGACACACTGCACGGCGGTGATTGGGCAAGGAAAGGTGCTGTTCGAGGGTGTGCAGTAGGCGCGAGGACGCCTACTGCACTCTGTCGCCGGCGAGTTTCGGCGCTGGACGCCAGGCGCGCTCCAACGGCTGTCTCGCCTACTCCGCCACCGCCTCCGTTGATCATCACGGTTAGGTCCACACTCTTCATCTCAACGGTCAGCCGCTCATCGCAGTACCCATGTGTTTATGCGGCATCATGGGGACCGAGGAGCTTAGTGGTTACGAACTGCGGACGCCGAGTTTGCGGAGGAAGGTGATCATGGGGCACCAGTTGGTGAAGGCGCTCTGGAAGAGGTTGAGGCCGACGAAGCCGGTAAAGTAGAGCCATCGGATGTCGACGGCGACGGCGAGGAGGACGCTCAGCATCACGAAGAAGCCGGCGATCATCCTAAGGTAACGATCCACGGTCATGCAGTTTTTCTCCTTTGATTAGCCATGTAGTAAACGATGGGGACCGTGACTCGCGACAGGAGCAGCGAAGCGATTTCGCCGGCCATGAGCGCGATGGCAAGTCCCTGGAAGATCGGGTCGAAGAGGATGACGATGCTACCGACGACGACAGCGGCGGCGGTGAGCATCATGGGGCGAAAGCGGACGGCGCCGGCGTCGATGACCGCCTGGTCGAGGGGCATGCCTTCCTTGAGGCGGAGTTCGATGAAGTCCACCAGGATGATGCTGTTGCGGACGACAATCCCGGCGCCGGCAATGAAGCCGATCATCGAAGTGGCGGTGAAGAACGCGCCGAGCATGCCGTGGGCGGGCAGGATGCCGACGAGCGAGAACGGAATCGCCGCCATGATGATGAGCGGGGTGATGAAGCTCTCGAACCAGCCGACGACGAGGACGTAGATCAGCACCAGAACAGCGGCGAAGGCAATACCGAGGTCGCGGAAGACCTCGTAGGTGATGTGCCATTCGCCGTCCCACTTCATGGCGTAGCGGTTGTCGTCGCCTGGCTGGCGGGCGGTGAACTGCTCGATTTCATAGCCGCCCTCGACGGGGATCTTGGCAATTTCGGGGCCCAAGGCGAGGATGGCGTAAACGGGACTTTCCATGATGCCGGCGACGTCGGCGGTGACATAGGTGACTGGCATCAGGTTCTTGTGATAGATGGAGCGGTCGACGATGCCCTTCTCGATGCGGACGAGTTCGGCGAGTGGGACGAGCGCGCCGGTGCGTCCGGCGACGCGGAGGGACTTCAGGCGCTCGACGTCGCTGCGGGTGGCGCGATCGAGGCGGACAGTGATGGGGATGTCTTCCTTGGCCGAATCGATGTGCAGCAGGCCCGCGCTCATGCCGCCGGCGGCGACGCTGAGGGTCTGGGCGATGTCGGAGGTGGTGATGCCGTGGAGCGCGGCCTTTTCGCGGTCGACGGTCCAAGTGAGCTTGTCCTGATTGTCCTCGACGTACCAGTCGGCATCGACGACGCCCTCGGTGCGGTCGAAGATGTTCAGGATGTCGCGGGCGATGCGGTCGCGGCCCTCAGCGGTGGGTCCGTACACTTCGGCGACGAGGGTTTGGAGGACCGGCGGGCCGGGGGGCACCTCGGCGACCTTAATGCGCGCGTCGTACTGGCGGGCGATGGGGACGAGGCGCTCGCGGACCTGCTTGGCGATTTCGTGGGAGGGCAGGGACCGGTCGTGTTTGGGCAGGAGGTTGACCTGGATGTCGGCCATGTTTGAGCCGCGGCGGAGGAAGTAGTGGCGGACGAGCCCGTTGAAGTTGTAGGGCGAGGCGGTGCCGGCGTAGGTCTGGACGTTGACGACCTCGGGCTGGGCGAAAGCGGCTTCGGCGAGTTCGCGGGTGACGCGGGCGGTGTGCTCGAGCGTGGTTCCTTCAGGCATGTCGATGATGACCTGGAACTCGCTCTTGTTGTCGAAGGGCAGCATTTTGACCTTGACGAACTCGATGTAAACGAGGCCCATGGAGCCGAGTAGGAGGACGACGACGAGGCCGAGGAAGCTGTAGCGGAAGAAGGGGATGTGGATCAGTTTGTCCATCCAGCGGCGGTAGAGCAGGGTGAGGCGGTCCTCGTGGTCGTGGCCATGGCCCGCGCCGTCACGCTTGAGCAGACGGATGGCGGCCCAGGGGGTGACAAGGAAGGCGACGATCAGGGAGAAGACCATGGCGGCGGTGGCGCCGATGGGGATGGGCCGCATGTAGGGGCCCATGAGGCCGCCGACGAAAGCCATGGGGAGGATGGCGGCGATGACGGCGAGGGTGGCCAGGATGGTGGGGTTGCCGACTTCGTCGACCGCCTCGACGGCGATTTCGGCCATGGAGCGATCGCGGTTGCCGGGCATGCGCGCGTGGCGGACGACGTTCTCCACGACGACGATGGCGTCGTCCACGAGGATGCCGATGGAGAAGATGAGGGCGAACAGCGTGATGCGGTTGAGCGTATAGCCGTAGAGGTAGAAGACCGTGAGGGTGAGCGCGAGCGTGACCGGGATAGCGAGGAAGACGATCAGCGACTCGCGGCGGCCAAGCACGAAGGCGATCAACAGGCTGACCGAGAACACGGCGATGCCCATGTGGAAGAGAAGTTCATTAGACTTCTCGGCGGCGGTTTCACCGTACTGGCGCGTGATGGTGAGGTCAACACCTGAGGGAACAATGCGCCCGCGCAGGGCCTCGATCCGGGCGAGGACATCCTCGGCGACGGTGATGGCGTTGGTACCTTTGCGCTTGGCGATGGAGATCGTGACGGCGGGTTCGAAGCCTTCGCCGGAGCTGAAGCCGACGTACTGAGTGGGCTCCTCACCGCCGTCGGCGATATCGGAGATGTCGCGGAGGTAGACGGGACGGCCCTGGTAGGCGGCGACTACGAGGGAGCGGGCGTCGGCGGCGTCGCGGAGGAAGCCGCCGGCTTCGAGGACGATCTCGGCGTTGCCGGTGTTGATGCGTCCGGCGGGCAGGACCTGATTGCCGCCCTGCAGAGCCTCGACGACCTGGAGGGGCGAGAGGTTGTAGGAGGCGAGGCGGGCGGCGTCGAGGGTGACACGGAGTTCGCGGCGCTGGCCGCCGATGAGGGTGACTTCGCTGACGTCGGTGACCTGTTTGATGGCGTCGTGGAGTTGGGCGGCGACGAGGCGCAGGTCGTGATCGTTGTACTGCTTCGAGTGGAGCGTAAGGGCGAGGATGGGGACGTCGTCGATTGATCTCGGCTTGATGAGCGGCTGGGTGGCGCCTGGGGGGATGAGATCGAAGTTGGCGAACATCTTCTGGTTGAGCTTGACGATGGATTTCTCTTCGTCCTCGCCCACCTTGAAGCGGACGATGGCCATGGCCATGCCGGGGGACGAAGTGGAGTAGATGTACTCGACGCCGGGGATCTCCCAGAGGAGTTTCTCCATCGGCTTGGTGACGCGTTCCTCGACCTCGCGGGCGGACCCGCCGGGGAAGCCGACGAAGATGTCGATCATGGGGACGATGATCTGGGGCTCCTCCTCGCGGGGGAGCATGAATACGGAGAAGGCGCCAACGATCAGGCTGGCGACGATGAATAGGGGGGTGAGCTTGGAGTTGATCCAGGCTCCGGCGATGCGGCCGGCGAGGCCCATTTTGTGCGTTTCGTTCACGGGCGCACCTCGACGCGGGCGCCGTCGCGGAGGCGGCCTTCCATCGGGAGGAGGAGGGATTCGCCGGCGGTGAGGCCGGAGAGGACTTCGAGGCGGTCGCCGTGGCGGACACCGGTGGTGATGAGGCGGGCGCGGGCGGTGCCGTTGTCATTCACATAGACGCGCTCAAGCTGGCCTTCGCGTTCAAGAGCAGCCACGGGGACGAGCAGGGCCTGCCGCTCGCCGAGGGTGAAGCGGGCGCGGCCGAACAGGCCGCTGCGGATCTGGGGCGAGGCGGGCAGATCAAGTTTGGCGGTGAAGGTGCGGGACATGGCGTCGAGGGCGGGGACGACCTCGCTGACGCGGGTCTCGATGGCGTTGTCGAGGGCGTCCAGCTGAACAGTGGCGGCGGTGCCGGGGCGGACGCGGGCGAGCATGCCTTCCTCGATCGCCGCTTCGAGCCGGTAGCCGGCAGCCTGTTCGATGACGACGATGGGCGTGCCGGGCGAGGCGAGCATGCCGGGCTCGGCTTTGCGCTCGATGACGATGCCGGAGAAGGGCGCGGTGACCTCGGCGTAGCCTTTCTGGAGCGAGACGCGGGCGAGGCCGGAGTCGGCCTGGCGGATCTTCTCCTCGAGTTGCTTCTTCCTGGCCAGGGCCATCTGGTGGTTGGCGCGGGCCATGGAGAGGCGGGCGTTGGCTTCGTCCATTTCCTGCTCGGTGATCGACTTCTGGTCGTGGAGAGTCTTCATCCGCTTGTGGGTGGACTCGGCGAGTTGAAGCTGGGCCTGGGCGGCGGCGATTGCATTATCCACCTCGGGCATGCCGGAGCGGGCCTCCTCCCGGGCAGCCTGGGCGGCGTCGAGGCCGGTCTCGATTTCGCGGGCGTCGAGGATAGCGACGACCTGGCCGGCCGAGACGCGATCCCCTGCCTGGACGCGAATTTCACGGACATGTCCCATGATGCGGGCCGAGAGCGAGGTGGTGGTACGGGCGCGGACGGTGCCGGTGGCCTGGTAGATTTCAGGCGCCGAGGCAAGGGTGGCGGTCGCGGCTCGCACGGGGATGGCAGGCCCGGGGGTGGCGGCCTTGCGCTCGGGGGCCTTGTCGCCACAGGAAGTGAACAGGAGGGCCGCGCCGAGGACCGCGGCGGCGGGAAGTCGATTACTGAAGAACATTGCTCGCTCCATTCAGGGTGCCGGCGGCGCGTTCGACATTGATCGCCGCCATGCGCTGGTCATACACCGCGGCCAGCTTGCGGGTTTTGGTTTCAAGCAGCGCGGTTTGCGCGCGAAGAAGATCGGTGATGGTAGCCAGGCCGGCGGAGTAGCGGTTGCGGAGGATGCGAAGGCTCTCCTCGGCCTCGGTGATGGCGGCCTCGCTGACGGCGATGCGTTCGGTGGCGGCCTGGGCGTCGGCCTGAGCCTTGCGGACCTCGAGGGCGACGGCGTTTTCCATCTGGCGCTGCTGGGCGCGGGCGCTGGCGGCCATGTGGCGGGCCTCGGCGG
>ERZ761609.1307-NODE-1307-length-22729-cov-657.102143_pt1 | contig 22729 bp, 21 predicted proteins | sample MGYA00511163_ERZ761609 | MGnify/ENA primary metagenome ERZ761609 (study PRJEB28899, sample SAMN02445070) | bioreactor sludge metagenome | biome: EBPR sludge | place: Australia: Brisbane, Thorneside Wastewater Treatment Plant | collected 2011-12-16 ... | reverse complement strand
GGGCCGGGGATGAGGGAAACGGTCATGACTTTCATCATCAGGGGTGTGTCGAAAGCCATGACCGTTAGTCGTGCCGCTCACCACCGGTGCGGCAGGCAGAGCTGCGCGCCTAGTCATCGCTGACGCGTGCGCGCAGCAGTTTCACCGTACCGCGTTGCCGCTTGCTCTCCAGCCGCCGCAACTGCGAACCGCCGGTTGGCCGCGTTGGCCGCCGCGGCGTTGGAACAAGGGCCGCGCGGGCAAGCAGCTCACGCAGGCGGCACAGTGCATCGACGCGATTGCGCTCGAGACTGCGGTGCGCCTGCGCCTTGATGATCACCACGCCTTCGGCACTGATCCGCTGGTCGCGCCAGCGCAGCAGCCGCTGCTTGAGGTCGTCGGGCAGCGACGAGGCGGCGATGTCGAAACGCAGATGAACCGCGTTGGCAACCTTGTTCACGTTCTGTCCGCCGGCACCCTGCGCGCGTATGGCGGCGATCTCGACCTCATCCTCACGCAGTTCGACTCGTGCCTGCAGCTCGGGCATCGGCTCCTACTCCTTCGTCGGCGGCAGCGCACCGATCCGCAGCGCCTGCCAGCCCGCGTCACCGAGTTGCCGCAGGGTCTGCAGATTGCGCTCATAGATCGTCGCGGCGTCGGGAAAGGCCGCCACCGCGCGGTCGAGACTGGCCTCGCGCAGCAGGTGCAGCGTTGGAAAAGGCGAGCGATTGGTGTGATTGGTGATGTCGTCCGCAGCGCTGTCGGCGAACACGTAGTCGGGGTGAAAGCTGGCTACCTGCAGCACGCCCTGCAGGCGATGCGTGCGCAGCACCACCTCGACCAGATCGAGGAAGCGGACGAAGTCGGCAAAATCGCGCAGCACCCAGGGATGGATCAGCAGCGTCGTGTCGACTTCCTCGGCAGGCGTCGCGCACAAAGCCAGCAACTCGCGCTGCAGATCGGCAAGCAGCGTTTCTTCGTCGCGCGCCGTACTCAGCGCGTAGCGGATCTGCCCCTTGGCGTGAACGCCCTTGGCAAACGGGCAGAGGTTCAGCCCGATCACCGCCTGCTCGAGCCAGTGGCGCGTGCTGGCGATGATCTGGTCGTGGCTTGCGGTGCCGGGCTCGTTCATGTCTGCTGGTCTGGGATGGGCGGCTGCAGCGATGACCGCCAGTTTACTTTGAAAGTCGCGTCAGCGACTCGCGAATCTCCCTTCCCCCGTGCGCGGGAGAAGGGCCGGGTATGAGGGAAACGGTCATGACTTTCAGCATCAGGGGTGTGTCGAAAGTCATGACCGTTGGCGACTGACGGCCGGCGAAGCAAAGCCGCGCTCATCGTGCCGCCGCCACAGCGACGGCGACGGCGACGCAGCGTATACAATGCGCCCTTTCTCCTGCGGATCGATCATGGAACATGTCGGCGCAGCGGTCATCGGTGCTGGGGTCATCGGGCTCGCCTGCGCGCGCCTGCTCGCCAGGCGAGGAATCGAGACGCTGATTCTCGAACGCAACGAGAGCTTCGGCCACGAGACCAGCTCGCGCAACAGCGAAGTGATCCATGCCGGCCTCTACTACCCCGGCGGCTCGCTGAAAGCGGCGCTGTGCGTTGCCGGGCGGCGGCAGCTCTACGACTTCTGCCGTTCGCACGCCGTCAACCACCGGCGTTGCGGCAAGTTGATCGTCGCCACCGCCAGCGCCGACGAAGAGCGACTGGCAGCGCTGCACAGGCAGGGCGAGGCGAACGGCATCGACGACCTGCGCTGGCTGAGTGCCGCCGAGGCCCATGCGCTCGAGCCCGAACTGGCGTGCACGGCAGCCCTGCTCTCCCCGTCCACCGGCATCGTCGACAGTCACGGCCTGATGCTGGCCCTGCTCGGCGACGCCGAGCGCGCCGGTGCCGTCCTCGCCCGCCGCAGCCCGTTGCGTGGCGGCCTGATCGAAGCGGCCGGTATCGTCCTCGAATGCGGCGGTGACGAAAGCCTGCGCCTGCGCAGCGCACTGGTGATCAATGCTGCCGGTCTCTGGGCGACCGACGTTGCCGCGTCGCTCGCCGGCTTCCCGGCGGCGGCGCTGCCGGCAACGCACCACGCCAAGGGCAACTACTACGCGCTCACGAGCCGCGCTCCGTTCTCGCGGCTGATCTACCCGCTACCGGAGCCGGGCGGCCTCGGCATCCATTTGACGCTCGACCTCGCCGGCCAGGCGCGCTTCGGCCCCGATGTCGAGTGGCTGCCCGACCCGCTGCCCGGCGTACCGCTCGGCAATTTCGACTACGGCGTGCGTGATGGGCGGGCGGACGCCTTCGCGACCGAAATCCGCCGCTACTGGCCACGGCTGCCAACGACCGCCCTGCAGCCAGCCCACGCCGGCATCCGTCCGAAACTCGCCGGCGCGGGTGAGCCCGCCGCCGATTTCCTGATCCAGGGGCCGGCACAGCACGGCGTTCCCGGCCTCGTCAACCTGTTCGGCATCGAGTCGCCCGGCCTTACCGCCTGCCTGGCGATCGCCGACCGTGTCGTCAGCGAACTGCAGGTGGACTGAGCAGCCGTGCGCGCGGTCCTCGACACCAACATCGTTCTCGACCTGCTGCACTACGGCAACCCGCAGCTGCACAGCCTGCGGCAGGCGATCGACGGTGGCAGGCTGCACTGCTTCACCGATCGCGACTGTCTCGCCGAACTGCAACGGGTCAGTGCCTATCCGCATTTTCGCCTGACGGCGGCGGCACAGCGGGCGCTGCTCGACGAGTACCAGCGCTTCGTCGTCACCTGCGACGAGAATGGCGACGGCGACGGCTGCGACGACGATGTGCTGCCACGCTGCCGTGATGCCGACGATCAGAAGTTCCTGCTCCTCGCCCGGCGTTGCCGTGCCGATCTGCTGCTGACGCGCGATCGCCAACTGCTGCAGCTCGCCGGTCGGCACGGGCGGCGCCTGCCCTGCTCGATCCTCACCGGCAGTGCCGCCAGCATCCTCATCGCCGACTGGCAGGCGGCAGCGCGCAGCAGCGATGGCGCGACCGACCAGCCGCTCCTCTCAGCCGCGCGTCAGGCGCTGGCGCAGAGTGCGCTCTCCTGCGGCTGACGACGTGGCAGCGGCAGACGATCCATCAGATAGCACAGGCAGTCCTGGCGGACGACCTTCTCGTCGAGCGTCAGCATCGCCGGCGTCGCTGCCCGCTGCAGAGTGATGCGGCCGTCCTCGCAGGCGAAGAAGTCGCCGGCGACGTCGCTGCCGCTTTCGTCGACGACGCCGATCGGCATCGGCAAGCGGGTCTGACCAAAGACCGTTCCCGGCTCGAGCGCACGGAAGTTCATGTGGTCGAGTTGCGGATCGAAGTCGATGTCGGCCAGCGAGTCACCGAAACCGAACGAGACCGCACTCGGCACGCGCACGGTGGCCAGCGTGTGATAGAGATCGATGTCGCGCTCGTGCACGTCGTGCGCCGGAAACTGCGACAGGTGCAGGCAGGCTTCGACGAAGCGTGCCGCGTGTTCGGCGTTCGCGTCCCAGCCCGGTTTGCCGCATTCCACCGTCAGTGCCGGACAGAACGGCGAGAAGGACGTCGTCTGGGTACCGGCGAGACCGCGAAACCAGACGACCGTGCGCGAAAAAAGCAGGGCGAGATGGAGAACCGCCTGGTCCAGCCGGTTGACGACGCCGTAGTGCGGGTTGAGGCCTGTGTTGTTGTGGATGTCAATGCTGGCGAAAACGCCCCGCTCCTGCATCACGCGGTGCACCTCGCCCATAGCCGCGGTTTCCGGCGAATCGGCGTATCCCTGACCGCCTGGCCAGACGCGGTTGTAGTCGGGTTGTCCGTCAAGCCGCCGCAGTCCCGCGCGCGCAGCCGTGACGTTGCCGACGAGGATCGACAGTGCCCGCGGCAGCACGCGCCTGCCGTTGCGGCGCAGCAGCCGCTGCAGTGCGACGACGCCGCTGTCCTCGTTGCCGTGCAGCAGCACCGAAACGAAGAGGGCCGGCTGTCGGCGTCCGGGGAGATGGATCAGCGTCGGCCCGGAAAAGAGCTGATGCAGCTCGCGGGCGGGGGAATCGAGGAAACGTTCGGGCAAGGTGTCGAGGACGGTCAGCATCAGGCTTGCAGCTCAGATCGGCCACTCATGCACCGGCATGAGTTGGCGCTGGTGATGGAGATAATCGGCGGTAAGCCGGGCGAAGTCGCGGTGTCGGGCGTGATGCGCCAACTGCCAGGCGGCACCGTTGCGTCGGCTGCGCAGACGGCCGGCGATCACCTCCATGTAACGCGCGACATCGGCAGTGGACAGATCGAGTCGCTCGAGACCGGCACGCGCCAGCGGCAGCAGCAGATCTTCGAGCAGTTCCGCAGCCGACGCTCGCCGGCCCCCGAACCAGAGCAGTTGCGCGTCGAGGCCGTAGCGTGCGGCGAGATAGAAGTTCTCGCGCGCCTGGGCGAAGGAGATCTGCGCCTCGGGAGCCAGCGTCTGCCTCGTCAGCATGAAGACCGTGCCGTAGTAGAAGGCGGCGTTGGCAATCATGTCCACGATGCTCGGCCCGGCGGGCATCACCCGTTGCTCAACGCGCAAGTGTGGCCGGCCGCTCTCGTCGAAGCCGATGAGCATCCTGCTCCAGCGCCAGATGGTGCCGTTGTGCAGACGCAGATGCGCGTAGGAGTCGACTGGCCCAGGGATCTCGAAGGGCAGCAGCACCGTGTAGCTCGCGAGATTCTCGGCGAAGCCGGCGGTCGGGTCGCCAATCAGGTAACCCGAACCGAAGGTGACGCGCATGTGCTGCGGACAGCCCGGATCGCAGCAATCGACAGCCTGCTCGAAGAGCGGCACCCGCGTTTCGTGCCACAGTGCGCGCTCGAAAAGGAAGGGTGAATTGGCAGCCAGCGCGACCAGTGGCGCGGCCAGGATCAGCGAGGCGTTGTAGGCGCGGGCGGCCTCGCCTGCGGGCACCTGCAGATGCACCTGAAAGGAAGTCGTCGCCGCTTCCAGCATGACGTCGCTGTGGGTCGTCGACAGGTTGTCGATGCCGGCGATGTTCAGGCTCAGCGGACACCCGCCGCGCAGCCGGAAGATCTGCTCGTTGAGAATCGCGTAGCGCCGCGCCGGCGACATGTTGCTCAGCGACAGATCGTCCTCGCGCAGCGTCGGCAGCGTGCCAATGGCGACCAGCGAGCTGTCGTCGTCGGCGGCGACGCGCTGACAGTTCTGCCAGGTGGCGGTGAGCTCGTTCTCGAGTTGCGACAGCGCCGTCCCCCGCAGCGGTTGTGGCGTACCATTGAGTTCGACGTTGAAGCGCGACAGCTCGGGAACCACCAGCGGGCTGTTCAGGCGCTCCAGGAACGTCACGTTGCGTGGTACCGGGAGAAGGTTGCTGCCGATCAGCCAAGCCTCGAGCTCGAAGCCGGCGACCAGGGCGTCTTCGGCGAAAGCGCCACGGAAGTAGGCCGCGTGGGCGTGCCGGGTTTCCTCTTCCAGCCGCCGCCGAAAGCCCTCGAAGTCGTTCGCCGTGCAGCCGCTGCCTGCCACTTCCTTTCCCATCGACCACCTCCCCCGGATCGTTAGCGGATCACCGCCCGGCAACGGGCGGGACTGGTGCGGGCAGCCACTCGCCTAGCCGTCGCCGTAGCACTGCGTCAGGCTCGTCGCCACCGGCAGATAGTGGCTGCACAGGCGCTCGCCCGGCGACCAGTCGTGCAGCAGATAGCCGCCCGGTTCGAGCGTGTAGGCCAGTGGCCCGTCCTGCAGCGCGATCTGGTGTGCCGGCGACGGTGCGACGATGGCCGGCCGACCGGCAAAAGTGGTGCTGACGAAACGATGCACGTGCCCGCAAAGCATCGCCTCGACCTGCTCGTGTCGCGCCAGCCAGGCCGCCAGCAGCGCCTCACCACGGCAGCGGATGCGGTCCATCCCGGCGATGCCGACGTTGAACGGCGGATGGTGCAGGGCGAGCAACACCGGCCGCCGCTGCGGACACGCCGCCTCAAGCCAGTCGATCTGTGGCGCCGCCACTTCACCCCACTCCTCGCCTGGAACGATGCTGTCGAGAAGCAGTAGCGTGCCGCCGTCGAAGTCGAGCCGCTGGCAGCAAAGCGGCGCTGCTGCCCAGGCCTGCCCGGGAAACACGGCGCGCAGTCTGTCGCGGTCGTCATGATTGCCCGGCAGCAGGGCGCAGGGAAACGGCAACACCGCGAGCAGCGAGCGCAGCAGGGCGTACTCTTCGCCGCCACCGGCGCTCGTCAGGTCACCGGTGAGCAGCAGCAGATCCGGTGCCGGCGACGCAACCACGCGCCGCAGCGCGAGCTGCAGGGCAGCAAGCGTATCGACCACGCCGTAGAGCGGCTGGCTGCTCAAGTGGAGATCCGAGAGCTGGACGATGCGCATCGCAACAGCTTACCAAAAAAACGTGCCGCTCAGACGTTCGGGCCGCCCGCTTCGGGAGGCGGATCGGCGGCAGCCGGCAGCGCGACCCAGAATCTGATCCTGCCGGCGGCATGGTCGACTCCCGCAGCACCGCCATGGCGTTCGGCAACCGTGCGGACGAAATAGAGCCCGAGGCCGGCACCGGCGCCGCTGCGCGCGCCGTCCCCGCGGCTGAAGCGCCTGAAAAGGCGCGCACGCTGCGCCGCGCCCGGTTCCGCGCCTTCATTGTCCACCCAGAAGCGAAGCGCCTCAGCCGGCAGTCGCTGCACTCCGATGCCGACTTCGCTGCCCGCCGGGGCGTGCCGCAGCGCGTTGTCGAGCAGGTTGATGGCGCTGCGCTCGATCGCCTCGAAGTCGCCGACGACCCACACGACCGCGTCGGGAATCTCTCGCCGCAACTGCAACTGTCGCTGCGCCGCCACTGCGTAGACCTCGTCGGTCGCCTGGTGCAGCAGGAAGGCGAGATCCAGCGGCCGCATCTGGCGGGTGTCGAGTGCCTCGGCCCGGGCCAGCCAGAGGAACGACTGCGCCATGCCGAGAGCGCGTCGCAACTGCGGCAGCAGGCGCCGGGCATCGGCGCCCCCGGCGCTCTCGAGCTGGTCGACCGCGTTCGCCAACGGCGCGCGCAGATCGTGCGAGATGAATGCCAGCGTTTCGCTCCGCTCGGCCGCGAGCGTCCGCATCCTCGCCTGCGCCGTCTGCACCAGAGCGATCCGCTGCTCGAAACCGAGACGACCGATCTCGTCCGCAACGACACCGACGCCCCGGCTTGCGGGCAGAGTCGCCTGCAACTGCCGCAACTCCTCGTCGAGATGGCGCCGTGCCGCCTCCAGCCGTCGCCACCCCCAGACGGGGAAGGCAAAGAGGCCGGCAAGCAGGGCGCCACTCGGCGCGAACCACCAGTTGCACAGCATTGGCAGCAACGCGCAGGCCAGTCCGAGAGCGAGCACCCAGGTGGTGCTCAGCAGCAGGCCCGGCAGCGGCATCAGGCGCGGCAGCCAGAGCATCGGCACGCCGGCCAGGAACGCCGCCAGCAGAAGCGCCGGCAGCCGCGGCAGATCGCGAATCAGCTGCCCGTCACGCATTGCCAGGAGGACGTTCGCGAGCACCTCGACCCCCGGCATCGGCTGCGACTCTGCCGACACCGGCGTCGGCACGAAGTCACCGAGCCCGGTGGCGGTGACCCCGATGAGAACGATACGGCCGGCGACCAACTCGGGCGGAACGTTCCCCTGCAGCAGGCTGGCGTAGGGAATTCTTGGCAAGGTGCCCGGCGGGCCGGCGAACCTGATGCGCCGGAGGTCCTCGCGCAGGAGGAGGTGGCTGAGCGCGGCAGGCACCTCTGCTGCCTGCCGGTCCGCCGCAGCGGCCGCTGCCGGCAAAGGCGCTGCCGCTGCCGCCGGCAGCCTGCGGGCAACGCGCAGTACTTCCTCGGCGAGCAGCGGCCAGGTCGCCGCGCCAAGCCCCTCGCGCAGGTCCACGGCACGGGCGATGCCGTCCTCCCCGAGGCGGACACCGATCCTGCCAAGCCCCGCGGCGGCCGCTGCCAAAGGTAGAATCGGCGGCGTTTCGAGCAGTTGCCCACCGTTGCGGGTCACTTCGACGACCAGTGGCAAGACGACGTTGCCGCATGCCGCCAGCGCTTCCGCCAGCTCGCGATCCGTGTGCCGATCGCCCGCCGGTTCGCTGAAAGCGATGTCGATGCCGATCGCCGCCGGCCGGGCAGCACACAGCAAGCGCAGCAGCCTGGCGTGCCGATCTCGCGGCCACGGCCAGTGACCAAGCTGGTCGAGGCTGTCCTCGTCGATGGCGACGATCAGCACCTCATCGGTCGCTGCCGGACGCCAGTTCAGACGCTGCCCGACATCGAACAGCAGGTGGTCCACCCGCACCAGCATTCCGCTGGCGCTCACCGCGACGGCGACCAGCGCCAGCAGCATAGCGACGCGCAGCGCCTCGTTGCGCCAGATGCGTGCTGCCGCTGCGATGCGCTCAGCCGTCGCCAACCGGCTCATGGCCGCGGCTCAGAGCGCGAGCAGCGGCAACAGCAGAAGCAGCAGCCACAGCCGACCGGGTGGCACCTCGAGCTTGCGGATCGCCAGCGGGCCGGGCATGTTCTCGCGGCGATCGACCAGCCGCACACCGAGATACCAGGTGCCGGCATCGGGACGCGGCAAATCCAGACTGCCGTCGTCCGACTGCGCTTCGGCCAGCGGCGAACCCAGGTCGGCCGCCGCCGACAGGATCGCCTCGTAGACCAGGCCGTCAGGCGGTGGCGGCAGATTCAGGCGCAGCGACTCCGACCGCAGCTCGACCGCCGCCCGGCCGACATCGACTTCCACCAGGCCCGGCGTGTAGCTGACGGTGGCGACGACGCTCCACGGCCCCTGCTCACCGTTGGCGTCGATGCTCGCAGCGCGCCAGTGGAGGCTGCCGACCGGCAGGTCCACCGGCGGCTCCCAGCGCCCCTGCTCAGTGGCGTCGTCGTGCAGCGGATCGGCGAAGTCCGCCGCTGCCGCGACCTGCACCCGATAGCGGGAACTGCCGACCACCTCCGTCCAGCTGAAGGTCGGCCGCGCACTGCGGATCGTTGCCGCGTCGCCCGGACGGTTCAGGACGGGGGCGAACGGCCGCGCAAAGACGACGAAGCGGTGCAGCGCATCGAGCCCCTGTAGCCCACGCTCATCGATCGCGCGCAGCCGCAGGACATAGCTGCCGTTCGCCAGGTCGGCAAAACTCAGGGCCGCGCCCGAGCCACTGCGGCTGAGCAGCAGGCGGTCAAAGGCGGCATCGCTGGCAATTTCGCCCAGCCAGGCTTGCGCGCCTGCCATCTGCGGCAGCGGAAAGCGCAGCGGCAGATGCTCGAAGCGATCCGGCAGACCGGCCACCGCAGGCGCCGGGAGGAGTCGCACCGGTTGCAGCGGCGCCTGCCCGGGACGGACGATCGTTCCCCGCCCCGGTGTGACACGCACGCTGCCACGGCCGGAGTTCACGGCGACGACGCCAGCCAGGGTCTCCTCGCGGGTCGTCTCGCTGTCGACGCCGACGCGAAAGCGTGTACCACGAACCACCACCTGCGCCGACGGCGTCTGGATCCGCAGATTGTGGTTCACTGCCCGCGCCGGATTGGCCCTGATCTCGCCCTGGCCGCTTTGCAGGCGCAGCCGCGAATCGACCATCAGGCCTCCGGCATAGACGCTGAGAGCGTCGAGCACGAGCTGCGAGCCGGCCGACAGGAGAATCCCACTGCCGTCGGCCAGGCGCAACAAAGCACTGCTGTCGTCCAGCGTTTCGACGCTGCTGCCGACCGGCAGCACCTGCCCGCTGGCCGCCTCCTGCCATTCCCTGCCGCCGGCAGCGCGCCAGCGGACGCGGCCGCTGCTGCTTTCGATCGTCGCCGCCGCGGGTGCCCGGCGCAACATGGCAGCCGGGATGCGCAGCACGGTCCCGGGCAGCAGGCGGTAGGGATCCTCGACCTCGTTGTCCCGCTGCACCGTCGGCCACTGTCGGGGATTGACGAGATAGCGCTCGCCGATGCTGATCAGCGTATCCCCGGGCCGGACGGTGTACCTCCAGACCGGCGCCTGATCGCGCAACTCCGCTGCTGCCGCCGGCCAGAACGACAGGGCGAGAACGGCCAGCAGGCCAGAGAACAACTGCCGCCAACCGAGGGCCTTCACGAATCCTTCCTTTCCCGCTCGAGGCGGTAGCCATGGCCGTAGATCGACGACAGCCGCCAGCCGAACTCCGGGGTCAAACGGAGCTTGCGCCGCAGACTGCTCGCGTGCACGTCGATCGTGCGTGTATCGACCTGCGGGTTTACTGCCCAGACCACCAGCAGCAGTTGCTCCCGAGTGAGGACGCGGCCGACGTTCTGCAGCAGGTATAGCGCCAGATCGGTCTCGCGCTCGGTCAGCGTCACGAGCGAGCCATCGAGGACGATCTGGCGCCGCCCATGATCGACGGACAGGCGGCCGAAGTCCTGCTTCAGAGAGGCTCCGGCGACCCCGCCCTGGCGGCGCGCCACGACTTCGAGGCGAGCCAGCAGCAGCGGCCGCGACAAGGGTTTGACGAGATAGTCGTCAGCACCCGCTCGCAGCACCGCGACGATGTCTTCCTCGCTGTCGCGACCGGTGGTGAAGACCACCGGCGGCATCGATCGCCGCAGCTTGATCTGCAGGCGCGCCATGACTTCCAGGCCGGAGAGGTCGGGCACCATCCAGTCGAACAGACAGAGGTCGAAGGGACGACCCTCGACCGCCTGCACGCACCTCAGTCCGCTGTCGAAGCACTCGACCTCCCACGCCGCCGCGCGAAGCCAGTCGCAGACCGTCGCGGCAAGCTCGGGCTCATCCTCGAGGTAGGCAATCCTCATCGCGCGACCTCGCTGGTTTCGTCAAGCGCCGCCAATCCGGCGGCGCGACGCATCGTCGTCTTCGCCGGGCGGTCGACAGCAGCGACGGCGTCAATTGCGCCGGCTCGCACGATGCACGTAGAAGCGCACCGGCGCGGCGACCAGCAGTGCGTTCCCCGCCCGATCGACGACCGCCACCTCGAGCGCATGCTCGACCTGATCGCCTGCCGCCTGCTGCCACTCATCGGTAGTGATGTCGAACTGCAGCGTCGTCCGCCGCTCGGCCAGCGGCGTCCCGTCGACGCGGACGGCGATGGCGTCACCCCGATCGATCTGCAATGGCGGCTCGAGCGCCAGCGCAACGGCAAACTGGCCGGTGTTTGAATGCACCGTGCCGCCGTCCTCCGGCTGCATGATCGCCAGTCTGGCGTACGCCGCCGCCGCCGCTCGCGGCTGTGCGGCTGCCGGTGTCGCTGCCGACGCCGGCGAATCCATCACGTTGACCGGCGGCAGAGGCACCTCGCGGGCACCTGGACTCGGCATGTCCGAGAAAACCGGGCCGGCCCGGTCACGGCTTTCGTACACCGGCTGTGCCGCTGCCAGCGTCGCGATCAGCAAACCGGCCAGCAGAAAGTGGCGCCTGCCCATGATCCTCTCCCTCGGCAGCAGCCGGCGTAGCCGCTTCAGCTATCGCTGCCCGCCGGCGCCTGCACGTTGTCGAGAACGGCCTGCAGCTTGGCTTCCTCCTCGTGCGTCAGCGAGGTCTTGATGAGCTTGCCACCGGTGCCCTGCAACTCGTCGAGCACCTTGTCGGGAGTTGCCTTGCGGACGAGCACGAAGAGCACCGAGCTGCCTTCCTTGAAGGTTGCTGCCAGATCCTTCATGAAATCGTCGTTGATGCCGACGTCGGCGAGCGCTCCGCTGACGGCACCGGCACCCGCGCCGACCGCCAGTCCGAGCAGCGGATTCATGAAGATGAGACCGATCAGCGTTCCCCAGAAGCCACCGCTGAGCGCGCCACTGGCCGTCAGGTTGTACATCTGGTGCAGCTTGACCTTGCCCTTGTCGTCCTTTACCGCCACCACGGCGTCCTCGAGGTCGAGCAGGTAGTCCTGCTGCAGCTTGCGCAGCTTGGTGCGGACTTCCTCCGCCCGGAACGGGTCATCGTAAGCAACTACGATCAGATTGCTCATCAGCGTTCTCTCCTGCTTGACTGTTGTACGGACTCCGGCATGGCGATCATTCCCCCTGCCGCTTTGCCGCCGCCTTCAGCGGCGGCGGTCGCTAGCTCTCGTGATGCCTGTGCCCGTTGTGCACTGCATGCCCGTTGTGCCCGGCATGCGCTTCTTGCCCCCGGTCGCTGCCGCGCCGGCTGTGCTCGGCCGGGGCGGCGTGCGGAGCTTCCAGGGCAAGCATCTCCGCCACCTCGGGTTCGTCCTCGGCGAGGTCGGCGAGCAGGCCTTCGTCCGACAGATCGAGCGGCCGGGAGTTGTGCCAGTCATGCTCGGCGACCTCTTTCAGCCGGCTGACGACCGCCTCGTCGTGAACATCGATGGCGAGTTCGCGGCGGCTGTCGAAGCTGCCGGGAGCAAGGTTGATCGAGCCGATGATCGCCCGCTTGCCGTCGGCGAGCATCATCTTCGCATGCAGCTTGAGTCCCTTGAGCCGATGCACCTTGGCGCCGAGGTCCACGAGGATGCGCAATCCCTCGACGCCCTCGACCAGTTTTCCTGCCTTGAGGAAGTGCATCGGCCGTGCCAGGACGCGCAGCTTGACGCCGCGGCGCGTGGCGCGCACCAGCCGCTCGATGATCACCTCGTCCTGATAGCGCTCGTTCTGCAGAAAAAGCGACTCGCTGGCGGCGTCGATGAAACGCGCAAGGCGGTTGCGACCGTTGATGTTGCACCAGATCAGGTGCGACTCCTCGCCCGGATCGAACTTCTCGCGCGCCCAGTCGGCATCGAAACACTGGATGATTTCATCCACCTCGTGGCGGTGCGAGGTGACCACCGCGTAATCGCGCGTCACGGTGAGATTCTTCGTTTCCCAGTTGAGCGAGTGTACGAAAGCCGTTTCGTCATCGACGACCATCGACTTCTCGTGCGTGATGTCGAAGGCCGGATTGCTGTCGGCGACCGCGACGCCGGCGTCCTCGAGCATCTTGCGGCTCGCCTTGTTTTCGCTCTCGCCACTGCGGCGCGCCGGGTTCAGCATCACCCGCACGCTGACCCCGCGTTGCTGCGCCGCAACAACTGCCGCCAGCAGCGACGGATCGGAAAATAGGAACATCTTGATCCGGATCGATTTCCGGGCCGCGTCGATGGCGTCGACGATCGGCTGGCCCGTGTCATCGGGCAGAACGATGAGGGAACGATGCATCTGCGATGGGCTCCGCAAATTATGCGCCGGCTGCAAGGCGCCGGTTGATTCCAGGTTCCGGGAAATCGCAGTTTAGCGACATGCGCTGCCGTCGCCAAGCGCTTCGTCAGCCGATCGCCGCAGACGACGGCCGACCCCGATGCCTGCAGATGCAACGCCTGCTCTTCTGCCAGCGCCTCGACGAACAGGATCTTCACTCCTCCCGCCCTCCTTCCAGGATCAAGTCGTCCGCACCGCGCCCTGCTCAGGGTCTGGTCAGCCACGCGGTCCACGGACTCGCCCCGATCTCGCCCGGCACACGCCTTCGGCCTCGCTGCAGCCCGCATCCGCAGCCTGCCGCAGGCTTCGATTCCCCCCCAACACGCATCCCGAGCCGCTCCTCCCCAGCTCCCGCTCCGGGCGGCGCGGTAGAATGGCGGCTCACCGTGCCCGGAGCCCCACCTCATGAACGTCTCCCTGGTTCTTACCGTCATCGGCGATGATCGCCCAGGCCTCGTCGAACAGTTGGCCACCGCCATCAGTCGGCACCACGGCAACTGGCTGGAATCATCCATGTCGAACCTCTCCGGCAAGTTCGCCGGCATCGTCTGCGTCGGCGTCGACGAAGAGCAGCTCGCGGCACTGGAAGCCGCCCTCGCCGCCCTGCCCGGCCTGCGCGTCAGTTGCGAAGTCTCGCTGCCACCGGCCGCGCCGGCCGGCAACCGGCGGCTCAAGCTCTCGCTGGTCGGCCACGACCGCATCGGCATCGTCCGCGAAGTGTCGCAGGTGCTGGCGCGGCACGCGATCAACGTCGAGGATCTCAGCACCTACACCGCCAGCGCGCCGATGTCGGCCGGGATTCTCTTTCACGCCACCGCCGAACTGACGGCCTCGCCGGCGCTCGACGTCCAGCAACTGACCAGCGACCTCGAACATCTGTCGAACGACCTGATGGTCGACATCAGCCTCGACGAGGCGATCCGGGCCTGATGGCGCCGGCGTCAGTGCAAGCCGTCGCGGCAATCGGCAGTGCGGCGCGCGGCCCGCGCCGGGACAGCCAGCGGCCTGGACGTGCGCGTAGACGGTAGAATCCTGCCGCTCGGCAGAGCACCGGGTCACTTCACTGGAGGTCATCATGCACGTCACCCTCGTCCATGTCCGCGTCCGGCCGCAGTCGGTCGATGCCTTCATCGCCGCCACGCGGGCGAACCACGAAGCTTCGGTCGCCGAGCCCGGCAACCGCCGCTTCGACGTCCTGCAGGCTCCCGCAGAACCGACACGCTTCATCCTCTACGAAGCCTACGCCTCGGCGGCCGACGCCGCTGCCCACAAGCAGACGGCGCACTACCTCGCGTGGCGCGACGCCGTCGCCGAGATGATGGCCGAGCCGCGTCGCGGCGAGCCGATGAACGGGCTCTTGCCGGCGTGAGCGACTGCTTCCTGCCCTTCTCGATCTCCCGCCTGCCGCGCATCGAGTTCGGCAGCGGCGCCATCGACCGGCTGCCCGGCATCGCCGCCGGCTATGGCCGTCGCCTGCTGCTGGTCAGCGGCCAGCGCTCCTTCGTCGAGTCGGATGGCGCCAGCCGGCTCTTCGCGCAGCTCCGGCAGCGCGGCCTGAACTGGGAGCAGGTGCGGGTGTCCGGCGAGCCATCGCCGGACTTCGTCGATGCCGCTGTCGCCGCCCTGCGCGCAACGCAATGGGATTGCGTCATCGGCATCGGCGGCGGCAGTGCGCTCGACGCGGCGAAGGCCATCGCCGGCTTGCTTCGGCCCGGCAATTCGGTCCTCGAGCATCTCGAAGGCGTCGGTCCAGAACGGCCCTACATCGGGACGGCGACCCCGTTCATCGCCGTTCCGACGACCGCCGGCACCGGCTCCGAAGCGACCAGGAACGCCGTCCTGACGGTACCCGGCGGCTTCAAGAAGTCCTTCCGCGACGCGCGGCTGGTTGCCGAGTGGGCGATCGTCGATCCCGATCTGCTGGCCACCTGCCCGCCGGCGCTGATCGCCGCCGACGGCCTCGACGCCTTCACGCAGCTTCTCGAAGCCTTCGTGTCGACGCGTGCGAACCCGCTGACCGATTCCCTGGCGCGCTCCGGGATCATGGCCGCCCGCGATTCGCTGCTGGCACTCTATCGCCAGCAGTCGGCAGCCGCTCGCTCGCAGATGGCCTACGCCTCGCTCTGCTCGGGAATCTGCCTGGCGCAGACCGGGCTCGGCGCCGTGCATGGCCTCGCCTCGCCGCTTGGCGCCTTTTTTCCGATTCCGCATGGCGTCGTCTGCGGCACGCTGGTGGCGAGCGCGACGGCCTGCAACATCGCTGCCCTTGAAGCGCGTGAACCGGACAACCCGGCGCTGCCGAAGTACGCCGAGATCGGCCGCCGCTTTGCCATGCAGAAGGGCCTCAACGGGCCCGACGCACGCCGCTTCCTCGTCGACACGCTGCGCCGCTGGGAGACCGAGCTCGACCTGCCGCGCCTCGCCGCCTACGGCATCGGCGAGGACGATCTGCCGCGGATCGTCGCCGCCAGCCGCGCCGGCAGCATGAAAACCAATCCGCTCGTCCTCAGCGACAGCGAACTGCTGCAGATGCTCGTCGCACGTCTCTGAGTCCGGTCGCCGCGCGAACTGTCAGGCGACCGCTCCCGGCAGCGCAGCCATTGCTTGCGCTGCCCATAACACTGTTAAATAATGGCATGGGAACCGACGGAACCCGAGCGTGCGGCCGGCGCCCTGCCCCGGCCAGGGGTCGCCGGGGCGAGCCCCGCCGCCGGCAGTAGGCGCCTTGTCAGGAGCGGATCAACCATGAACTACGACGCTTTCCTGAGCTACAGCAGGGAGGACGAGGACGAGGTGACACAGATCGCCGAGCGCCTGCGGGACGAGGCCAACCTGCAGGTGTGGTTCGACCGCTGGGAACTCGTACCCGGTGACCCATGGCAGGAGAAGCTCGAGGAGGCGCTGCTCCAGCTCAACACCAGCGTCGTTTTCATCGGTCGCAAAGGGCTGGGCAACTGGCAGGCGCCGGAGGTGCGGGCGGCGCTGAACCGCAACGCCGCCCGCAGGATGCGCGTCGTACCCGTTGCCTTGCCCGGCGTCGACGTCAAGGACGAGCGCATCCCGCTGTTCCTCAAGAACCTCGACTTCTGCCTCCTGCGCTCACTCGACGACCAGCCGAACTTCGAACGTCTGGTCGCCGGCATCACTGGCGTCCATCCGCGCTTCGCACGCGCGGCGCAAGCGGCGGCGCCCGCCGCCAAGGCGCCCGAACCGCCCGACCCGAACCGCGAGGCGCTTGCCTATCTGCAGGGACACCTCGAGGACGACGCCATCTCGTTCTTCGTCGGTCGCGGACTGATGGGCGCGCTTACCCCCTGTGACATCACCGAGAAGCTGCTGCGATCGCTCGAGCTGATCGGTGAGGAGCCGCCGGGGATGCTCCCCTCGCTTGATCTCGCGGCCAACTACTACGCCGTCAAGAGCGACGAGAACCGCCTGCAGACCGATGTCGCGAGCATCCTGCGCGAGGGCCACCTGGAGATTCCCGAAGCCTACGCCGAACTCGCGCTGCTGCTCCGCGAGCTGAGCGCCCGCCCCGTCGGGCGTGGACGCCGGCGCTACCGCCACCTCGTCATCACCTCGGTGCTCGACACGACGATCGAGCAGGCCTTCCTGCGCGCCGGCATGGGTTTCACCCGCTTCGTCCAGTCGGCCTCGGGAAAACGGCTCGACATCAACCTCTACGACCAGGTCGAGATCAACCCGGGCGGCTTCATCCGCGTCACCGAGCGCAACGGCCATCACCACTCGTTCCCGCTCGACAGCCCGGACGACATGGACCGCGTGATCGAGGAGTGTGACGCGCGCAGCGTCAGCGTCGAACAGGCCGCCGCCGGCTCGCCCGATGCCGCGCAACTGGCAGCCATCTTCGGCGAGCTGCGCGAACCGATCCTCTACAAGCTGCACGGTTCGCTCGACGTTCGCGACAGCTTCACGCTGTCTACCGAGCAGTACTACGAAGCCGTGTCGCGCTCGCCCTCACACAAGGCGGTGCCGGAGCAGATCGCACAGATCCTCTCCAACACGCCGATCGTCTGCCTCGGCAGCCGCATCCTCGACCCGGATTTCCGCCTCAGCTACTACCTGCTGCGCGAGTGCCTCGACGTCCGCCGCGGGCAGATCCGCCGCTTTGCCGTGCACCCGCGCGATCTCGGCGACCAGCGCGACTGCAGCCACCAGATGGGGCTGCGCGCCTGGAGCCGACTGGCCAACTGGGCGACGACCCGTTACGGTGTCGAGATGCTCGACATGCGCAGCGAGATCTTCCTCAAGGAACTGCGCGGAGGTGTCCGGTGACGACACCGCTGCTCGAGCAGTACAAGCCGTACAAGGGCCCCGAGAGCTACCAGGTCGAGGACGCAGCCTTCTTCTTCGGCCGCCGGGAAGCCGCCGACCAGATCGTCGCGCACGTCCTCTCGGCCCACATGAGCCTGCTGCATGCGCAGTCCGGCGCCGGCAAGACCTCGCTGCTCAACGCGCTGGTGATCCCGCAGCTCGAGGAGCGCGGCTGGACGCCGGTACGCATCCTGCCGCAGAACGATCCCGTCCGCGCGACGCGGATCGCCTGCCTGCAGTACGTCGTCCCGCCACCCGAGGCCGAAGCGTTCGCCCTGCGCCGCGCGCTCGACGGCCTCTTCGGCGCCGCCGACGATCCGACGCTCGACGAGCTGCTGGCGCGCTACGACGACCCGGGGGCCCTGCCGGTACACGACGCGCGCAGGCGCTGCCTGATCTCGCCGGTCCTCCTCGACGAGGTCGGCGCCCATCACCCGGCGCTCGACGGCGGCAAGGTGACGCCCTACATCTGCCGCCTGCTACGATCCAGTCTCGATCTGCAGAGTGTCGCCGACCACCTGGCGGCGATCGGCACCGCCTGTGGCACCGGCGCCGAGAGCTGGCAGCCGGTTCGCGGCGACACACATGTGCGGCAGCTCCTGCAGACCCTGCAGAGTCCCGCGTGTCGCGCCGCCTACGCGACGACGCTCGGCTACCTCGACCTGCCGGTGCGCGAACTGCGGCCGTTCATCGAGAACCTGCTGCACATCTACGGCTCGGCGCGACCCGGTTTCTGCCTCGTCCTGCTCTTCGACCAGTTCGAGGAGTTGTTTACCCGCTTCGTCGACCCGGGCTCGCTGCATGCATCGAGCAGCCAGGAGATGCCCGACTGGCGCCTGCGGATCGAGTTCATCGACGAACTGCGAACGCTCTGCCGCGAGGCGCCGGCGGCAGGCGAGCGGCGTCGCGACGGGCGGCGGGCGGTGCTGCCGGTGCGCTACCTGATCTCGATGCGCAGCGAATACATCGCCCAGTTGCGGCCGATCCGCGAGTTCGTTCCCGAGCTCGATCGCTCCGCCTACCAGCTCGAGCTGCTGACGCAGCTCAGCGCCCGGCAGGCGATCGAAGAACCCGCAGTGCTCTACGGCTACACCTACGAAGAGGAGTGCTTCAACCAGATCCTCGCCGACCTGCTGAAGGAAGAGCGCTACATCGAACCCGCCCACCTCTCTCTGGTGTGCGAGAAGCTCTGGTTCGAGTCGGGCTGCAAGCTCGTTCGCCAGCAGTCCGCGACTGCCGCCGGTGAGCTGCCGACGGTACCGCTCGCCACCTATGCGGGACGCCTGCACGGTGCGAAAGGAATCCTGCGCGACTTCCTGCAGGATTTCCTCGTCGCCCTGGCCGACGACGACGAGCGGCGCGAGGCACTCGAACTGATCGAGCCGCTGATCACCGGCAGCGGCACGCGCAACATCGTCGAACGTCGGCAACTGATCCACGTCCCGTTCCGCGACGCGACGCAGCGAACGGCGCTGCTCGACAAGCTGGTCAACCGGACGCTGGTGCGCATCGAGCCGCGGCTCGGTGGCCAGTTCATCGAGATCACGCACGAGTTCCTGATCCAGGCGGTACAGGAAGCCTTGCAGAAGTACCTCTACGGCAACGTCGAATTCCAGCAGTTTCGCGTCGCGCTGCGCGCACTTGCCGAAAGCCAGCGTGATCCGGCCGCCTCCGCCACCGACTCGGTGATCAATCGCGCCGAGTTCGGCATCCTCGATCGCAACCGGCAGCGCGTGCAATGGAACGGCTGGGCGGTCGAGCAGATGCTGCGCGCCTGGCTCTGCCACGGCGCCGGCAGCGAGCAGCGGGCAACGCTGCGTTACTGGCTCGATGCCGCCAGCGGCCTCGCCTCGGTCGCCGACCTCGGCACCATCCGACAGCGAATCGCCGGCAGCGGCGCCGGCCAGGGCTTCCTCTCGCGACCCGAGTTGCAGCAGATCAACGCCAACCGTGACCGACAACCCTTCACGCCCGCCGAGCGGCAGGCGATCCTGCGCAGCGAACTCTTGCGCGCCACTGCCGAAGAGCACGCCGACGTGCGCTACTGGACCTTGCAGGTGATGCAATGAGCCATCCCGCCTTTCAGATCATCGACGAATTCCTGCACGCCGAGGACAGCACCGCGCAGGCGCGGCGCAACGCCGCCGTCGCGCTCGCCACGATCGCCGACGACGAAGCGCTGCAGCGGCTGCTGCAGCTCGCCATCAGCGACGCCGACACCGGCGTGCGCAGCGCCAGCGAAGCCGAGCTGGCGACCCTCTGCAAGCAACCGCCAGCCGGTCTCGGACCGGCGATCGCGGCGACGCTCGCCGTTGCCGAGCAGGCACCGCCCGCCTATGCGCTGATCGGACGCCTGCAGGCGCAGGGCGCCACCCTGCCGCCGCTGCCCGCGTCGCTGCCGTGGCTGCGCCTCGCGCTGTCGCTCTTCCGCCAGGCCCGCGGCGCCAGCGGCTGGTGGTCGCGGGCGGTGCGCGCGATGGTGCCGGGACTCTTCACCGCCCTCCTTGGTGTCCTCGCGGCGCACGCCTACATGCAATGGCTCGCCGAAATCAGCATGCGCAGCAAGCACGACGTCGTCGGCCCGCTGGCTGCCAGCCTGCTGTTCATCGCCGGCCCGCTGATCGCCTTCGGTACGTGGCGAACGACGCCGTACCGCCTGCATCCCCGCCGCGGCAGCGGGGCGCTGGCAGAAATCGCCTGGGCCTGCCTGCATACGGCCGCGCCGGGCGTTGTCTGCGTCGCCGCGATCCTTCTCGAAGACTCCAAAGGCGCTCTCTCGGACCCGGAAGACGGGGTCATCGCCGGCATGCTGCTCCTGCTGCCGCCGATCGTCGCCGGCGCCATCCGCGCCGGTACCGTCGCCGCCGACGGCGCCCTCGGCAACGTCCGGCGTCTCGTCGGCGGTGGCTTCGCCAGCCTCGTCGGCGCCGCCGCCGGACTCGTCTGCGTCACCCTCGCCACCAGCCTCTTCCATGGCGTCAGTGCCAGCGTCTGTTCGCAGATTTGGATCTGGTGGCTGCCGATCTGCTTCGGTCTCGCCGGCGCCTATGCCTGGATCGACGCCCGCGTCCCGTGCGCCGCCGAAGCAACCGTAGACAGCCAGCGGCTGACGATCTGCGCCGCTGTTCTCGGCGTCGTCTTCGTCGGTGCGGCGATCCCGATCCTGCGCGCCAGCGGCGACAGCTTCGGGCCCGGCACGCCGGTCGCCAGCGTCGATGTCGCTGCGCTCGAGACCAGAGCGGCGAACATCCTGCTTCCCTCGCTACCGGCGCGAATCGACATCGACCTCAGGAGCGGCGGCAGCTGGAACCTCATCATCGACATCGAACCGCCACCGCCGGCGGGCGAATCCGGCGCCTATCTCTGGCGCGCGGGCTCCCGGCCAGGACTGCAACGACTGACGCCCGGAGCGATCCACGAGATCAGCGGCAAGGGCACCGCGAGCCTGTTCTTCTTCAACCGCAACCTCGATCAACTGCTGCGCGACTCGCAAGCCCTCGGCGCCTTCCTGGACGCCTGGTGGGGCCGCCAGCCGGTACCGCCCCCATCCCCCGAGGCCACAGAAACCCCGCCGGGACCGCGCGCAGTCAAGCTCGCCGCCTTCCCGGTCGCACCGACGATCCGCTTCGGCGTCCAGCAATAATGTTTCGGGGACAGTATACTAAACTGCTGCTTCCGGCAGCAAAGGCAGGGAGTACCCCGGGGAGCCTGCATGCGGATCAGCGATCGGCGCGCAGCGTCAGTTCGCCGAGCAAGACCAGCGCCAGCATGGCAGCCAGCGACGTCCCGCTCAACGCCGCGTCACCGCTCCAGAGGATGATCGCGACGCCGGAGAAATTGACGTAGAGGGCGAATTCGCGGGCAAACTAGCTCCCGCCCGACTCACCCCAGTCGGGCATCAGTGCGGTCACGATCCAGCGGACCAGCGCTACGGTCAGCGAGATGCTGAGAACCAGCTCGGTCTTCCACAGCGCGGCGTCGGTCGCCCGGTTGAAGACGCCGTCCGGGAGCCACTCGTTGAGGTTGTGCAGGTAGCTGATGATGGCCACTACGGCAACGATGATCCAGAGTGCCAGGCGGTCATCGCTGTCGAGGGCGCGCAGCGCTGCCGCCGCCGCAAGCAGGACGAAGGAAACAGCGGTCGCGAAGGCGCCGACCCAGTGCATCCAGAGGACCACCAGCAGTACCGCGGCGATACGGGCGATCGCCAGGCGACGACGACGTACGTGTACGGCAACTGGGGCAGGCATGCGGCGCGCTGCCATCGCCATACGCGGCAACGATGTCCGCGCCTTTCTCCATGCCCACTTCCACCACGACGCCATGGACGAACCAGTTGAACATGAGGACTCCTGATGAACTGAACAAGCCAGCGACGGCAGCGCGGGTGTATGGGTTCGCATCAGCGGGGGTCAATCTCCAGCCTGCTTCCGGTGGCTCGGGCGTCTCCCGAAGCAGCCGCCCATCGGCGGGCGGCAGGCGCCACGGCGATGTTGGCTTGCCCGATGGGCCCGGATGTCGCGCGCGCCGCTGCTGCCGGCTGCCTCTCACGCTTCCTCCGCTTCTCCCTCCTCTTCCAGCTTGCGGCGCACAGCCAGGATCACGCCATGCGTTGTCTCGATGTCCCCGGCCGCAAGTCCTTCGGCGAGCCGGTTGATGCACGGCGCCTGCAGGCACATGGCCGCATCGAAGACCTGCTGGCCCCTGTCCGTCAGGACGACCAGCGATGCCCGCCGATGATGCGGATTCGGCGCCAGACCGACCAGGCCTTCGTTCGCCAGGTCATTGACGATCCGCTGCACGTTCTGCCGGTTTGCCCCCATGTCGCGTGCCAACCAGGCAACCGGCTGTGGTCGGGGGGCCGCAACGATGGTGCCGAGAACCTGCCAACGGGCGCTGGTCAGGCCGAGGTCGGCAACCAGCCGGTCGCCCGCGGCGAGCATCCGGCTGCTGAGCTTGAAGAGATCGAGAACCAGTGCGGACAGCGCCGCTCCGCCTGCAGTCCGCTGTGTTTCGGGATGGCCCGAGCCGCTCGTTTCCATGTCGCGATCGTGCCGTGTTGACCTCATGATGTCAATCCGTCAATATCAGGTCAGTGCAGCGTGTCGTGCCGAAGGGAAGCAATCGATCATGAAGACCACCATCCACGGCGCCGCTGGCGCCATTCCCATGCTCTGCATCCTGGCCCATCTTTAACATCCCATACGCATATTTTGAGCTTTCTGGGCAGGGCTCAA
>ERZ761609.1306-NODE-1306-length-22731-cov-9.153069_pt1 | contig 22731 bp, 21 predicted proteins | sample MGYA00511163_ERZ761609 | MGnify/ENA primary metagenome ERZ761609 (study PRJEB28899, sample SAMN02445070) | bioreactor sludge metagenome | biome: EBPR sludge | place: Australia: Brisbane, Thorneside Wastewater Treatment Plant | collected 2011-12-16 ... | reverse complement strand
TCGTCGCGGACTTTCGGCGCCCGGCGTTGTGTCGCGCGAGGCTGCCCCACGACCGCGCACACACGCCGCTCGGAGATGGGAAGTTGCGAGCGTACGTGATCCACGCACGCTCGCTTCCGGGAAGGGCTCAGTATTTTCCCGTGAGCGCTTCCTTCAGGATCAACTTGTCGAGCGTGAGCTCGGATACGGCCTTCTTCAGCCGCTCGTTCTCACGCTCAAGTTCCTTCAGGCGCTTCGCCTGATCGATCTTCAGGCCGCAGTACTCACGCCGCCACTTGTAGTACGTCTGCTCCGACACGCCGAGCGAGCGGCAGATCTTCCCTACAGTCTCGCCCTGTCCGATCCGGACCTCCGCCTCGCGTAGCGCCGCGATGATCTCCTCGGTCGACTTGCCTTTCCGTGCCATGTCCCTGTCTCCATGCATAAGCTTGGAAATAGCCGGATTCGAAACTTGCGCCTGGCCTCGAATCAGGGGGGCAGGCCAAGGTCCAATCGGGGCCAAAGCAACGACGGATTTTTGTTATGATCGAGTACCGATTGTGGGCAGGGTCGCAGGATACTCAGGTTTCATCAAAGGCCATGTCGGTCATTCGTGTGGCGGGCGTCCGTTGTCGCAGGAATTACCTTCACCAGATGCAAAGAGGCCAAGAGTAGGATACTTGCGATAGTGACCTTCACGACCCCACTCCACGTAAACACAGTAAGTCCGGCAAAGACTTGCATCGCATAAGCCACAGCTGGACGCACTTGATTAAATGTCAACGCGGTCGCAACTCCAGCGACGTTAGTCGCTTGCGCAAGCCACACTAGGCCAATGGCAGTATTGGCAATGCCAACCCAAATAATTGCCAACTCCGCTGCGCTCCAATGTGCTGGGGATATGAGTGTCTGGGCGACCAACACCATTTCACTTCCTCCATCGCGCCAAAGATTCAGAGCAACCAGACAGAGACACGCACTGAAGGTTTCAATTAGGACAGTTACGGTAGTCTCGAGGGGTTGATTGCCGCGGCTCAAGGCCTCTTGCGGGTGGCACAACATTGGTCGCAGGATATTCAGAGCGCCAATGCCCGCTATGAGAACTACCACTCGCATGCCGTCGCCCCAAGAAAACGACGCTAAGGTCCTGGAAAGGCGAATTAATTCGGGGTCTATCATTAAAGCAACGGCAGAAATCATGCACACCGCCGCGGCCGAAAGTCGGACTCGAGATGGCGTCTGGTTTTGTGGTGCGCGCAAGAACTGCGACGCTCCGGCGAGCGCAATCAGACCTCCTACCAATGCAGCAATTATCGTAATCAATGATCCGAACGCTCCAAGCAACTCCACATGGGCAACCCAAGCGCAAGCCGATATCGCGCTAAACAACGCAACAAGCAACTTCGGATAGGGACTAGCGTTCTTCGCCCCTGTCCGTGGTAAGCCGGTGCGATTCACAAAAGCTATCAACGTGACCGACGCCAGCGCCAGTACGACGACAAAAACGGCTGCAGCGGAGTATTTTGTGGCAAGGAATGCCGCCAAAACGAACGGCAATGTTTGAAAGACGTTTACGAGGAAAATGCTAAAGTAGCGCATTAACGGCCATACTTCTCACGCGAAGTATCTGAAACCTGAGATACTGCAGGACGTGTCGCATAAAGTTATTGACTATTTTTTGGCTTTGGTCGCCACGCATCAAGAGGCACCACTTTGTCAGTCGCCGACAGCACGCGAGCATCGCGAGAGTCTGGTGCCGCGATACCTCGGAAGAACACTGCAACACTGCATTTGAGTGCACGTGCGAGAGCTACCATAACATCAGGATGGGGCCGCACCACACCTGCTTCAATTGCCGTCATTTCCTCACTGGTCAGTCCAACCATCTGCGCTAAGCCAACAATATCAAATCCTAATAGTTCGCGTCGCTTCCGTATTTCTTGGCCAACTGCCGCAGAGACCTCCAGATGACGCTCGCGGCCCGCACTGAAAAACTCGTCTCCTCCATCAATGGCCATACGCAAACTCCAGCAACGCTAACAACTTTCACGTAGCACTACCTATCGTAAACATGTTCGTAAGTCGATTGCTCTTCGTAGTTTTTCGGATCGGTAGCATAGGAATCGGCACAGGCTGTCCCCGTCAATTCGTAACGGGGACCTAACATGAAACACACATCGCGTGAATCAACGGTATCACGTGAACCAGATACCATTGGAAGATCATTCCTAGAGCAACTTATCATCGACTATGGACCGCTTGATTTCCTCGGGCGGTTCTTTGCTGCCGCAACCGACCACCTTTCTGAACTCGGTCTGGAGCTTCGAATTGGTCGTCTAGAGGATGCCTATCATGTGCACCAGGCGAACCTTGAGAGTTGGAAATCCTACCCACCCATGCTGAATCCTACCATCGCCCTCGTACGCGAAACAGATTGCTTTAGCCTTATTTGTGTTAACCAGGCTGGCACCCCGGTCGCGGTTATTGCCGGTCGCTTGTATTCTCCTGAAGCCACCCTTGCCGATGTCATCTCCAATCAGCGCTTTGTGTTCGGAGATGCCGACCCAGCTACGTCATCCATACGCTTCAATTCGACCACCGAGAAGATAGCCAGTGTTAAAGCACCATTCTCTTACATTGGTGCGCTTTGGGTCCATCCTCAAATGAGGGGAGCAAAGCTTGCTCGTATTCTCCCCCCAATCGCGCGTTCGTATTGCCTAGCTATCTGGAATATCCGGTTTGATCTGGGTCTAGCGAGCCTGGAAATGACCCGGGCTGGGATCGCAGCCGTCTACGGCTACACTGAAGTCGCGGAAAGCTTCTGCGCCACGGGGCTAGACGACGACCATGATGTCGAAGGTTGCTTCATGTGGATGGACAGGAGCGCACTCCTGGAGCACGCCGCCCTAACTCTAACCACCCACTTTTCGAAGGTCGATCGAAGCGTCATCAACCGCGCCGCAGATCAATAACGTTGAGCCATCAGGGCGTTGTACCGGATGGGTAATGCAATTGTATCTCAATCGCGTGACACCTAGCTCCGGCAATGCAACGAAAGCATCTACGAAATCAATCGCTGACTGCCGTCGCTCGGACACGTCACGATGGTAGTCTGCGATCCACCGACCATACTCGCGGTCGCCGAATTCTGTAATGCGTGCACCGCTCCCGATGCCGTGCCACTTGCGATCAAAGTTCCGAAAGGTATTGCTCAATGCAAGAAGTCGCGATGTGGCAGCATCTTGATCGATCGCGAATATTGACCATCGGGCGGGTAAAATCTTTTCAAGCAATGCTATGCTTAGATCCGGACGCTCCACGTTCATGCCGATTAAGTGCACTTGACCTAATGCCTCGGAAAATGGCCCACGCCCGGCGTCTGCAGCACGCCGCAAGTACGCGCGTGTATCAAGTGCCGATTGCGGTCTCTCGTCGTCATGTGCGTCATCCAAATACTGGCAAAACGCTGATAAAGATCGGAACGTTACGTGAGACCAATCACGATCAAACAGCGACGCGGATATCTCGGACACGCCAGAATCAGCCAAGAAAAACATCAAGTTAATCATTGAGGTGGTCGATAGCTTGCTTGGACGGCATCGAATCCGCGCTGCTGCCCCAATTAGTTTAACTTCAGTCCATCCAAGATTCACAATGACGTATCGCGACGTAACTTCCTCATTTTGTTTTAGTCGTAAAACCCGCTCCGCGTACCTCTGCGTGAGATTTACCTCAAAACCATGGGCGTCCAAGAAAATGCGCAAGACTGCCTCCGCGTCCGCAGGCTGCATTAGCATGTGGCTCGATCCGCGAGCCGGCCCTGCACTTCAGCCTCAACAATTACAGTGTGGAGTTTATGTTCTTAGGCCACTCTAATCGACAGACACCTGTCAGACAACTTCAGCACCAATAAAATTTCTGCATAATCGGAGCCAGCGCGTGTGGCCTGCTCCCCTGATCCGAGGCCAAGCGTAGGTTTCGAGTCCGGCTATTTCCAAGTTCTCGAATGGAGTCAGGGACATGGCACGGAAAGGCAAGTCGACCGCGGAGATCATCTCGGCGCTGCGTGAGGCGGAGGTCCGGATCGGGCAAGTCGAGACGGTCGGCAAGATCTGCCGCTCGCTCTGCGTATCGGAGTAGGTGTACTACGTGTGGCGCGTGAGTACGGCGGCTTGAAGATGGATCAGGCGAAGCGGCTCAAGGAGCTGGAACGCGAGAACGAGCGGCTCAAGAAGGCGGTCTCGGAGCTCACGCTCGACAAGCTGATCCTGAAGGAAGCGCTGTCGGGAAAACTCTGAGCCTTTCCCGGAAGCGGGCGTGCGTGGATCATGTGCGCTCGCTTCTTCCCATATCGGTGCGTCGCACATGTGCGGTCGTAGGATGGCCGCGCGCAGCGCAGCGGCTAACGCCGAAAGTTCGCGACGACGAGGCGGCGCTGACCGACGCAATCGTTCGTCTTGCCAAACCGAAGGGCCGCTATGGCCCACCCGAGCATATCCGCTCAGACATCGGCCTTGAGTTCGTCGCCAAGAGCGTTTCGGAGGTGGCTCAGCAGGATCGGCGTAAAGACACTCTATATAGAGCTGGATATAGAGCTGGGCAGTCCGTGGGAGAACGGCTACTGCGAGAGCTTTAACTCCAAGCTCCGCGATGAACTGCTGAAGGGCAAGCAATTCTCGACGCCGCACGAGGCTTAGGTGCTGATCGAGCGGTGGCAGCATTGAAACGCAGTCGGGCCGCATACCTCGCTCGGCTACCGTCCGCCCGCGGCAGTTACGATCGTGCCGTCAGAGTCGGCACTTGCCTACGCTACGCTCCGGCCAGCCCAGACGCTGGCCGATAACGCCGGCGTTCTAACTGAATTCCTAGTATCGCGATCAGGGGCAAGTCACTAAGTCTGACACTGCTATCAAGGGGTACAGCGAGGGGTTCAGAAATCGCAACATCAAAAAAAAGTTCAACAAAAGCAAGCGGCTGACGCGACTTAATGGTGCCCAGAAGAGGACTCGAACCTCCACGCCTCGCGGCGCTAGTACCTGAAACTAGTGCGTCTACCAATTCCGCCATCTGGGCAGGCGGTGTTGACCTAGAGCCCCGCCCGCGAGTTGTCAACGCCTGTCACCGGACCTTGGGCCATGTTGCGCGCCCGGTTTGAAATGCACGCCACCCGTCATTGGCCGGAGAACGCCCGTCGTCGATGGCAGGCTCAGTGTGGCCCCGGCCAGTGACCGCACGGCGAGATAGGCGAAACACTCCGCCTCGAGCGTGTCGCCATCCCACCTGACGACCTCGACCGGATCGACCGGTACGCCCAACATCCGTCGAAGGCCCTCGAGGAGCGCCGAATTGAGCCGCCCGCCCCCTGCCACGAGCCACCTCGCCGGCTGTGCCGGCATGTGCCCGCGCGCTGCTGCAGTCGCCACGATCGTAAATGCCGTAAGCGTCGCCGCCCCGTCTTCGACCGACAGTCCTTCGACAATCCGTGCGGCTTGCCGGAAGGCATTCCGGTCGAGGGATTTCGGCGGCGGAAGGCCGAAGAACGGCGCCGCCATGAGCTCTTCGAGCCGGCGATCGTCGATCTTGCCGGCCCGGGCGATCATCCCGTCGTGATCATAGTCACCCCGGCCATGCGCGCGAACCCAGTCGTCGATGAGCGCCGATGCGGGCCCGGTGTCGAACGCCAGAACATGGTCGCCGTCGACATAGGTCACGTTGCCGACGCCGCCGAGGTTGAGCACCGCAATCGCGCCCTCGAGCCCCGAGCAAGCCACCAGCGCCTGATGGTAGAGCGGCACGAGAGGCGCGCCCTGACCACCGGCGCTGATATCGGCAAGCCGGAATTGTGCGACGACGTTGATACCCGTTCTTGCAGCCGCGCGGTGACCGTCGAGAAGTTGCCGCGTAAAGCGGATTTCGGGCCGGTGCAGCACGGTTTGGCCGTGAAATCCCGCCACGTCGACCGAACTCGGCGAGATGCCGGTTTCGTCGAGAAACGTCAGGAGTGCATCCGCGTGCGCGTCGGTGACGTCCGCTTCGAGCGAGGATAGTGCATCCGTCATCGCCACGACTGGTGTTGCGATCACCTCCAGGAGGCGTGACCGCACGGCAACCGGGTAGGGAAATGTCCGCCCGCCGATCCTTCGCACGTCGGCCTCGCCGTCGGTCTCGATTGCCGCGACGTCGATGCCGTCCATCGACGTGCCGCTGATGATGCCGAGCGCCAGTTTCAGTTTGTCCGCCACGCCGATAGGACCCTGGTGTTCAGCCGTCGTTTGCCGGTGAAGTTTCCGTGTTGCCGTCGAGAACTGCGACGAGTCGTTCGCGAATGGCTTTCTGGCGTGCCACGCTCGTCACCTTCTTGTTGGTAAGATCCGTGACGTAGAAGACGTCGACGGCTTTCTCGCCGAACGTCGTGATGTGTGCGGACGTAATATCGAGACTGAGGTCGGAAAGCGTGCTCGTGAGATCGTAGAGCAGACCGGTCCGGTCGAGACCGGATGCCTCGATGACCGTGAACTGGTCCGACAGCGAATTGTCGATGACCACGTCCGAAGGAACCGCGAACTGCTTACGGGCACCCTGATCGGCTTTCGATTGAGGCAGTATGCGTTGCGGCCAGCTCTCGCCCTTCAACAGCTTCTCGATCATGTCGGAAATGCGCTTTCCGCGGCGGATTTCGTCGTCGTCGCGCTCGAACGCACGCTGAAGCAGGAACGTGTCGATGGCCATGCCGTCCCGGGTCGTCGAGATGTGCGCGCCGACGATATTGGCCCCGGCGGCAGCGCAGGCGCCCGCGAACATGGCGAGCAGTCGCGGGTGGTTCGGGGCGAGCACGGTGAATTCTGTGACGGCCGTGAACGAATCTGGCTTGACCTCGGTCGCCAGACGCAAGCCGGACGTTTCGGTTGCGGCGAGCAGCCGCGCGTGTTCGACCTGCTTGCGTGTATCAGTCTTGAGCCAGTAGTCCGGATACGCGCGCGCGATAAAGGCCTCCGCATCGACGTCGTTCGCACCCTCGAGCGCAGCGCGAAATTCGTTCTGTGCAGCCGTGACCCTGTCCGACTGCGCGCCGTGCCCGTGACCGCCTGAGAGGCGCTGCTCGGTTTCATAATAAAGGGTTCGGAGCAACTGCCCCTTCCAGCCGTTCCACGTATTCGGCCCGACGGCGCGCGTGTCCGCCACGGTCAACAGCGTGAGGAGCTTCAGCCGTTCGATGGACTGCACGGTGTCCGCGAACGCCCGGATCGTCTTCGGATCCGAGAGGTCGCGGCTCTGCGCGGTGTTGCTCATGGTGAGATGCTGCTCGATGAGCCATGCGACCGTGTCGGTCTCGCTCGGATCGAGCCCGAGCCTCGGGCAGAGCTTGCGTGCGACCTCCGCTCCGAGAATGGAATGATCGCCATCCTGCCCCTTGGAGATGTCGTGCAGAAGTGCCGAAACGAAAAGGACGCGCCGGTTCTGAATGGTTTTGATGAGTTTGACCGAAAGTGGCAGCGCTGCGGCATCCTTGCCCTGCTCGATAGCCGCGACCTCGCCGACGGTACGGACCAGATGCTCGTCGACGGTATAATGATGATACATGTTGTATTGCATCATCGAAACGACCTTGCCGAAGGCCGGGATGAATCGTCCGAGGACGCCGGCCTCGTTCATTCTCCGGAGCACGCCTTCCGGGTTCGCCGTCTTCGTTAGCAGCTCGAGAAAAATCCGGTTGGCTTCAGGATCGTTGCGAACGCGCTCGTCGATTAGCTTGATCGACGATCTGATTTTTCGGAGCGCTTCGGGGTGCGTGAACGCCTGTGTCTCTTCGAGAACGCGATAGTATCGGATGAGGTTCAGCGGATCGCGCTTGAACACGTCGGGATCGGAGATGTTCAATCGTCCATTGTCAATGCGGAACTCCGTCTTGGTCCGCACCCTGCGCCGGACGCGCCAGCTCGTCGGATTGAAAATGGACGCGATGCTCGGTGTCGACTTGAACTGCTGCATTTCGAGAGCGGAACTGACCGCTCCCGTAAGGTCGCCGACGTCCTTCGCCACGAGAAAGTAGTGTTTCATGAACCGTTCGACGCCGCGCATGCCGGCGCGGTCGTGATAGCGCAGCCGCTCGGCCAGCAAAGGCTGCAGGTCGAACGTCAGTCGCTCCTCCGCCCTCTTGGTCAGGAAATGCAGGTGACAACGCACGGTCCAGAGGAATCGCTCCGACTGCCGGAACGTCGCGTGCTCGGATGGCGTCAGCACACTGCTCGATGAACCGCGACCGCCGAGCGTCTCGCCATGCATGTATTTGACGAGCCACTGCAGCGTATTGAGATCTCTGAGACCGCCCTTCCCTTCCTTGATGTTCGGTTCGACCTTGTATCGGCTTTCTCCCGAGCGCTTGTGTCGCGCGTTGCGCTCCTCGAATTTCGCATCGATGAACTGCCGTTCTGTTCCGCGCACCACGGAATTCTGGAAGCGGGATTGCAGATCCGCAAAAAGCTGTCTGTCTCCGAAGATGTAACGCGCGTCGAGCAGCGCTGTCCGGATCGTCATGTCCTGGTTCGCCATCTTGAGACACTGGTCGACACTGCGCGTCGCATGTCCGACTTTGAACCTCAGATCCCAGAGCAGATAGAGAATGTATTCGACAACGCTTTCCCCCCACGGTGTCTGCTTGGCCGACAGAAGGAACAGCAGATCAATGTCCGAGCCGGGAGCAAGCAGGCCCCGGCCATAGCCGCCGGTCGCCACTACGCTTAACGGCTCGGTCGAGCCTGGTGAGTTGGGCTGATAGACATGGGCGACGGTGTAGTCGTGGACAGCGTGAATCAGGGCATCCTGAAATCGCGATAGGCCTTCCGCACAGGCAAGTCCGTCGCCGGTGCGCAGGAGTTCCGCTTCCTCCCTCGACCGGACTGCGTCCACGAGTGACGTAAGATGCTTTACGATCGCCGGTCTCGCGTCGGCATGCTGTGCGCCGTTGTCGCGAAACAGCGCCTCAAGATCGCCGAGAATGGCGGCATGATCGTGCCGGGTTCGAATCCCGGCCCGGCCGGTCTGGTCGGCTTCGATCGTCGCGGTTGCGGCTGTTGGTGTCATGGCGCCGGATCCTCCGCTAGGGCCTTCAGCCTGTAGAGCTGTTCGAGCGCTTCTTTCGGGCTGATGTCGTCGGGCCTGAGGTCCGCGAGCGCCTTTTTGAGGGCGCTGGCTTGGGCGGTGGCGGTCGAACGCTCTTGCTCGTCCGGTAGCGCGGCGCTCGGACGGGCGGCGGCGAACAGCGGCAGGTCTTCGGCCAGCTGAACCGCCGTTTTCGCAGCCCCCTTGAGCTCGGAGGCTTCGAGAGTTTTCAGTACCTGCGTCGCGCGTTTGATGACGGGCGCCGGTAGTCCTGCGAGTTTCGCCACCTGGACACCATATGACCGGTCGGCGACGCCAGCTTTGACCTTATGCAGGAACACGATGGTGTCCTGCCACTCGCGCACCTCGATCGTCACGTTCGAAATGTCCTTCAGCCGCGCCGCAAGCGCTGTCAGTTCATGATAGTGCGTCGCGAACAAGGTCCTGCAGCGCACCGTTTCGTGGAGATATTCGATGGTCGCCCATGCGATCGAGAGTCCGTCGAACGTAGCCGTTCCACGTCCGATCTCGTCGAGGATGACGAGGCTCTGCGCGCTCGCCTGATTGAGTATGCCGGCCGTTTCGACCATTTCGACCATGAATGTCGAGCGGCCTCTGGCGAGATCGTCGGACGCGCCGACCCGGCTGAAAAGCCGGTCCACGAGACCGATCCGCGCAGAGCGTGCCGGCACGAATGAGCCCATCTGAGCGAGGACCACGATGAGTGCGGTCTGCCGGAGGAACGTCGACTTCCCCGCCATGTTCGGCCCCGTGACGAGCCAGAGTCGTCCGCTCGCCTGCTCGTCGAAGCCCGGTCCATAGGTCTGAACACCGCCGCCTTGTTCCGGCAGGTTCGCCCGCCCGAGAATGCAGTCGTTGTCGATGAACGGCCCGGCCTTCTGCGCCTTCAGCGCCTGCTCGACGACCGGGTGCCGGCCACCAACGATTTCGAGGTAACTCCCCTCGCCGAGTTCCGGCCTGACGTAATTCTGCTCGACCGCGATCTCAGCGAGGCCCTGCAGACAATCTAGTTCGGCGAGCGCGGCAGCGATCGACGAAAGAAGAGGCGCCTGCACGGCAATGGTCTCGGCGAGCGCATTGAACACGTCCTGCTCGAGACCATGCGCACGCTCCCCTGCAGAGGCGATCCGTCCCTCGATCTCGACCAGTTCGTCCGTTGTGAACCGGACCGCGCTCGCCATCGTCTGTCGGTGCTTGAAGGTGGCCGACAGCGGCTCGGTCATGAGGGGTTTCGCCGTGTTCGCCGAAACCTCGATATAGTAACCGAGAATATTGTTGTGCCGGACCTTGAGCGTTTTCACGCCGGTAAGCTCGAGATACTTCGCTTCGAGCGCCGCCATGACTTTGCGGCTGTCTTCGCGCAAGGTGCGCGCCTGATCGATTTCCGCAGAAAATCCGGCCCGTACGAACCCGCCATCGCGGCGGAACGCGGGCGGCTCGTCGACCAGCGCGGCCTCGAGTTTCTGGCCGAGCCCGCCGTCGTCCGATGAGAGACGCCGCAGGATGTCTCCGAGTTCGGCCGGTAGGCCCATCGTCGTACTGTCGGCCGTCAGGATCGCCGCCGCGTCGCGTGCGGAGCGGAGCGCATCGCGCACCGCCGCGAGATCCCGCGGCCCTCCGCGCTGGAACGCGAGCCGCGTCATCGATCGTGCAACATCCGGCGCGCGGCGCAGTGCCTCCCTTACATCCTGTCGCAACGGCTCTGCTTCGGCGAGGTAGCCGACGCCGTCGAGGCGGCGGTTGACGAGTGTGGCATCACGGGACGGACTTGCGAGCCGCTGCGCGAGTTCGCGCGCACCGGCACCGGTGACTGTGCGATCGATTGCTGCCAGCAGGCTGCCTGCGCGGTCGCCGTTGCTGGCGCGAACGAGTTCGAGTGACGATCGTGTTGCCGCGTCGATCACCATGATTGCGTCGGCGCCGCTGCGGCGGGGCGGCCGGAGCAGCGGCTTCTTCCCGATCTGTGTGAGATCAATGTATTTGAGCAGCGCGCCGACTGCCGCAAGTTCCAGTCGCGAAAACCCGCCGTACGCGCCGAGATCGCCGATGCCGAGCTGCGATTTCATGAGGCGCTCGCCGGCCAGACTTTCGAACGTCTGCGCCGGAACCGGCGTTGCCGCAGCGCCGGACTGCTGAACGAGCGCCATGAGTTCCTTGTCACCGGTCATCGTATCGGGCACGAGGATTTCACCCGCGTTGAGCCTCGCGAGTTCTCCGCCGACGTCGGTCACGCCAACTGAACCGATCTCGAATTCACCGGTCGAAATGTCGACCGATGCGAACGCTACTGACTGTGCTGCACCTTTGGCGCGGCGTTGCGTCTCCGGAGCCGACATCATGGCGGTGAGATAATTGCGAACGGTGGCGTCGAGGAGGGTGTCTTCCGTGAGTGTGCCCGGCGTCACCAGTCGAACCACGTCGCGCCGTACGACCGCCTTGGAGCCTCGCTTGCGCGCTTCCGCAGGGTCCTCGAGCTGTTCGCACACCGCCACCCGGTAGCCCTTGCGGATCAGCCGTTGCAGGTACTCGTCCGCCCGATGGACCGGCACGCCACACATCGGAATGTCTTCGCCGAGATGCTTGCCACGCTTCGTAAGCACGATGCCGAGCGCTGCCGAGGCCACGACCGCGTCTTCGAAGAACAGCTCGTAGAAATCCCCCATCCGATACCAGAGGATCGAATCGGGGTTGGCGGCCTTGATTTCGAGGAATTGCGCCATCGACGGGGTCGCCCCGGCGATTGACGCACCGGCTTCGGCCGTCGCTGCGGCACTTTCGCTATTAGACTTGCGCTGCATGTGGCTTGGTCGAAAGTGGGAGGCGCGTGCCGGTCACGGAACGGGCACGATGAACGCCCCCTGCTTAGCACACCCCGGTGCCGTGCGCGTAGCGTTCGACTTACTATTTGATCTTGCGGGATTTATCACGCCGCCGTGCCTGTCCGGCAAGTGCCGCCTGCCGTGCGGCGCGCAGTGATGGCGGTACCTTCGACAACTGACAGTCCCCGGCCGGAGTCGGGGAGAATGTGAAAATGCGTCAACTCGTGCCCCGACGCCCCGTTGCTGGCCTGAAACGAGCGTGGTATGGCACGCGCCGAGTTTCCGGGATCAGATGAGGCCAAAAGGGTCGCGTCTGGTAATGGATGCTTTTCCCATCCAGCTCGACTGGCGGCAGCGCCGGTTCTGGTCTTTCCCCATGGCGCGCGCTGCCGGACGTGTTTTTCCGCGACGCGCCGCCTTCGAACGGTCGAGACTAATATCGTGGCAAGCGAAGATTCGACGACGTCAGGAGTGGCCGGGCGTTACGCCTCCGCACTGTTTGAGCTCGCGAAGGACCAGAACAAGGTCGCCGAGGTCGAAAACGGTCTGAACACAGTCCAGAAAGTCCTCGATACGAGCGAGGATTTTACACGGATGGTCCGCAATCCCGTTTTCTCTGCAGATGATCAGTCCAGGGCGCTCGCCGCCGTCAATGCCAAGGTCGGTGTGACCGGTCTCGCCGCCAATTTCGTCCAGGTCCTGGCGCGTAACCGCCGCCTCTTCGCTCTGCCCGAGATGATCCGCGCCTTCCGCGAGATCGCCGCCCGGGATCGCGGTGAAGTGATGGCCGATGTCGCTTCCGCCCATACGCTGAGCGAAGCCCAGATGAAATCCCTTGCCGAAGCCCTCAAGGCATCTGTCGGTAAGGACGTGAAAATTCAGGCGAAAGTTGACCCCTCCCTGCTCGGTGGCCTTGTCGTCAAGGTCGGCAGCCGGATGCTGGACAACTCGCTGAAGACGAAACTCAACGCACTCAAAGTTGCCATGAAAGGGACCGGCTGATGGATATCCGCGCCGCAGAGATTTCCTCGATCCTGAAGGATCAGATCAAGAATTTCGGCCAGGAAGCCCAGGTTTCCGAAATCGGCCAGGTGCTGTCGGTCGGTGACGGTATCGCCCGCGTTTACGGTCTCGACAAGGTCCAGGCCGGCGAGATGGTCGAGTTCCCCGGCGGCGTCCGCGGCATGGCCCTCAACCTCGAAAACGACAACGTCGGCGTCGTTATCTTCGGTGACGACCGCGCCATCAAGGAAGGTGACACCGTCAAGCGCACCGGCGCCATCGTCGACGCGCCTGTTGGCAAGGGTCTTCTCGGCCGCGTGGTCGACGCTCTCGGCAACCCCATCGACGGCAAGGGTCCGATCAAGGCCGACAAGCGCGCCCGCGTCGACGTCAAGGCCCCCGGCATTATTCCGCGCAAGTCGGTGCACGAGCCGATGGCGACCGGTCTGAAGTCGGTCGACGCTCTCATCCCGATCGGCCGTGGCCAGCGCGAACTCATCATCGGCGATCGCCAGACCGGCAAGACCGCGATCGCTCTCGACACGATGTTGAACCAGAAGCCGCTCAACCAGGGCAACGACGAGAGCCAGAAGCTCTACTGCGTCTACGTCGCCGTCGGCCAGAAGCGGTCGACCGTCGCGCAGTTCGTGAAGAACCTTGAGGAAAACGGCGCGCTCGAATACTCGATCGTCGTCGCCGCAACCGCCTCCGATCCGGCGCCCATGCAGTTCCTCGCACCGTTCACCGGTTGCGCCATGGGCGAATTCTTCCGCGACAACGGCATGCACGCCGTGATCATCTATGACGATCTGTCGAAGCAGGCCGTCTCGTACCGTCAGATGTCGCTTCTGCTTCGCCGTCCGCCGGGCCGCGAAGCCTACCCGGGCGACGTCTTCTATCTCCACTCGCGCCTTCTCGAACGCGCCGCCAAGATGGGCGATGCCGCCGGCAAGGGTTCGCTGACGGCGCTCCCGGTCATCGAAACGCAGGGCAACGACGTGTCCGCGTTCATTCCCACGAACGTGATCTCGATTACCGACGGCCAGATCTTCCTTGAAACAGACCTCTTCTATCAGGGCATCCGCCCGGCCGTGAACGTCGGTCTGTCGGTGTCGCGCGTCGGCTCCTCGGCCCAGACGAAGGCGATGAAGAAGGTCGCCGGCAAGATCAAAGGTGAGCTCGCGCAGTACCGCGAAATGGCAGCCTTCGCTCAGTTCGGTTCGGACCTCGATGCCGCCACGCAGCGTCTTCTGAACCGCGGCGCACGTCTTACGGAGCTCCTTAAGCAGCCGCAGTTCTCTCCGCTCAAGATGGAAGAGCAGGTGTGCGTGATCTGGGCCGGCACCAACGGCTATCTCGATCCGATGTCGCTCGACAAGGTCCGTCCCTTCGAAGACGCGCTCCTCGCCAACCTGCGCGGCCAGAATGCGGCGATCCTCGAGGACATCCGCACCACCAAAGACCTGTCCGACGCGACCGCGGCCAAGCTCAAGGCCGTCGTCGAAACGGTCCAGAAGCAGTTCGTCTGAAACTGAGCCGGGCGCGCCGCCCTGCGGCGCGCCATGTGCATCACGCGCCCGTCAACTGAGTGCTGATCGGAAAGACCGAACGATCCCATGGCCTCCTTGAAAGAAATGCGGACGCGCATCGCCTCGGTGAAGGCGACGCGCAAGATTACCAAGGCGATGCAGATGGTGGCCGCCGCCAAGCTGCGTCGCGCCCAGGAATCCGCGCAGGCCGCGCGCCCCTACGCCGAGCGCATGGACACGGTTCTGGCCAACCTCAATCGCCGGGTGACGAACAAGGCCGGCGCCTCGCCGCTGCTCGTCGGCACCGGCAAGGACCAGACGCATCTGCTTGTCGTCATGACCGGTGAGCGTGGCCTCTGCGGTGGCTTCAACACCAACATTGCCAAGCTCGCGCGTGCCGACATCAATCGCCTTCTGCGCGATGGCAAGACGGTCAAGATCCTCGCCGTCGGCAAGAAGGGCGCGGACAACCTGCGTCGCGAGTTCGGCAAGCTGATCGTCGATCGCGTCGACTTCAAGGCGGTGAAACAGCTCGGTTTCGTCCACGCCGAAGACGTCGGGAATCGTGTGCTTGGCATGTTCGAGAAGGGCGAGTTCGACGTCGCCACGCTCTATTTCTCCGAATTCAAGTCGGTGATCTCCCAGAAGCCGACCGCGCTTCAGCTGATCCCGGCCAAGATGCCCGAGGAAGCCCCGGCGGCGAAATCGTCCACCGCCGAAGCTGTGAACGAATACGAGCCGAGCGAGGACGAAATCCTCGGCGTGCTCCTCAAGCGCAACATTTCGACCCAGATTTTCCGCGGCCTTCTCGAAAACAACGCGTCGTTCTACGGCGCTCAGATGTCGGCCATGGACAACGCGACACGCAACGCCGGCGAGATGATCAACAAGTTGACCATCAAATACAATCGCCAGCGCCAGGCGAACATCACCAAAGAACTCATCGAAATCATCTCGGGCGCCGAGGCGCTCTGACCGCAATCTGAACGAGGACCGAGACAATGGCTGGAAAAGTTGGAAAAATTCGTCAGGTCATGGGCGCCGTCGTCGACGTGCAGTTCGATGGCCACCTGCCCGAAATCCTGAACGCTCTCGAAACCACCAACCAGGGTCAGCGCCTCGTTCTCGAGGTTGCCCAGCACCTCGGTGAGAACACCGTCCGCACCATCGCCATGGACTCGTCCGAAGGCCTGACGCGCGGCCAGGACGTGACCGACACCGGCCAGCCGATCTCGGTTCCGGTCGGCGATGAAACACTCGGCCGCATCATGAACGTGATCGGCGAGCCCGTGGACGAAGCCGGCCCCGTCAAGACGACCACCAAGCGCGCCATCCATCAGTCCGCTCCGACCTTCGCCGACCAGTCGACCGAAGCTGAAATCCTCGTCACTGGCATCAAGGTCGTCGACCTGCTCGCGCCCTACGCCAAGGGCGGCAAGATCGGCCTGTTCGGCGGCGCCGGCGTGGGCAAGACCGTTCTCATCATGGAACTGATCAACAACGTCGCCAAGACGCACGGTGGCTTCTCGGTGTTCGCCGGCGTCGGCGAGCGCACTCGTGAAGGCAACGACCTCTATCACGAAATGATCGAATCCGGCGTGAACAAGAAGGGCGGCGGCAACGGCTCGAAGTGCGCCCTCGTGTACGGTCAGATGAACGAGCCGCCGGGCGCCCGCGCCCGCGTTGCGCTGACCGGCCTGACCGTCGCCGAACACTTCCGCGATCAGGGCCAGGACGTGCTGTTCTTCGTCGACAATATCTTCCGCTTCACGCAGGCTGGCTCGGAAGTGTCCGCGCTCCTCGGCCGTATCCCCTCGGCGGTGGGCTATCAGCCGACTCTCGCGACCGACATGGGCGCGCTCCAGGAGCGCATTACCTCGACGCAGAAGGGCTCGATCACCTCGGTGCAGGCCATTTACGTGCCTGCCGACGACTTGACCGACCCCGCGCCGGCCACGTCGTTCGCCCACTTGGACGCGACGACCGTTCTGTCGCGCTCCATCGCTGAAAAGGGCATCTACCCGGCCGTCGACCCGCTCGACTCGACCTCGCGCATGCTCGATCCGCGCATCGTCGGCGAGGAGCACTATCAAGTCGCCCGTAAGGTTCAGGCTGTGCTGCAGAAATACAAGTCGCTGCAGGACATCATCGCCATCCTCGGCATGGACGAACTCTCCGAAGACGACAAGATGACGGTTGCCCGCGCCCGCAAGATCGAGCGCTTCATGTCGCAGCCGTTCGACGTGGCTCAGGTCTTCACCGGTTCGCCTGGCGTCCAGGTTCCGCTCAAGGACACCATCAAGGGCTTCAAGGGCATCTGTGATGGTGCCTACGATCACCTCCCCGAACCCGCTTTCTATATGGTCGGTACCATCGAGGAAGCGATTGCCAAGGCAGAGAAACTGGCTGAGGCGGCTTGAGGAAAAAACTGTGACCGGCGGCGTAAAGTTGCTGCCGGTCAGGTTAGACTCTGGCAACGTACTCGCGCCTGGAATTTGCCGGGCAGTCATGGAAGGAGCGTCTCATGGCCGCTGATGGATCCAAGTTCGGTACGTGCTGCGAAAGCCTCCGGGAAGCGATGGCGGGCGAGGACTTCGAACCGCTCATTGCTACAGGCGACGACGGCATCCTCTACATGTCGGTCGGCCTGGCTGAGATGGAAGACAAGGAGACCGGCATGATCGATCATCCGATCTTCTTCTGCCCGTTCTGCGGGTCGCAGTTGCAGACGCCTGAGGAAGTTGACGCGAAAGGCGGCGGCGCAAGCTGACGCAGCCGCGATGTGAGTGAGCGAAAGGCACTTCGTGCTGGATGGCACGGATGTCGAAATAGGGACTTTTGGCGATGGCAGGCACCTTTAAATTCGAGCTCGTGAGCCCGGAACGCATCGTTGTGTCTGCCGACGTCACCGAAGTCCAGCTGCCCGGTGCCGACGGTGATATGACCGTCTATGTGGGCCACGCACCGGTCGTCTCGACCTTGCTGCCCGGCTCGGTCCGCGCCGTCATGAGCAGCGGGATCAAGCGCGTGTTCGTCAATGGCGGCCTTGCTGAGATCAGCCCGACCGCCGTTACCATTCTCGCCGAACGCGCTTACATCACTGACGAAGCCGATCCGCGTCAGATCGAAAGCGATCTCGCCGAGGCAGAAGCGGCGCTCAAGGCGGCCGAGTCGGACGATGCCCGCCATCACATCGGCCGCGCCATCGACGAGTTGAAGGCGCTGATCGAACAGCGCCGGAACTGAGTTCGACGTCGGGGAGAGGCGCGATGCGATCTGCCCTCTCCGTGTGCCTCTGCATAGGTGCCGCCGCACTATGCGGGTTCGCGTTCGCGAAGCCGGCGCCGCGCCCGTCATCCTTTGTCGTGCCACCATCGGTGTCGGCACAGGGCCAACCTTACTTTGCGAGATACGTCGCCGGTTTCAATGCCGGCGGGATCGTCCATGCGGCCAGCATCGTCGAAACGAAGGCCGGTCGTAGCGCATTCTGGTTTGCAGGGAGCCGGGAAGGTGCCCGTGACGTCGCCCTGAAGACCGCCGTGTTCGACGGCGTGCGCTGGAGCGATCCGAAAACCCTGACGGATGCCAGGACGACGGGCCGCGATCTCGGCCGTCGTATCAAGACAGTCGGCAACTCGGTCGCCTTCCGTCATCCCGGCGGTGAACTCTGGCTCGTCTACGTCAGTGTCAGCTTCGGCGGGTGGGCTGGCAGCCGTCTCAACCTGATGCGCAGCAGTGACGAGGGTGAGACCTGGTCCAGGCCGATACGATTGCGTCTCTCGCCCCTTCTCAATCTGTCGAACCTCGTCAAGCAACCCCCTGTCGTCTATGCGGATGGGACCGTGGGCCTGGGCGTCTATCATGAATTCAGTCGCAAGTTTCCTGAGCTGGTTTTGCTCGATCGGTCTGGAGCGGTGATCGGCAAGCGGAGAATGGGCTCGGCAGACAGCGGCATCCAGCCCGCGATCACTGTTTTCTCGCCCGACCATGCCGTCGCGCTGATGCGCAAGGCACGCCGCTCGACGACTGGAATGCGCCGAACGGAAACAAGGGATTCTGGTTGGCTCTGGTCAGCCGTCACTCCGTCGGGATTGCCAAATCCGGGTGGAGCCGTCGCGACGCTTGCGCTGGAACAAAATACCGCGCTGGTTGCCTTCAACGACAGTGAGCAGCGAGAATCCGATCTGACGCTCGCCGAAACGGTCGATGCCGGTAGCAACTGGCGTCGTCGCGCCGTCGTCGCAACGAGCCCCAACGATAAGGCCGAGGTCAGCTATCCCTATTTGATTGCGGGTTCGGACGGCATGATTGATCTCGTCTACACGAACACGGCCGATGCCACCATCCGGCATATCCGCTTCAATCGCGCCTGGCTCGAGACGCAGCGCGGAGGCGCCAGATGACCGGTTTGGCCCATACGTTCGCACTGGCGGGACCGCTGGCGCTGGTTGCGGCGATTGCAGCATCGATCGCAACGAGAGCAGGGCTGAAGGGGCGTCTGGCCGGCGTAGCATCCGCAGCGGCAGCCGTCGTAGCGCTCGTGCCGGTCGGCGGTACGTCGCTCGTTTCTGGACTGCTGGGCTTTTTCGACACCTTGTCGATGACGACGATCCTGCTCTTGTCGTTGGCAATCGTGAGCCTCACGACCGGCCGTAGCGGCGTGACGGGCAGCAGACACGACCGGGCCTTTATTGCCCTTGTTCTTCTGGCTGCCGCGATTGTCCTTTACCCCTCGACCATGGGCCTTTTGAGCACGGATATCTACGCCATCGGGTTTGGCGGGTTCATGCTGCCGGCGGTTCTCGGTGTGATGCTGGCCTACGCGGCCTACAATGGTCTTGTCGTCGTTCCAGCCACCATTGGCCTGGCGCTGGCCGCATGGCTACTTGCGATCGGTGAGAGTCGAAATCTCTGGGATTATCTGCTCGACCCCGTCGCCGTGGTCGTCTCGATCATGGGTGCACTGCGCCGAGACTGATCTTCGTCGGCCTCCGCCGACCGTCAGGCAATCGTCCGCGCCAGGTGATCCGAGAACTCGTTGAATGCAGCCGCGTAGACGTCACGCTTGTGATCGACGGTCGAACTCAGAATGTCGTCCGCTCGGGCCCAACGCCAAGCCTGGAACTCGGCCTTGTGGCCGTTAGACGTTCCTGTGATGTCGATCTCGGCGTCGTCCCCCGTGAACCGCATCGCGAACCATCTTTGCCGTTGCCCGCGATACCGCCCTTTCATGGCGAGACCGAGCGCATGTGTCGGAACCTCGTAGACGAGCCAACCATCCGTCACGCCGATCACCTCGACCGACTGGACGTTGGTTTCCTCATACAACTCGCGAAGCGCCGCTTCGAGCGGGTCTTCGCCATCACTGATCCCGCCCTGCGGCATCTGCCAGATCGGAGCGGGATCGGAAGGGTACCAGCCGGGCCTTCTGTGGCCGACCCAGACGAGACCGGCACGATTGACCAGAACGATCCCCACTCCCGCGCGCAGCGGAAGCTGGTCCTGCTCGATCTTTCGTGGCGGAGACTGATTCATTAGCTTTGGTCCACAGCGGGTTTGTTGATCGACCCGCCATTCGTGACATTAGAAGGATTCGATCGTCGATTTCATGACGCACTCGCTTGTCTCACGATTAGATGATGTGATCCGCGCCTGCTGACAAGCGGGAACCCTTCGACAATGGCGAGATAGGCGACGATGGCCAGCGCGCCCGCTTCAGCCACCGGGAACGGCAAGATGCCGGAACTCACCGATCACCTGATCGTAAACGTCGCGTTTGAACGGTACGACGAGTGACGACAGTTCTTCGACCGGCGCCCAACGCCAAAGATCGAATTCGGCATCGTGATTGTCGGGCGTGATGTTGATTTCGCTCTCGTCGCCCGCAAAGCGCAGCGCGAACCACTTCTGCATCTGCCCGCGAAACCTGCCACCCCAGACACGGCCGACAAGGTGCGCGGGAAGGTCGTACGGATACCACGTCCTGCTTTCCGCAAGGATAGTAGCGGTGTGCATGCCGGTTTCTTCACGCAACTCCCGAAGTGCCGCGTGCGCCGGAAGTTCTCCGACGTCGATTCCGCCCTGCGGCATCTGCCACCAGTTACCGTCCTGGCTCGCAGCACCAACACGGCGACCGACCCAGACATGGCCCTGGCGGTTCAAGATCATCAGGCCGACACAGGGACGATAGGGCAGCAAACCCGGATCGACAGCCATTTCTCAATCTCGCAAAGATGCGCGGTCGGAAGGTCTCCGACGGTTTTCGGCGACACAATAACATCGGGCGCCGAAAGGCGCCCGATGAAATTTGGCAGTGAAGGATGATTGCGCCTACTGCTTTTTCTCGGTGGTCCCTGCACCAGGCGGCGTTACGACCTCGGCCTTCTTGGCCGGTTCGACGACTTCACCGCGGAGAAGTTTGAGGGCGTACTGCAACTGTGTGTCCTTCTCCGGTTCCTTCGGAACATACGCTGATGACCCCGACTCTTCCTTCTTGTCCTTGCCGATATCACCCTTGAGGTGTCCGCGCAGTGACGCCTCGCCTCTTGGCTTCTGCGCCGCGGAGGCGGATTGCTGGATCTGGAGTTCCGGCGGCAGTTCCTGCTCGACGATGGTATCCGGGTCTATGCCCTTGGCCTGGATCGACCGGCCCGATGGCGTGTAGTACCGCGCCGTCGTGAGGCGGATCGCTCCGTCGGTCCCCTGAGCGCCGAGCGGAATGATGGTCTGTACCGAACCTTTGCCGAAAGACCGCGTTCCGATGATCGTGGCGCGCTTGTGATCCTGCAGGGCACCGGCGACAATTTCCGACGCGGACGCGGAACCACCGTTGATCAGCACGACGATCGGCTTTCCGTCAGTGACGTCGCCCGGTCGGGCGTTGGCGCGCTGGGTCTCTTCGAGGTTTCGCCCCTTCGTGAGAACGATGGCACCCTTGTCGAGGAAGTCGTCCGAAACCGAGATCGCCTGATCGAGCAGGCCGCCCGGATTGTTTCTGAGATCGAGAACGTAACCGCGCGGCGCCTTGCCCTGAAGCTGCTTCTTGAGGGCATCAACCTGCGACATCATGTTTGCGTGTGTCTGCTCGTTGAATGTCGAGAGCTTCACATAGATGATATCACCTTCGAGGCGCGAGCGGACTGCCTGCACGCGGATGACGGCGCGCGTGATCTTGAGATCGAACGGCTCGTCTTTGCCTTTGCGTACGATGGTGAGCGTGATCGGGGTATTGGCTGGACCACGCATTTTTTCGACGGATTGTTCGAGCGTGAGGCCCATGATCTGCTCACCGTCGAGGTGCGTGATCAGGTCGTTCGCCTGAACGCCCGCCTTGGCTGCCGGGGTGTCGTCGATCGGAGAGACGACCTTGATCACGCCGTTCTCCATCGTCACTTCGATCCCGAGTCCACCAAACTCTCCGCGCGTCTGGATCTGCATATCGCGGAAGCTCTTCGAATTGAGGAACGCCGAATGCGGGTCGAGCGACGCGAGCATGCCGTTGATGGCACTTTCGATGAGTTGGGTATCATCCGGCTTCTCGACGTAAGTGGAGCGGACGCGCTCCAGAACGTCGCCGAAGAGGTCCAGCTGCCGGTAGATTTCGGTGCTGGAAGGTGTGGCCGAGTACGTGCGCGAGACGTTGAATACGGTGCTGGCGCTGGCGAGGCCGGCCATCGCGACGAACGTCCAGAAAGCATAGTCCGACTTGCGGCTCATCCTTGCACCTTTCGCGCTTGCACCCACCATGGATCCGGATCGATGGGTTTCTGGTCTTTCCGGAACTCGATGTACAGTACCGGTGGCTTATTTGCGGCGTCGACTTTCGCGCCTCTCGGCAGCGGAGCCATGGTCCCGACCGGCTCGCCGGTAAGAACGAACTGACCGACCTGCACATCGATCAGGTTCAAACCCGCCAGTAGTATATGATAGCCGCCACCGCCGTTGAGAATCAATATTTTGCCATAGCTCCGGAATTCTCCTGCATAGAGCACCCAGGCGTCGCTCGGCGACGTGACCTGCGCGCTGTGCCGCGTTTCGATCACGATTCCTTGAGACGGCCCTGTCTGCGTCCGGTCACCGAATTTCAGCAGCGTGCGTCCCTGCGCCGGAAGCGGCAGTTGTCCGCGGGTCTGATGAAACGGTAGCGCTGGCTGGATGCGCCCCGGCGACACCATGGCCAGTCGATCGCCCGGTGCGAGCGTGATGGATGGCCTGAGCTCGGGTGGCGGCCGTGCAGGAGCGGCTGCCGCATCCTCGGAAGTGGATCCGGCTGCCGGCGCTCC
>ERZ761609.1304-NODE-1304-length-22752-cov-11.091157_pt1 | contig 22752 bp, 15 predicted proteins | sample MGYA00511163_ERZ761609 | MGnify/ENA primary metagenome ERZ761609 (study PRJEB28899, sample SAMN02445070) | bioreactor sludge metagenome | biome: EBPR sludge | place: Australia: Brisbane, Thorneside Wastewater Treatment Plant | collected 2011-12-16 ... | reverse complement strand
TACGAGATTGGTCAGTGACTGGAGTTCAGACGTGTGCTCTTCCGATCTAATGGCAGGTTACCACATTTTGATGATAATTTCGAATGCAGATGGTGAGTTTTCTCCCGAAGAAGGAATTCAAATGGTAGATTACATGTCGGATAGTTTCCCATTCGATGTAAGTCTTGATAATGAATTGGACGAACTTCTGAAATTAAAGCGAGAGGACTATTTCAATCATTTTGTAAACGCGATGGATGATTTTTATATCGACTCAACTGCAGAGGAACGTTCGAAATTTTTAAATAATGCAGTGAAAATGGTCATGGCAGATAAAAAGATAACATCAGAAGAGAGTATGTATCTGCGGGAGATATTCAATGCCTGGGAACCTGAAACTGAAATTTAACCCCCAATTAGTTTTTTAATTTCATTTAGTTTCATCAATGCTTCAACCGGTGTTAAAGTATTAATATCCGTTTGCTGAATTTCGTCTTTTATTTGCGAAAGAACCGGGTCGTCAAGCTGAAAGAAACTTAATTGCATAGCATCCTTTTCTTCCGGCAATGCTTGAATAGTTGTACCTCCGGAGTTTCCGGCATCAGCACGTGTTTCTTCGAGTCGGTGCAGGATTTCGTTTGCACGGTTCACAACTTTAGAGGGCATTCCTGCCAGTTTTGCAACGTGAATACCGAAACTGTGTTCGCTGCCTCCGGCAATCAGTTTTCGTAAAAACAATATTTTGTTTCCTGTTTCCTTGACAGAAACATTGAAGTTTTTAATACGCGGATATTGCCGCTCCATTTCATTCAGTTCATGATAATGGGTGGCAAATAAAGTTTTGGGTTTTGACTTTCCGTTTTCATGTAAATATTCAGCAATTGCCCACGCAATACTGATGCCGTCGTAGGTGCTTGTTCCGCGACCAATTTCATCTAAAAGAATCAGACTCCTTTGCGATATATTATTCAGAATGCTGGCGGTTTCATTCATTTCTACCATGAATGTGGATTCTCCTGACGATAAATTATCAGAAGCTCCAACCCGTGTAAATACTTTGTCTATGATTCCAATTTGCGCATGCTGTGCAGGAACAAAACTGCCCATTTGCGCCATCAGAACAATAAGAGCTGTTTGCCGAAGAATTGCAGACTTACCTGACATATTCGGTCCGGTGATCATAATAATTTGCTGCTGATCATTATCCAGATAAAGGTCATTTGGAATGTAGGATGTTCCTTCAGGCAATGCTTTTTCAATAACAGGATGTCTTCCGTTTTTAATGGATAGAACATATCCTTCATTGATCTCGGGACGAGTATAGTTGTTTTGTATTGCTGTTCGTGCATAGCTCTGGAAAACGTCGAGTTGTGCCAATAAATATGCATTGTGTTGAATGGGTAAAATAAAAGTTGCCAGTGCAGAAATAAGTTCGTTGAACAAGCGTGATTCAAGTGCAAAAATCTTTTCTTCTGCCCCTAAAATTTTAGTTTCGTACTCTTTCAGCTCTTCTGTGATGTATCTTTCAGCATTAGTTAGCGTCTGTTTCCGAATCCATTCCGATGGCACTTTGTCTTTATGGGAATTAGTCACCTCGAGATAATATCCAAATACGTTATTGAATGCAACCTTGAGTGACGGGATTCCTGTTTTCTCAGCTTCTCTTTGTTGTATTTTCAGTAGGTAATCTTTTCCAGAATACATCAATTCCCTGAGTTCATCCAGTTCAGAATTGATTCCCTTTCGGATCACTTGCCCTTTTCCAATAGCCATTGGAGCTTCTGGGTCCAATTCTTGTTCAATTCGATCGCGGATACTGTCGCAGGGATTGATTTGTTCACCAATGGTTTTTAGTGCTTTTACCTCGCTTTTACTGCAAAATTCTTTCAATGGTAAAAGAACTTGTAAAGCCTTAAACAGATGATTGAGTTCTCTGGGTGTGATTTTCCCAACTGCTACTTTGGAAATGAGTCGTTCAAGATCTCCAATTCCTTGTAAATTGTTTTGAAGGAAATCCAAAGAATCATCATTTTTTACAAGGGCGTCTACAACTTCCAGGCGCTGATCGATACTGACTTTTTCCTTTAGAGGTAATACCATCCATCTTTTGAGTAACCGACCACCCATTGGAGTAAGTGTTTGATCAAGAATGTTAATCAGTGTACGTGCATTTTCATTTGGTGAAAACAGTAATTCCAGATTTCGGATGGTGAATCGATCAAGCCATACATATTTATCTTCCTCTATTCTTGAAAGGGAAGTAATATGGGCTGTTTTATCATGTGCGGTATCTGCAAGGTAATGCAATGCTGCTCCGGCAGCAATTATTGCATGATCCAGGTTTTCTACTCCGAATCCTTTGAGCGAGTGAGTCCCAAAATGCCTAAGCAAGACTTCATTTGCAAAATCGGGAGCAAACACCCAATCTTCCATTCGGTAGGTGTAAAATCGGTCGCCGAATTTTTCCTGAAACACCTTGTGAAATTGCTTTTGATAGAGCACTTCACTTGGTTGAAAGCTTTGAAGCAGTTTGTCGGCATAATCTTTATTTCCCTGAGCAATTAAAAATTCTCCTGTCGACACATCCAGAAAACAAATTCCTGTTTGTTCTCCGGAAAAATGTACAGCAGCGAGGAAGTTATTGCGTTTATTCTCCAATACCTTTTCATTGTACGAAACCCCTGGTGTAACAAGTTCTGTAACGCCTCTTTTTACAATGCCCTTTACCATTTTTGGGTCTTCAAGCTGATCGCAAATGGCAACACGGTAACCGGCACGTACCAATCGAGGAAGATAATTGTCAAGAGAGTGATGAGGAAAGCCCGCCAGCTCCATTTCACCTGCAGATCCGTTATGACGTTTGGTTAGAATTATCCCTAATATTCTGGAAGCGGTAACTGCATCTTGTCCGAATGTTTCGTAAAAATCTCCCACGCGAAACAATAACAATGCATCAGGATATTTCGCCTTGATACTGTTGTATTGTTTCATTAAAGGGGTTTCCCCTTTAGGCTCCTGAGATTTTTTAACAGACATTTTTTGAAATAAGGATACGAATGTAAAATACCCCTTTCAGGTAGAGCTAATTATTCTTATTGATTTTTCAATAATTTTTAACACCATTATACCTCTTCATTATGATTTTAGGGTTATATTTAGTGCTAAATCATATTTTTTAACTATGCGATTCATTGTTTTCACTCTTTTTATTACTATTTGCTTTGTTAAGCAAGGATTTTCCCAGAAACCATCAGAACCGGTTAATTCGGGGGCAATGCTGAAAAAGGGCATCAAGCTCCATGATGACAAGGATTTTTCCGGTGCGTTGGAGTTTTATGAAAAGATTCCCAGAAATGATACCAATTACCTGTTGGGTCTTTATGAACGTTCACTTTCATTAAATGCACTTAAGCGTTATGAAGAATCTGCTGAGGTGGCAAGAATGGGGTTGAAGTTTAAAAGCGAATACGACAGCGATTTTTATGTTTCATTAGGAAGTTCGCTGGATGAACTGGATAAAAAGGAAGAAGCTATTGAGGCCTACACGGAAGGTATAAAACGCTTTCCATACAACAATATGCTTTATTTCAATCGTGCGGTTACTTATCGGAAAATGGAGAAGCACCAGGAAGCTGTAGATGATATCAGATCTTCTATCCGTTTGAACCCTCTGCATGCCTCATCACATTACTTTCTTGGATTAGCTGCTTTGGAAGAGGACAAAGTGATTGAATGTTTACTGGCGTATAATACATTTCTTCTTTTAGAACCACTTTCAGATCGTTCCAGGAATGTGGTTTCCGTATTGGATGGATTAAACAAGGATAAAAGTGAAATGACACCTAAAGGAATTAAACTTTCTCCTTCAGGGGATGATTTTTCAGAAATAGAAGAGTTGATGAGGAACAGGGTTTTTTCCAGTAAAAATTTCAAAGTACCTGTCAAACTGGATTTCTTTTTTGTTAAACAGAATTATCTCTTGTTTCAGCAGCTGGCTGAAAAGGAAGCACGATACCAAAAGGGCTTTTTTTGTGAAACGTATGTTCCGTTTTTTATCAGCTTGTATAAGAATGGCTGGTTCGATGAGTACACCTACCTGGAATTAATTACTGTTGCAGATCAGTCAAGTGATATTGCTAAGGCTATTAAGAAGAAAATGTCTGCTATTAAGAAGTTCATTGACTGGGGACATGCAGAATTTCGTTTAAAAGCAACAAACCACCGTGTCGAATGGAATGGGAAGGAGCAGGCGGTTCGTCATTGGTATTACGGCGATCGTTATTTGCAGTCTATTGGTGCGACAGATCCTACCGGCACCAAAGCTGTTGGTTATTGGGAGAACTTTCATTCTTTTGGTTGCTTGTCTGAACAGATTAACTACGACACAAAAGGGAATCGTCAGGGCTTGTATAAGAGTTACTATTCTACCGGCGAATTGTATAGGGAAATCACATATGTAGATGGAAAGGCCGATGGATACATTAAGGAATATTTTAAGAATGGGAAAATCAGTTTTCATAACGAATTAAAAAACGATACACGCCACGGTTCCGCAAAAGATTATTTTCTTGACGGAACAATCCAGGGAGAGTACCAGTATGTTGATGGAAAAAAGAACGGAAAGAGTATTATTTACTATAAGACCAATGCCGTACGATATGAGGTCGATTATAAGGATGATAAATACTCAGGAAAGATTAAAGAGTATTATCCTTCCGGAGAATTGAAGTATGAAGGTGAATATGTGAATGGAGAGGTGTCAGGTAACGTGGTGAATTATTTCCGCGATGGAAAGGTTGAGTCAAAATATGTTTACCTCAATGGAAAGGGCAATGGTCCATTTGAAACATTTTACGAAAACGGAAAGACAAGAAGCAAAGGCACCATGAAAAATGGAAAGCGTTCCGGAAAATGCACCTCATGGTTTGAGAACGGTCAGATTAATGAAGAAGAAGAATTTGATGATGACGGAAAAGGCAATGGAGTACAGAAAGAGTACGACGAGGATGGAAAACTGATTGTAGAAACAGAACTAAAGAAAGGCAATCTGGTCGCTTACAAATACGTTGATAAAAGTGGAAAAGTGCTTTCTGAGGGTAGAGAAGAAAAGGGGAAAATGCTTTTCAGGGGTTATTATGCTTCCGGCGAAATGTTCTCTAAAGGTGATGTGGTAAAAGGAAATCGTGATGGTATCTGGAGTTATTATACGCATCAAGGAGTGTTGTACAAAGAAGAAGTTTACAAGGAAACACAGATCACAGAACGTCGTTTGCTTTTCCCAAACGGAGCAATAAAAGAGATGATCAGGTATAAGGACGGAATGGAAGAAGGGGCATACGAACAATGGTACTTCAATGGAAAGTATGCTTCAACAGGATGGTTTAACAAAGGTGAACGGAACGGTTATTGGCACTCTTATAATGCAGATGGCACCATCAGTTCTACTGCCTATTATATCAATGGCACACCGTATGGACCACAGGTCGACTATTCTGTTTCCGGTACTATTTCTGCAGAAAATTATTCTGATCTTGAAGGAAATGACATCCGTTGGGTGTTTTATGATACCACCGGAAAGGTAATTGATGATGTTGATTTTTCATCGACCACCGGAGAGCTTGTACGACGTTATTCCGGCGGTGCTGTTCATTTTAAGGGGAATTATAAAAATGATTGGGGACACGGAAAATTCACCTGGTATTATTTTAATGGGAAAGTAGAGACAGAAGGACAATTTGAATACGGTAAAAGAACAGGGAAATGGACATCCCAGCATTTCAATGGGGCTAAATTTTATGACGGCTATTACAAAGAAGGAAATCGCGACAGCACATGGACTTATTACTATGAGAACGGTAAAACGGACAGGGTAAGTTTTTACACAAAAGGAGACAAAACCGGAGAGTGGCTGGAATATTATGAAAACGGACAACTGGCTTCTAAGAAGAATTACTGGAGAGATTACCGTCATGGAGCCAGTTCATACTTTTCGGAAGATGGTCAGCTAAGAATGATCAAAATCTTTTCGTACGGGAAAGTAGTTTCCTACTCGTATATGATGGCCGATGGGAAAATGTCGCCTGAAAAGGCTGTTGATGGCGGTAAGAACACAATTGTGGCCTATTACAAAAACGGAAATAAGTCAGAAGAATTTTCAATGGATAAATTTGAACTTGAGGGCAAATATGTGATCTATCATCCCAATGGTCAGGTTTATGAACGTTCTGAGTATAAAGGCGGTTTTCAGGAAGGAATGCAGGAAACATTCAATGCAAACGGTAAGCTAAGATCCAGTGAGAATTACCTGAATGACGAGTTGCACGGTTTATGTGTGTACTATGATGCTGCAGGAAATATTTCTGAAGAGCTGAATTATAAATATGGGGAGCTTCATGGAGTTGCCAAATATTATGAAAAAGGAAAATTGGTGAAAACCCGGGTGTATTATGATGATCAAATTTATTCGGAGGAACATGTCAAATAAGTTTTTGCTATTATTCTTGCTTCTGTGTATATGTACACCGGTTCTTGCCCAACAAAAGATCGTACCACAGGTTGAATTTGACCGTGTTAAAGCTAAATATCCTGATGTTTCGATTGTTTGTTTATCGAAATCCGAAAGATCTTCAGTTGAATACATCAAGGGGGAATTAAAAGTTGTATCGCAGGTTAGCAGGGAAAATATGTTTCTTGACGAAAACGGCAGCTTCTACAATACTGCAGTTGTTCCGAGTTCACATTTTTTTCAGGCAGATGGAATTGACGCAAGATCGTTGGTGCCCAACGGAAAATCATACAAGGCGGTTAAAGCAGGAGTGGCGGAGAAATCCGATCATATGAGTGGAAGTATTTTTCATGATGATCTGGTTCTTTACAACGTGTCTTTCCCGGATGCAAGTAAAGGATCCAAATCGATTCTCAAATACCGTGAAGTAATAACAGAACCACACTTTTTCGGGAATTATTATTTCGATGCTCCCGGAATGCCTGCCGAAAATTCGCGATTTGAAGTGATTCTTCCAACCGGATTCGAACTTGCATATGCCTATTATAACCTGGATAGTACCAAGCTGACCTACACTGTTACTACACTGAAGACCGGGAAGGTTCAGCATGTGTGGGAGATGAGAGATATTCCTGAAACAAAACGTGAATCACGAGCTCCGGGGTATAAGCACCTGTCTCCTCATATTGTTGTTTACCTTAAGTCAATTACGACAAAATCCGGTAAACGTGAAAACTATTTAAGTGATTACAAGGATCTTCACAGATGGTATTACGATTTTGTACGAAATGTCAATAAGCAGGGCAGCACTTCGCTTGATTCGCTCTCAATTGCAATAACGAAAGAGGCTAAGTCAGAAAAGGAAAAGATACAGAATGTGTTTTATTGGGTTCAGGATAATATTAAATACATCGCATTCGAAGATGGATTAGGTGGATTTGTCCCCAGGAATGCAAAAGATATTTATGAAAAGCGATATGGCGATTGCAAAGACATGACAAGCATCATGCATTATATGCTGAAGCAAGCAGGTGTTCCAACGTACATGACATGGATTGGAACCCGCGAACTTCCCTATTCTTATCTCAATTTACCCACTCCGTTTAATGATAACCACATGATCCTGGCGTGGCAGGACGGCGACAATTGGCGCTTTATTGATGGTACTAGTTCATTTAATGAAATGGGAATGCCATCTTCATTTATCCAGGGTAAGGAAGCAATGATTCATATTGACTCCACTAAATGTGTTATTGCAAATGTACCGGTTGTAGATCCCCAAAAAAACAGTGTTGCCGATACGCTTGAAGTATCGATGCTGAAAGGGGTTTTGTTTGGACGAGGTGTTGCCTGGTACGATGGATATTATAAGCAAAGCTTAAATAGAAACATCACCAGTATGACCAAGGAAGAAACCTGGAAATACTGCACAGCACTTCTGGAAAAAGGAAATAATAAATTTGCCTTGGATTCACTCTTTATTCAGAATAAAGGAAACAGGGAATTGCCATTGATTGTAAATTATAAATTCAACGTACGCGATTATGTGTATTTGAATGGTGACGAGGCATATGTTAATTTACATTTGGATAAAGATTACCTCGATGATTATCTGGATTCAAAACGCAAAACTCCTTTGGATCAGAATTTTACTTTTCAGCACAATTGGCACTATAAATTTTATGTGCCCGAAGGCTATTCAGTGGTTCGTATTCCTGAGAATGTTGTAGTCGAATATGATTTGTTTTCTTTTCGCTTAAACTATTCTTTAAAGGGGAATAGAATTGAATCTGATTTTCAGTATACCAATAAATTCATGATGTTGGGTCCGGAACGTTTCACCGATTGGAACACAATGATGACAAAACTAAATGCAGCGTTTAAGCAAACCATCGTATTAAAACAAATAGCAACCTCAAAATAATTCTTATGCGTTTAATTATTGTATTGATTTCTCTATTAACAGTTTCTGTCTTTAATGCTAATTCACAGGATCTGCTTTATAAAAAGTATGATTGGGCAAAGAATCCAATACCCGAAAAAGTGGATCTTTCTGATACAAGCGATCTTGAAATTGTAATATTCGAAAAACGTGCGGTCGAATTCAATTTTGACCCTAAAAGCGGTGAACTATTTGAATACTATCTTTTTCATCAGCGTGTAAAAGTTGTTTCTGACGATGCAATTGAAAAGAATAATAAGATTTATCTTCCTCTTAATAGTTCAACAGAAGTTCTTTCGCTCAAGGCAAGGACAATTAGTCCTGAAGGAAAAATTAAAGAACACGGAATTTCCGATGTGATTGAATCGAAAGATGAAAAGACGAACCGAACAATGAAGTATTTTGCTTTGGAGGGAGTTGAAAAGGGTAGTGAAATAGAGCAATTGATCATGCTTAAACGCTCTCCCAGAATTACAGGGAATGGCTATACTTTTCAAGGTTCTGTTAAAAAAATGAAGATTGAATTTGAATTGATAACACCAAAATTTCTTCCATTTCGAATTAAAAGTTTAAATGGTTTTCCGGAAATGGAAATCGACAGTACAGTAAACGACAGAATTCTTTATAAAGCGTCGTATAAGAATATGCCCATTTTAAAGGATGAAAAATTTGCATCCTACGACCCTCATAAAATGGGAGTGATATTTAAGTTGCATGCAAATAAAAACACAGGTGCAACAAACCTTTTTAACTTTTCGAAAGTTTGTGAAACGATCTACCAGAATGTTTATGCCGACTACGACAAAGGGAAGAAATCAGTTGCGAAATTCGTGAAAAAGATTGGCCTGAAACCAGAAGATTCAGAACTTGATAAGATCCATAAGGTTGAAAATTACGTAAAAGCAAATACACTCATTCTGGATATTGATATTCCTGCATGGGGCGATGTAAAATCCATCCTAAGCAGTTCAATTACTCTTGATAACAAGAAGAAGAAGATGATTGCTTCGAATGTGGGAATCATGCGGGTATTTGCATACGTCTATACATTTCTTGGTATCGATCATCAAGTGGTAATGACCTGCGATAGATACGATAAGTTTTTTGACCGTGAGTTTGAGTCCTACCATTATTTGGATGAGTATTTGATTTATTTCCCTAATCAGGATATGTTGATTTCACCTTGTGAAAATTATTCGCGTTCAAAGTTTATTTCTCAGGGTTGCTATAATACCTATGCATTGTTTATTGTTCCGGTAACTGTTGGAACAATGAAAAGTGCAATAAGTAAAGTGAAATTCATTGAAGCACTTCCTGAAACAGCAAATACAGACAGTCTTTATTTGAACTGTTCATTGAATACTTCAAATAGCAAGCTTGCAATTAATTACCGCAGAACCGCACTTGGCTATTACGCTATACAGTACCAGCCCTTTTATGATTTACTGGATAAAGAAACGCTAACTGAATTCGAAAAGGTGTTTACCGCATTCCTGACGAGTAACAAGGAGGATATAAAAAAATTCAAAATCGATAATGTAGGTGTTGATAATGTTGGTAAACCACTGATTACGGAAGCTGAGCTGGAATGCGAGAAATTTGTAGAGATGGCAGGAGATAAGTATGTTGTTAAACTTGGTGAGTTAATAGGTCCACAAGCAGAGCTGTATCAGGAAGGAGAGCGCAAATTGCCTGTAGAGAATGGGTTTAATCGTTTGTATTACCGTCGAATCGAATTTGTTGTTCCGGATGGGTATAAGATCGCTGACGCTTCCAAATTGAAGATGGATTTTAAACATACCAACGATAAGGGAAAAGTTACGATGGAGTTTAAATCAGAATACAAAGTGCAGGGCAATAAACTAATTGTGGATTGCACAGAGTACTATCGTCAGATCAGCTATCCTGTTGAGTTATTTGAGGAGTTCAGAAAGGTGATCAATGCTGCAGCAGATTTTAATAAAATCGCAATTGTACTTGAGAAATCCTGATGGGACGAAAACTGAATATGGACGAGTTGGGACGATTGTCGCCTGAGGAGTTTAAGCAGAGAGAGAAAACGCCGGTAATCGTAATTCTTGATAATATCCGTAGTCATCATAACGTGGGAAGTGTATTTCGCACATCAGATGCTTTTGCAATACAGGCTGTTTGGCTTTGCGGATTTACACCTATTCCACCACATAGGGAGATTCATAAAACTGCACTTGGTGCAACTGAGTCCGTAGAGTGGAAGCATTTCGAAACTACAATAGATGCCATTGAAGCAGCGAGGCAACTCAACTATAAAGTTATTGCTGTTGAGCAGGCAGAAAATGCAATCCCTCTTCATAAAGTAACAACAGAATATAACGGAAACCTGGCATTTGTTTTCGGAAATGAGGTTGGGGGAGTTGAACAAGAAGCCATCGATAAATGCAATGCGGTTGTGGAGATTCCACAATGGGGAACCAAGCATTCACTTAACATTTCTGTTTGTGCAGGCCTTGTTCTTTGGGAGGTTTTTCGCCACCGTCTTGACTTGCATTAGAATTTCAGTTACCTTATGTCCATGTTTAAGTGCATTACACTGGGTTTTTGTTACTGGAATTCTTACCTTCAGGTTTGTATTTGGTTCGGTTCCCGGAAAGTAATATTAGTCCGAAACCTTAAATGATTGTAAAATGAAAAACAGTATTCTAACATTCTTTATTGCAACAGTAATTACTGTCGCTTCCTTATTTGTATTTGGAGGCTTAATCGCAAAACCCGTCAGCGGAGACAAGGTTTGTCCCTCTTGTATGTACAAAAACTTTAAACTCTGGGGCAAGGTGAAAGTGGTAGAGTCATTTCCTGATATTAAAGTACAGATCGTAGAGTCTTTTCCGGATCTTAAAGTAAAGCAAGTCACTTCTTTCCCGGATGCTTGTGGTAAATGGCAATTTGTAGAATCCTTCCCAGATTTTAAAATTCAGTTTGTGACCTCCTTCCCTGATATCAAAATCAAATACGTGGAGTCTTTCCCTGGATGTAATTGATTTTATTCGTAAGTCGGTTTTTTCATTTGGTTGATTCCATTCTTTTTTCGAATTCGTTCTCCAAATGCGTAAATCTGATTTTTTTCTTCCAGGGAGAAATCACCTCTCAAAAGGCTGCATACTTCAAGGTTTGAATGGAGTAGATTACTTGGTATCTTTTTAAGATTACTGGTATAAATAATCAATAAACTTCTCAGACAAGGTGTTTTGCTCAAATCCAGTTTGCTCATATCGCTTTTCGACCAGCATTTAGCAATAGTAAGATCCTGAAGATTCTCCAGTTGATTAAACATTGTGATTTCCGGTAGCCTTGAGTGTACGAGGCTTATTTTTCGCAATGAGCGAAGTTTGTTTATGGGAAAACTATCGAGATCTGAAAATGATGCATGGAATTCGCATAGCTGGTCACCTGCAATTTCCGCAAAGGCGGGATGAAGTTGAGTATGGTACATTTTAATCACTTTCAGTTTTTTGAATTTGAGGCCTTTTGATTCAGTAATTCCGGCAAAGGTGGAGATAGAAAGGGTTTCAATCTCTGAAAATAACGCAAGGGTATTCGAATGAAAATTTAGATTCCCGCTTAAATGAAGTTCTGTAACCGCTTTATAATCGAAATCCTGAAGTACAATAGTGTCCTTGCCAGTTATCCTATAGGTTTTTTTTCGTTTTCCTGATCGCGGAGGCTTGTAAGCTTCCAACCCACAGATTTCGGTGTTTGATTCATTATACAAGGAGCTTGCTTCCATATATGGCGATGGAATATGTATCCAGGTGTTTATGGCCAGGATCTCCTGTTTAAGGCTCTCTGAAATTCGCGATTCGTGCTGACACGAAATCAATAGTAGGAATAAGCAATACCATCTGATCATGATGGTTAAATACTACAACAGAAAAAAGTAACAGAATCAGTCTAAAATATCAAGTTTGGCAAACCTTAACAATAGTTGCTTTTGCCCAACAGCAGGAAAAAACACGGTTGCTTTTCTATTGGGCTCAATGCCTTCAATTTGTATGACTTTCCCCTTTCCAAATTTTTCATGATGCACGTTTTGTCCAACTTTCAAATCCGAGTCAGAATCAGATGAAGGAACGGAGGTTGCAGGTCTCTTTTCGTCGAGTTTTACCAGGTTCCGTTTTGAGGGAGAGGGAGTAGCTGGAACAGCTGCTTTTTTTGAAGGTTCTTTCTCAAACAAACTGTCTTTCTTAGGGACTTTCATTTTTCGGAATGACGGCTCGTCCCATTCTTCATCAAAGTTGAGCTCTTTTGGAGCAGGAGGCATTTCCAGGTATTTGGAATCAACCTCATCAATGAACCGACTAGGTTCGCAATGGGTAAGGTTTCCCCAACGGTATCGGGTATTGGCATAGCTGAGTGTGCATCTTTTTTCAGCGCGGGTGATGGCAACATAAAACAAACGACGCTCTTCTTCGAGTTCTTCGCGGGAATTCAAAGCCAGTTGCGAAGGAAATAGATTTTCTTCCATGCCTACAATGTACACATACGGAAACTCCAGACCTTTTGCTGAGTGAACCGTCATAAGTGTTACATGATCTTTGTTTTCGGGATCTTCATTGTCTGCATCGGTTAGCAAAGCAACTTCAATCAAAAAATCACTTAACGACCGAAGTTCATCAGCCGGGGAAGCTTCTGAAAATTCTTTTATTCCATTAAGAAGTTCCTGAATGTTTTCATAACGACTCACTCCCTCAGGTGATTTGTCATCGTAAAGTTCTTTGAGGATTCCGCTGGATGTTGCAATATGACTCGCCAGTTCGTAACCGGGTTTTGTGTTTAACTGCACACCAAAACTTTTGATCATGGTGGCAAACTCTTTAACTTTATTCAGTGAACCTGCGTTTGCTCTCACCTGAAACATTTCCGGCATTTCAACTACATTCCAGATTCCGGTATTGTTTTCAGCAGCTGCAAGAATCAGTGCATCAATTGTTGTATCGCCTATTCCTCGCTTCGGATAGTTAATCACACGCTTTAATGCTTCTTCATCATTTGGGTTTGCTGTAAGTCTGAAATAAGCCAGCAGATCTTTGATTTCTTTTCGCTGATAGAATGATAAGCCCCCGTAAATTCTATAATTGATATTCAACTTTCGCAACGCTTCCTCAAAGGAGCGGGATTGAGCATTGGTCCTGTAAAGAATTGCAAACTCTTTATTTCGGGCCTGTGCATTCATCTTGGTGTCAAATATATCTGCTGCAATTTGTTTGCCTTCTTCATTGTCAGTTGCAGCTCTTAAAACACGGATGATTTCACCCTCTTCATTGTCGGTCCAGACGTCTTTTTGAATCTGATCCCTGTTTTTTTCAATTACACTATTAGCAGCGTGAACAATGGTTTTGGTGGATCTGTAATTCTGTTCAAGCTTAAAAATTTTAAAATCGGGATAGTCTTTTTTGAAATTGAGAATGTTCTGAATATTCGCTCCTCGAAAAGCGTAAATACTTTGGGCATCATCCCCAACAACACACACATTTTCGTACATCGCAGCCAGTTTTTTCACGATCAGGTACTGCGCATAATTGGTGTCCTGATACTCATCAACCAGAATATACCTGAATTTTTGCTGATACCGGTGAAGTACATCAGGAAAATCCCGAAGAAGAACGTTCGTTTTAAATAGCAAATCATCGAAGTCCATTGCACTTGCTCTGAAACATCGTTGTTCATACCGTTGGTAAATTTCACCGGTAAGTGGTTTGCCGCTCATACGGTCGTCGGCTTCCAGGTCCGTATTGGAAGCGTAGGATGTTGCGGAAATCAGGTTGTTCTTAGCAGAGGAAATTCTGTTATATACCAGCCCCGGTTTATATACTTTTTCATCGAGATTCATTTCCCGTATGATGTCCTTAATCAGATTCTTGGCATCGGCAGCATCGTAAATGGTGAAATCTCTGGGGTAGCCAATTCTGTCGGCTTCAGACCGCAATATCCTGGCAAAAACAGAGTGAAATGTACCCATCCAGATGTTTTTGGCCTCACTCTCCCCAACAATTTTCCCGATTCGTGCTTTCATTTCTTTGGCGGCCTTGTTCGTAAAGGTCAGGGCCAGAATTTGAAAGGGGTCTATGCCCTTATGAATCAGATGAGCAATTCTAAAGGTTAAAACCCTGGTTTTTCCGGATCCCGCGCCGGCAATTACCATTGTAGGACCTTCGGTATTGACCACCGCCTGCCTCTGGGGTTCGTTGAGTTCGTTTAAATAGTCCATTGCTCAAAAATAACGAGAACAGTGCCAGTAACGTTATTGGTTGAAAACTATTTGATTATTATTAGAAGCGTTATCTTTGAGTTAATGACTAAAATCGCATTAAAAGCAAAAAATCTGAGTTCTGTTGACCCCGGAAAGGGAGTGAGCAAACGAGTGGTGATATTGTCCATTTTTTGCATGTCGTTTTTTTTATTTGGTAATACCTTAATCAATGGTTATTCCATGGATGATGATTTAGTAATTAAAGATCATCAGTTAGTAAAGCAGGGGTTTGCAGGAATACCTAAAATATTTACCTCCCGATATGCTGTAAATGATAAACAAAACTATGAATATCGGCCTTTAACTGTGGCCTCATTTGCCGTTCAGTTTCAATTCTTTGGTGATTCGCCTTTTTACGGACACATAATCAGTATTCTTTTGTATGGTTATTTAGGTGTACTCATCTTTTATCTTTTAGCGAGAATTTTTCCGGATTGGCATAACAATATCGTTTTTGTTGCGGTTTTGGTATTTATGGTTCATCCCTTTCATTCAGAAGTTGTAGCTTCCATAAAAAACAGGGATGAAATATTAAGTCTGATATTTGCATTGACCTCAATTTGGTTTTCCCTTGATTTTGTTGCGCGCAAAAGTGGGAAATCTGCTTTTTTTGTTTTATTATTTGTGGTATTGAGCTTGCTTTCAAAACGGTCTTCGCTTCCAGTGCTTTTTCATATACCGCTCATTTTAATTTATTTTCTCAAGCCCAACCAAATTCTATCCATTAGCACAATTAAAAAAGTTGTTTTACCATACCTGTTTACCTTGGGTGGAATTATTTTATTTAGATTAATCGTTGTCTTATTGTTTTCAGGAGAGCATCAGGAACGAAACCCAATGTTTTTCGAAAATCCATTCTATACGGAAAATCCAAATCTCATCGAGCGAATTCCAATGGTTTTTCATACAATTATGTTCTACGTGAAAGGCATGTTTTTCCCTCTCCCTTTAATTTCATATTATGGTTATAATACACTAAAAGTTGTCAACTGGTCTGATTGGGAGTGTTGGCTAGGGCTGATTTTTATTGGAACAATATCAATATTTGCCATAAAAGCGTTTTTACAATATAAACCATGGGCTTTAGGGTGGTTGTATTTTTTATCGGCAATTTTTATTTTTTCCAACATTATCCCTGCACCAGGTATTGTAGCAGAACGTTTTGCTTTCTCTTCATCATTAGGATTTTCAATAATTGTTGCTTCTTTTATAAATTATATTAATACACAAACAAGAAGTGACAACACAAAATGGATTAAAAGCACCGTTAATTATATTGGAATATTTCTATTAGTTGTGTGCTCATTAATTGTCATTAAGCGTAATTCAGACTGGAATTCCCGTATCTCACTTTATGCAGCAGATATAAAAAAAGTGCCTGAATCTGCAAAGATGAATTCACTATTAGCAACCGAGTATAGCGATCAAGTATTAAATCATTTACGATCAGGTAAGGGCGGTCTTTCTCCTACAGATTTATCAAGGAAAACGGATTCTGCCGTTTATTATTTTGAACAGGCATTAAGCGTGTATCCCGATTATATTGCAGTTCATAATAACTTGGGAACAGTTTTATTAATGGCAAAAGGCTTGAGGGAACAAGCGGCAGGCCATTTTAGGAGGGCAGTTGAATTAGATTCAAATTATGCTCAAGCTTATTTTAATTTGGGTCATTATTATTCTAATGATTGGGATGTATATAATCTCATGAAAAAATCATTTGCAAAAGGCATTGATTCTACTTTAGATAATTCAGGGAAAAGACTGACTGAAATAGAAATAAAATCTGAGTTTTATGCTTTAACCAGAGTGCAGGTTAGAATGACTAATTTTTTAAATGGTATCCTACAACTTAAGTCGATTAAAGAAGTTGAAGCGAAGATTGAAGAAATAAAATCCCAATCAAATCAGATTTTTGATTTTGATTTTGCAAGCCTCCCTTTTAAACCTCTAACTGATAGTTTTTCAAAAGAAACAGAACTTAATTTCAAGCGCTTTATAAACAATGAGATTGGTGGGCAACCTGAAAATGTAGTTCAGTATGCATTGAATAAATGGATAGTCCCTCAAGTAACTGGATTTGTTTTTTCAAATTCGAGTCCCGATTTTTCATTATTAAAATTTGCCTCAAGCAAAGAACTGGTTTGTATGGACTCAGCTTTGTATTGCTTAAATCGAACGCTTTTTCTTAAAAAGGATATGACTTCAGCCTATATTGAACTGCAAAAAAAGTATGATCAGTATTCAATGATGGATTCTATAATTTCTTTGAATAATCGGTTAATAGGTGTTTTTCCTTATCAATCCGAACAATTGCTTGTGGGTAATGGGAATGCATATTTTGCAAAAGATGAAATTCTAATGGGTATTAGTGAATTATTGAAGGCTATCGAATTTGATATACAGGCTATCAATCGATTATATACTATCCATTCACACCATGCAAGTGCTCAAAACAGAGCATCTGCTGCAATGTTTGCGAATTGGATTGACATGAAAAGAAAAGAGCTTTCTTCAATATACTATTTGGTTGGCCTGAAATATAATGAGATTGGCGACATGCAGAATAGTGAAAAATTTAATCAACTTTCTAAACAATAATTAATTATCAGGTGGGAGTAAAAATAGTACATATTTCAACCGCTTTTCCCAATAAAGAATTTACTAATTCCGAGTATTTTAGTCTGTTTCCTGAACAAAAAGATAACCCTAATCTTGCGAAAATTGGAATTGAGTCCCGAAAAATAGTAGAGACTGAAACAGCATCAGATCTTGCAATTGATGCAGCGCAAAAATTAGTTTCTGATATGGGAGTTTCCATAGATATATTTGATTTCCTAATATTTTGTTCTCCTGACCTTGATTTTCATACCCCTGCAACTGCAAGTTACATTCATGGCCAACTTAACCTTGAAGAAAATTGTGGTGCGATTGATATTACACATGGGTGTTCCGGCTTTTTATATTCACTATCAATTGCAAAGGCTCTAATAGAATCAGGCCAATGTGAGAATATATTGCTTTTAAATGCTTCTGCGGGGACAAAAAAGATCCATTCTAATGACAAAGCAGGGCGTTACCTGTTTGGCGATGGTGCAGCTGCAACATGGGTTTCTTCATCAGATGTCAATAGTATTGGGAATTTTCAACTTTGTACGAGGGGCAAATCGTATAATAAGATCATAATTAAATCAGGAGGTATGCGGCATCCTTTAGATTCCAATTCCGGCCATCCCAAAATAGATCAGTTTGGAAATATCACTTCTGATAATACCCTTTTTATGGACAATGTTTCTGTGTTTCATTTTTCGATGGAAGTTGTTCCTGCATTGATTAAGGAGGTTTTATCTAAGAACAAATTAAGTTTTGAAGAAATTGATTATTTCGTTTTTCATCAAGCGAATGGTTATCTTCTTGAATTATTGCGAAAAAAAATGAATATTGAGAATGATCGTTTTATTAATGATATTAGAAATATTGGTAACACAGTTTCTGCTACAATACCTATTGCCTTGGCCCAATTATTTCAGAATAATCAAAATTTGGAAGGAAAAATTATCTTATTGGCTGGCTTTGGTACAGGCCTGAGTTGGGGAGGCACTATTATTCGTCTATAGAACAAGATATTAGGGGTGTTTTTATTTTATCCTAAAACTAACTATATTGTTAATCATATTGCGCTTTTCTTTATTATGACTGAGAACGATTTTTATTTATCAATTGAACGGGAAATCGGAGAAATCGATCCCGGTACATTAAAAGCTGACATGGCTTTTAATGAGATTCCGAATTGGAGTTCAATGCATTTCTTGATTATTATTGCTTTATGTGATATAGAATACGGTGTTAAAGTTACTGGTGAAGATTTTAAGAAATGTAAAACGCTTGGTGATCTCTATGCTGTTGTAAAAGCTAAAAGATAATATGGCACAAGCTAAAATAAATAAGGTTCGAATTTCTGCTATTTCCTGTACAGTGCCTGCTAATACTGTGGATAATAATAATTACGAATGGATAACTCCGGATGAGCGTAACTTTTTAATAAAAAATACAGGAATACATTTTCGAAGAGTGGCCGAAAAAGCAATTTGTACATCCGATATGTGTACAGATGCTGCGGAGCGATTGTTTTCAGATTTGAATATTTTGAAAGAAGATGTGGATATTTTAGTTTTTGTTAGTCAATCTCCCGACTATCTGGTTCCAGCAACTTCTATGACTATACAAGATCGACTTCAACTCCCTAAAACGACAGCTGCTTTTGATGTTAATCTTGGATGTTCTGGTTATGTTTACGGGTTGTTTATGTTGGCATCCATGCTTTCATCAGGAAATCTTAAGAAAGGGTTGCTTCTTGCAGGTGATCGTGCTACTGACTCTCAAAATTATAAGGACAAAACCTCTTATCCTATTTTTGGTGATGCAGGTAGTGCTACATTAATTGAATTTTCGGGGAATGAAAATGATGTATTGTTTTTTGATTTAAACTCAGATGGAAGTCGTTCAAAAGCAATTCATATCCCTGATGGTGGAACACGAAATCCATTTGATGAGAATTCTGAAGAGGAAGTTGAATTTGAAAAAGGAGTAATTAGATCTCGACGGAATCTACATATGGATGGGATGGGTGTTTTTAATTTTTCCATTGATGAACCTCCAAAGTCTATGCTAGCTGTAGCGACTTTAGCTGGTGTTGATGTTCCGGATCATGATTATTTAATACTTCATCAAGCAAATAAATTGATTAATGAAACCATCCGTCGTAAGTTAAAAGTTGATGTTAATAAATGCCCAAGCACATTAAATGAATTTGGAAATACAAGTTCTGCTTCAATCCCATTAACAATTGTTAGGCATTGTGAAAAAAATAAAATTGTGAATGGAAAAATGTTGCTGTCGGGTTTTGGTGTAGGATTATCTTGGGCCAGTTGTTCTCTTGAAATGAAAAATGTTAATGTTACTACCATAGCTGAATTATGACACCGTTTCACTTAAATAACAAAACCATTTTGGTGAGTGGTGCTACATCTCCAATTGGACATGCAATCTGTGAAAGAATCCTTGAAATGGGCGGTAAAGTAATTGCCCTTGGAAGAAATCAGAATAAATTGAGTGATTTGGTCAATAAAAGTACATATCCTGAAAATTTGCAGACTGAATATGTAGATTTTGAACTAGTACAATCAATAGAAGATCTGGTAAAAAGATTGCCACCAATAAACGGCTTTGTTTCAGCCGCTGCACAATTATTGCCAATGCCAGTACAATTTTTACAAGAAGAAGTTATCGAAAAAGTAATGAAAGTTAATTTTCATTCGCCTGTATTTCTTGTTTCCAGGTTGTTTTCAACCAAAAAAGTTATTTCCGGTTCCTCATTTGTTTTTATTTCTTCTGTCTCATCAAACCATCCCTATATCGGTGGGGTTCTTTATACAGCTGCAAAAGCCGCTTTGGAAAACTTTGCTAAAGTAATTGCACTGGAAATGAAATCACTAAAAATTCGTTCTAATTCAATTCAACCTGCAATGGTTCATTCAGGAATGTTTGATCAGACTGAGGCGTTTATTGGGAAAGAAAAAATGGACGAACATCTTAAAAATTATCCACTTGGCCCAGGATTTCCTGATGATGTGGCTTGGAGTTCTGTTTTTCTTTTATCCGATGCCGCCAGATGGATATCCGGAACAAAAATTGTATTAGACGGAGGTTTAACTATGTACCCATGAAACCGGAAATTTCAATAGTAGTACCTGTATTTAATTCGGAAAATATTTTACCGGAATTGATTCACAGACTTGAATCATCACTTCGTTCGTTCGAATCCTATGAAGTATTACTTATTGATGATGGGAGCAGAGATAATTCGTGGAAGGTAATTGCTGAATTGAAAACTCAATTCGAATGGTTGAAAGCAATACGGCTTTCGCGAAATTATGGACAGCACGGGGCATTGATGTGTGGATTAAATTTAACACGTGGTAATTGGGTTGTTACAATTGATGACGACCTCCAATTTCAGCCTGAAGAAATTTCCGTTCTATACAACTCTATTGTGAATTCTGATTACGATTTGATTTATGGCATGCCCGATGTTCGAAAAGGCCCTTTGATTCGAAATTTTGGTTCTTGGTATTTACGGATGACCAGCAAAGGTAATTCCGAAAATACTAAAGGTGGTTCTTCCTTTAGAATTTTGTCCAGAAGCCTAGTTGATAAAGTAGTATCCAGGAATGTTCAGGTTGGTTTGTTTTTGGATTCTATAGTTCAATGGTATACAGTTTCTATTGGACACGTTTCTGTAACTCATCTAGAGAGTAAATCAAAGGTTTCCGGATACGGTTTTTTTAGATTGGTTTCGATTTATGTAGCAATTGTAATCAATCAATCAACAGTTCCTTTGAGAGTTATGATGATTCTCGGATTTTTAGGAGCATACGTTTCATTGGCTTCTGGGATATATTTTATTTTTAGAAAAATCTATTTTGATGTACCTATGGGATATACCTCTATTATTGTTGCTGTTTTGTTTTCTAGTAGCTTGATATTGTCATCTCTTGGAATTTTAGGGATGTATTTATTCCGCGTTCAACAGACGTTGTTGAATAAACCTTCCTTCGAAGTAAAAGAGATCTTGTAATGCGAATTAAAAAATTCGGATTAACCCTTTCCCGGTTAAGAAGGGATGATATCGAACTTGTAAGGACAATGCGAAACAGGGAGGATATCCGAAATTCAATGGAGTTTAGGGACATAATTAGCAGTGAACAACAGTTGAAATGGTTTCACTCAATTGACAATATTTATAATAACTATTTTATTATTGAAAGTGAAAACAGGAAGGTTGGCCTGATTCACGGTAAGAATACAAATTTTGATGAACGCTCTTCTGAGGGGGGATTGTTTATTTGGGATGCCAATTGTATTGGCACTCCTATTCCGATGCTGGCCTCCGTAATTTTAGCAGATTTACATTTTTATATCAATGAATTTGAATTAAATTACATTAAGGTTAAGAAAGACAATATAAGGGCAATTAGATACAATGAAATGTTAGGGTATATACACACCAACGCGCTCCATGTGTCTCCTGATTTCCAAGTGTTATATATCACAAAAGCTGATTATTTTACATGGTCTAAAAAATATAGATCGTATATCAAATTACTTACCGGTGATGAAACGATCTTAGGCCCAGAGTCAGTTGATTTTGAAATTTATACACCAGAAGAAATTGAGCGATTGTATTTGTCTTTACCTGGCATTTGGAGGGAAAAAATGTTGAAATACCTTCAACTCCATAAAAATGTTCAATGAATCTACTTAATTTAAAATTTTTGACCTCTCTAAAGCTTTGATGATTATTTTCTTATTCGTAAATTGACGAACGCTGGAAAATGTTTTTTAATAATAGGAAGTGTCGAAGAATCAAAAATATCAGGTATGCATTATTGGTGGTGGACCAGCAGGATCTACATGTGCATTTATGGCCAAAAAGCTAGGCATTTCCTTTATTGTGATTGAGCGCAAAGAATTCCCCAAAGATAAGGTATGTGGAGATGGTATTACTTTTGGTTGTCTTGAAATCCTTAGGGCAGAAGGGTTTGATCTTACTGAAATTGAAAAGGATGGCAACTTAAACTATACAAAGAACATACGATTTCATAATTCTAAAGGAGAGAATATTTCCATAAATAATAACCTTTTCTGCACATTGGAACGTGAACGCCTCGATTCCTACCTATGGAATCAAATTGAAAATAAGAATAAATTGGAAAGAACAACTATTCTTGATATTTCCAGAAAGCAAAATGTATATGAAATTACAATTACAAGAGATTCGGGACAGCAAATTCTTGAAGCTGATTTCATAATTGGAGCGGATGGATACTCATCGTTTATTCGAAGGCGTTTTTTTCCAAAACTTGTATATCCGAAGCGAATTTCTTGTAGGTATTATGCTACCTCAGAAATTCTTACTACTGACACTAATGAATTTTATTTCATTGATGGAGTTAAACCGGGTTATTTCTGGATTTTCCC
>ERZ761609.1303-NODE-1303-length-22753-cov-38.467001_pt1 | contig 22753 bp, 22 predicted proteins | sample MGYA00511163_ERZ761609 | MGnify/ENA primary metagenome ERZ761609 (study PRJEB28899, sample SAMN02445070) | bioreactor sludge metagenome | biome: EBPR sludge | place: Australia: Brisbane, Thorneside Wastewater Treatment Plant | collected 2011-12-16 ... | reverse complement strand
GTCGACACGCGTGATGGCTGGGTCTGCCTTGCGGGCGCCACGAGCCAACGGTCACTCCCGAAAGACGTAAATTTTCACTGGTGTTCCGCCTGCTCACGATAGCATACACCGTTCTGGTGGTTACGTCCGTGTCGGCTTTTGCTGGACAAGGGGATATTCGTGTGATGGCCCGCGTCGACACATCGAATGTTGCTGTCCGCGAGATTCTCGCTCAATGGGTCGATAGTCTCTCTACCTGGAGATCCGTGTCGCGGTCAGCTACATATGATCGCACGTCGATTCCCGGTATGCCCGACGGTGTTGTTCGAGATTGGTTTTCACAAGACGTGGACGTTGTCCGCACGTATCCGCCTACCGTACTGAGTATCGAACCTCACGGCGATTCGTGGGTCGTTCGCACAATGTTCGCTTTGATCGACCCCACGTCGTTCCATGTTATTCCTCTTGGGATTCTGCGAACAACCTTCGTAAGGGGCGAAGGGGGCTTCGTTATCCTGAACCCACTTGATGTCCTCCGCCGCACAATGGATTCCACACAAGTTGGAATGATTCTCTATCGACATCGACCGTCTGTAATTGTGCGTGAAGATGCAGCTGATTCAGCAGTCCAGTTTGTGGAACAAACTGCAGGCCGGCTCGACCTAGCGATTCCGGCTCGGATCGAGTTTATCATTACAGAGTCTCGAGATGAATTGGCATCGTCTCTTGGCCTCGAATATTTCGCCTTCCCACCAACGGGCCTTTCCTTTCCAACGTCGGGCGTCGTCCTTTCCGGAGCCGGTAGTCCATTCTACGCTCATGAGCTTGTCCACATGGTCCTGGCTGATGATGACTCCACTCACCCGGTGATTCGTGAGGGTGTAGCAACGTGGTTGGGAGGGTCACTCGGCAGAAGTCCTGATGACGTCCTGAACGACTACGTCAACGAACGTGACTCGCTTGCTGTCCCCTCCTTAACGGAGCTCTTCACGGATATCGATCTCTCACAGGATGATCTCTATATCGTTGGCGCTGCTCTCTGTAAAAGGGCATGGGAACAGGGAGGAGCTTCGGCAATCCGTTCCCTTCTGGAAGCCCGAAGCACGAGTGACGCCATGTTGAGGTTTTCGAGGATTCTCGGACTTGATCCAACAGATACGCAAGAAACACTGTATCAACTCGTCAAACTCGCTGCAGAACCCGTGGCAGGCGGGCTGAAATAGGATTGGTAGCCCTGTGCAGATCCTGCGATTCCCACGTTCGTTTTTCTCAATCCGCCGTCTGTGCCGAGGTTTGTACAGATTTTCCCGTCTGGATCGCAACTCTCGGCGCGGTCCAATCGTTCGAGCACCACACCTTCATTTGAGAGTAGGGAGTACCATGACCAACATGACATTGCGGAAGGTCCGCCACTATGTCGCCCTCGTTGTTGCCGTCATTACGGCTACAACGTTTTTGTCAGCCGGAGGCGGTGATAAGATTCCGTTGAATTCGGCTGTAAAACACGGAAAACTTTCCAACGGTACGGCATTCTACATCATGCGCAATACCAAGCCGGAAAAGCGCGTGGAAATGGTACTGGCCGTGAATGCCGGTGCCGTACTCGAAGACGCAGATCAAAATGGCCTTGCTCACTTCTGTGAGCATATGGCGTTTAACGGAACAAAGACGTTCCCGAAACAAGAACTGATCAACTTCCTCGAGTCAACTGGCGTACGCTTTGGTGCAGATCTTAATGCCTACACCAATCAAGATGAGACAGTGTACATGCTGACGATTCCCACGGATAACGGTCAAAACGTTATTAAGGGAATGCAAGTACTTCGTGATTGGGCTTCCGCTGTGTCGTATGACGATAAAGAAATCGAAGCCGAACGAGGTGTGGTTGTAGAAGAATGGCGACTCGGACGGAATGCAGATGAGCGTGTACGAGAAGTTCATAACAAGGTCATCTTTGCCGGTTCGAAGTATGCCGAACGCGATGTTATTGGTGACACGAATGTCCTGCTTCGCGCACCTGCCGATAATCTTCGTCGGTTCTACCGCACGTGGTATCATCCGCAGAATATGGCCGTCATTGTCGTTGGTGACATTGATCCTGACGATGCACAAGCGCTGCTCGAAAAACACTTTGTGAGCCGTACAGCAACGGCAGGCAGTCCGCCACAGCGTCCGTCGTATCCTGTGCCACCAATTCAGGAAACACGCGTAAGCATTGCGACCGATAAGGAACTCGATGTACCAAGCGTTGAGATTACACACATCGCTCCAGGACGCCGCCTCATTACGGAAGACGACTACCGTATGAGCGTGATCGCGCGGTTGCACCAACAAATGTTTGGAATGCGCGTAGCAGAAATTACACGGAAACCTTCTGCCCCTTTCACGGTAGCCTACACGTATAACGCAGGATTTCCACGCGACATGCGCCAGTTTGTTCTGGGCGCACGTGGTAATGATAAAAACATCATGAAGGCCCTTAATGGCCTTCTTACAGAAGTTGAACGCGTAAAACGACACGGTTATACGGCCACCGAGCTTCAGCGAGCTAAGGATGCTATGCTTGCACAGATCGAGGCTATGTCGCACGAGGCTGACAAGACACCATCACAACAACATGCGATGGAGTTTGTCCGCCACTTCTTAAATGATGAAGCGTCACCAGGTATCAAGGCGGAATACGAACTCACCAAGAAGCTTCTCGCTACAATCGAAGCTGCCGACGTATCAAAATGGGTAGCTGCCGAAGCGTCGAATCCACATCGCATCATCGCTCTGAGTATTCCAGAGGGGAATGGTTATGCCGTTCCGAAAGAAGGTGATGTAAAGAATTTGATCAGCGCTGTGACGAGTAAGCAGATTGATCCGTGGGTCGACCAGACAATCGATAAGCCATTGCTCGCTGAAGCACCAAAGGCCGGATCAATCACAAAACGTGAACCCATTGCCGAAATCGGTGGTGAGGTTTGGACACTGTCGAACGGTGCCCGTGTATATCTCAAGCCAACCGACTTTAAAAATGACGAGATCCTGTTCTCTGCATGGTCATGGGGCGGTACGTCCCTGGGTGAAACAAAGGATATCGTAACGCTGCAACTTGCCGCAACCATGGTAGATGCAGGTGGACTCGGTGAGTTTGATGGAACTCAACTCGGAAAACTGCTCCAAGGCAAGAACATTTCTATCTCACCGTCGGCCTCAACGGAAACGTTTCAGATGAATGGAAGCACAACTCCGAAGGATCTTAAGTCCTTCATGGAAGTGCTCTACCTTCAGTTTACTGCGCCTCGTCTCGACAAAGAAGCCATTACGGCTATGAAACAACAGACGAAGTCAGAACTCGCGAATAAGGACAAGAATCCGGACCGTGTGTTCTTCGAGACCGTGATGTATGAAATGACGGATAGACATCCGCGTTCAAAACCGCTCTCTGCAGATATGATCGACAGTTTCGACGAAAACAAGGCCTTTTCCTTCGTGAAAGATGCTGTCTCCAATGCAGCAGACTACACCTTCACATTTGTTGGCTCGTTCAAACTCGATGAGATCCGCCCTCTCATTGAAACGTATATCGGAGGGCTACCAGGTAAAACACCATCAACACGGAAGTGGAAAGATGTCGGTGTGCGGACAAAGACTGGTAAGCTCGAAAAGACCATTACTGCTGGCTCAGAACCTAAGAGCACGGTGCTGTTGGCATGGACAGGCCCCATGAAGTTCACGAGCAAGAATCGGTATGACATGATTGCGCTGACGGAAGTCATGAACATCCGTCTTCGTGAACAACTCCGCGAAGAAAAGGGCGGCGTTTACTTTGTTGCCGTGAATCCGCAAATCGAGCGTATCCCTGTAGAGGAATACGGCCTGATGGTTTTCTTCAGCTGCAAACCAGAACGTGTTGACGAACTCGTGAGCGCTGTTCAAAAAGAAGTTGACTATCTTCAGAACAACACCGTGGACGCTTCCTACGTCTCGAAGATTCGCGAAATCCAGGTGAAGGAACGCGAAACTGGTATGAAGACCAACAACTTCTGGTTAACGAACATCCGGTTCCTTGTCCAAAACGAACAACCATGGTCCGCTATCGCCGAGCGCGATGCACTCATTAAGGGACTTTCGGCTGAGCAGATTCGTTCAGCTGCTAAGACGTATCTCGGAACAAAGAACTTCGCCAAGTTCGTTCTGAAACCAGAATAACACCGTTTTATCGGTCGTAGGCATTGAACACGAAAAAATCACCGGGTTACCACGTAGCCCGGTGATTTTGTGTTTATACGCTTGATCAGTCGTAAAGGTGGTACTCTGAGTTACCTACTTCAGGGCCTCTATACTCAACATGTTCGTCTTCGCTCGACCGACTAACGGACGGCCGATGGTAAAGACAACGGTGCTGTTGGCTGTAAAGTATTTCTGTTTTACGAGTAATGCCTTGATATGCTCGATGGTCTCATCTGTAGACGTGATGGTGTCAACAACGAGTCCAGTAACACCCCAGAGCAACCCCATACGTCGTGCAATCGACCGCATGGTTGTGATCGCGAGAATGGGCGCTTTAGGACGTCGATTCGAAATGAGTCGTGCTGTTTGTCCGCTATAACTCAGGGACGCAATTCCGGCTACACGCGCTTCTTCGGCAATCCGTGCCGCAGCCATTGCAATCGAGTCTGTGTTCGACTCTGTGGGCTCGTACATAGCATTGTCAGGATGATGCAATAGGCCGTCACCCAACAGTTCGTTCTCAGCTTCTGTACAGATCGTTCGCATGTAGTGTACTGCCTCCACGGGATATGCACCCACGGATGTCTCAGCAGATAACATCACGGCATCAGTGCCATCTAGCACGGCATTCGCCACGTCACTTGCCTCTGCACGTGTGGGGCGCGGTGCCTTAATCATCGACTCCAGCATCTGTGTTGCCGTAATAACCGGCTTTGCAGCATGGTTGCAGAGTTTAATGATCTTCTTCTGCATGATCGGCACTGCCTGGGACGGAATCTCAACGCCGAGGTCTCCGCGAGCTACCATGATTGCATCAGAGGCAGCAATGATGGCCTCAATGTTTTGAAGTGCCTCGGGTTTCTCGATTTTTGCGATAATCCATTGTGTTCCGCCATACTTGCCGACGTACCGACGGACGTTCTCAACGTCGGCTGATGTGCGTACAAAGGAAACTGCGACATAGTCAACGTCATTATCAATCGCAAAACGAATGTCAGCGCGATCCTTTGACGTTATCGATGGTTGTGATACACTTGTTCCTGGGAGATTTATACCCTTGCGAGGTTTTAGAACGCCTCCATGGACAACAAGGGCACGAACGACGTCATCTGTTACATCCTTAACCTGGAGTTTGAGCAACCCGTCATCAAGTAGTAACACGTCGCCCTTCTGAACATCCTTTGCAAGTGTTGGATACTGTACAGGAACAAGAGACTCGCTTTCCTCAAGCTTCTTTGCGCGTATGGTGCCAACATCGGCCAGCCGGATCTCACGGCCAACAACGAGGGTCATGAACTCCTTGTCTTTGAAATCGCCTACGCGAATCTTGGGACCCTGGAGATCGGCAATGATTGGCAGATACACACCAAGTTTATCTTCTGCCTGGCGAATGCAGTTGATGTTGTGCTCGTGGCTCGAATATGAGCCATGCGACATGTTTAACCGAAAGGCGTTCGCGCCGGCCTTTACAAGCGCAACGATCTTATCGACCGATGCGATGGCCGGTCCCATCGTGCAGAGAATCTTCGCTTTGTGATGAAGACTGCCGTGCGCAGTGGCCATGGTGTAGTTCCTATTCTTTCGTCGTGGTTCGTGGGCGGGGCGTCATAAACGGTTCAATGGATATTGCCTTGCCTGATTCTTCGTCCAGAACAAGAAACGCTCCGCAAATCCGAACATCGTTTTCTGCTGTTTCGTATTTGTGCGCTGTCTGCAACAGTAACCGCCGAATGGCAATGTCTTTTTTCATACCAAGCACACTGTCGTATGGTCCCGTCATACCCACATCAGAGATAAATGCCGTACCCTCAGGAAGAATCTGAGCGTCTGCCGTCTGCGTGTGCGTGTGAGTACCAAGAACAGCACTAACGCGTCCGTCGAGATACCATCCCATGGCAATCTTTTCAGCCGAAGCATCGGCATGAAAATCGACGAGAATCATCTTCGACTTGCCAACGAGTTTGTTGAGGATCGTGTCGGCGGCACGAAACGGACAGTCGATGTTCTGCATGTAGGCGCGGCCTTGCAGTTGAACGACACTAAAGCTCACGCCACTCTGAAGTGTGACAGTTGTAACACCGCGGCCAGGATTTCCTTCGGGATAATTGGCCGGCCGAAGAACATTTCGGTTCGCTGCGAGCAAGGGGCGGGCCTTCCAGTTCTCCCAAATGTGATTACCAGTTGTTATCACGTCAACCCCGCCGGCAAACAACTCATCTGCCTCCTTCTCCGACAGTCCTTTGCCATCAACAATGTTTTCTCCATTGACAACAATGGCGCGCGGTGAAAACTGCTCCTTCAGGCCTGGTAACTCCTTCAACAATGCACGAAGGCCAACAAATCCAACGACATCGCCGATAAAGAGTATGGGAAAGGGGCGCATGGGGCTCGGGGCGTGAATGAAGATTGCGCAAAAATGGCGCAGCAGATAGCGCGCAAAGGTACGAAACGCGTCGGCCGTAGTATCTTGCACCCCGATGGCTACACGGATCTATACACGCACTGGTGACGATGGCACAACGGGCCTCTTTGGGGGCAAACGTGTGGGTAAGGATACGTTACGAATTGAGGCCTACGGAACCGTCGACGAGTTAAATGCCATTCTTGGCATTGTCCTCACGTGTGATGTGGAGTCTGAGCTCAGAGCAGACCTGGAGTCAACGTCTTCGCTACTCTTCACCCTCGGCGCAGACCTCGCAACGCCCCTTTCTCCGCCCCCTACCTATACAATTCCTCGAATTGCCGAGGAACACGTTGTGGAACTTGAGCGTCGTATCGACCGGTTAGACGACGTTCTTCCGAGTCTTACGTCGTTTATCCTACCCGGAGGAACAGTGGCTGCTGCCTACCTCCATCTCGCTCGTACTGTATGTCGGCGCGCCGAACGCCTTTGTGTAGCTCTTGCAGCTGCCGAAGACATTGGTCCGTGGCCGGTACGGTATCTTAACAGGTTGTCGGACTGGCTGTTTACGGCTGCGCGGGCAGCTAATGCTTCAGCAGGGCAGTCGGACGTACCCTGGAAACCCAGATCAGAATCATCGACGGTATAAATGCCGTTTTTGACATCTTTGCGCACTTCCATTCATTCACAAATCGCTCTCACGGAGGGATGTATGACAAATTTCTTGCGGAAACTTCCCGCAATGATGTTCGCCATGATCGCACTGACGATCGTTGGCTGTAACACAAATGAGGATCCAGTAGATCCGACAAACGAAAAGCCAAATGCTCCAACCGAGCTGATGGCTCGTTCGGTATCTGAGACTCAGGTTGCCCTGAAGTGGACGGCTCCAACATCGGGTCCGACGCCAACGGGATATCTCATCATGTACTCGGAAGTTGGCGGCTCCACAGGCACACAAGAAATCTCGGTTTCTGGTGGTTCAACAACATCGGCTACAGTTCCAGGCCTCACCGAGGGTAAGGTCTACGAATTCATGGTTCACGCCGTGAACGGAACGGTAGAATCCGATGCCAGCAACAAGGTTAACTGGGCACCAGCTCGCCGTGGAACCGGCGCATATCGCCTGTATTCGTCGAACTCATCAACCAATGGAAGTGGCCTAGCCATCTTCTCTGGTTCAGCACCATCTGTTCAGCTCATCGCCAATGGTGGTCAGTGGGACATTTGTTTTGATGACAAGACGAACCCATCAGATCCACGCATCGCCTCACCTGGTCAGACGCAGTATGTCGACAACAACTTCCAGTTCCCGAACGGTCAAGACGCACGTGTTGTATACTGGGGTAAGCAGTATACAGGCATCACGTCGCTTGATGACATCTATGATACAGACGCCCTTACGATTCCAGCAGCTGATGGCGAAAAGTTCTGGTCACTGAACTCCATTGGCGGAACGTCAAACTGGGGAAGCGTGATTGGCGTGAAGAATGCTGATAACACAGTAAACTTTGCAAAGGTGCTCGTCAAGCGCACAGGTGGCACCTTCGTTCAGGGTTCAGGTGCAGGTGCTTACATCGAAGTCGAAGTGTCCTATCAAACGATGAAGGACGTTCCGTACGCTCTCAAGCAAAAGATGGAGCAGTGGGGCCAACAGGTTCGCACACCTGTTCGCGCAAACGACTAATCTTCGAGCACATCGAACAACGCAAAAGGGCGTCCCAAATGGGGCGCCCTTTGTTGTTTAGACCCTTGGGTCTGGAGTTTAGCGTGACTTGCGAATCTGACCACCCGAAGCTTCACCCTCGGCCTTTGGTTGATCGCGGCTTGGGCGAACCTGTCCGCCCGATGCCGAACCATCAGCATTCGTTTGAACTTGGGCCGGCTTCTTTGTAGATCCTGGCTTCTTCGCGGCAGCGATAGAATCGGCCTGCGCCTTGGCGAGTGAATCAGCTTGTGCCTTGGCAAGTGAATCTGCCTGAGCTTGTGCGATGGAATCGGCATTAACTGCCGGGGCCGGAAGCTCTGCCGGTGGTGTTTGTGGCTCTTCCTTCTTGCTTTCGCAAGCTGCAAGAGTCATTGCTGCAACTGCGGCCGAAGCCAAAAGAATACGCTTCATGTTGTCCTCCTCGCGGTAAAAAAACTGTTGATGATGAGTTGTTGTACTGATTCAGTGGCAAGTCTACGACACCAATGGTGCGTATTGCAATGAATGGAACATGAAACCTTCGTCATCGACGCCGAAGCCGTGCTGCAAATGCACCATCGGATCGATGACGATGAGGATATGTTCGTAGAAATCCATGTTCGGTGACGGATTCCGGTAAGAAATTCTCAGCCGGAACGAGTTCAAACTCAGAATGCTGTTCGAGAAATCTACGAACCACATCTTCGTTCTCTTCGGGCTCGATTGTACATGTGCTGTAGACAATCGTTCCACCACTTTTAACGAGTGATGCAGCGTGATGGAGGATGTTGTACTGAAGTGCCGACATCTGCCGAATGTCTTCAATTGACCTTCTCCACTTGATGTCGGGTTTCTTCGAGAGTGTGCCGAGACCAGTACACGGAGCATCAACGAGTACAAGATCCGCAGGTTCTTTCGCGGTGAACTCACGTGCATCTCCATGTTGTGCAGAGATAATCGACACTCCAGCTCTGTTGGCGTTGTCGCGGATCAAATGAAGTTTCGAGTCATATTTCTCGAGAGCAACAACGGTTCCCGTATCCTGCATGAGCTCTGCAGCATACACTGCTTTACCACCTGGTGCTGAACAAAGGTCGTACACTCGCATTCCTGGTTCTGGTGCTGCAAGCCGAACAGCGAGACTCGCCGATGCGTCCTGAACACTAACATGTCCATCGGTGAAAATTGTGAGGGACTTCACATCGCGAAGCGACGTAATGAGAAAACTCCCGTCATGAATCGGCGATTCCTCAAACTTGATCTCCGCTTCAGTGAGTGCCTGCCGAACGGCCTCAGTACTCGACTTCAGCGTGTTCACGCGCAGTGTGAGCATCGGTCGATGATTGTTCGCTGCAAGCAGAAGCTCTGACTCCTCCTCGCCGTAACGTTCAACATAGCGTCGAACGATCCACTGGGGATGTGCATATAGGATGGAGTGGTGAAGAACGAGATTCTCCTCTTTCACAGGGTAACGGATATTCTGAATATTTCGAAGAATATTTCGTAATACGCCATTCACAATACCTGAATGACGTTCACCCTTGACGCGCTTGATGATCTCTACACTCTCGTTGATAGCTGCGGGAGCTGGGATCTTTGAGAGGAAGACCATCTGATAAAGTGCGATACGAAGGGCATTACGTACAATGGGTAGGCACTTGGCGAATTCGCCGTGATAGAAGCCAGTGAGGACCCAGTCGAGACGTGACTGCCAACGGACCACACCATTTACGAGCTCCGTCATCAAGGCCTTGTCGACAGCCGATAGTTCTGACCGCCGTAACTCAGCATCAAGCAGCTTATCAATGTAGGAGTCACTGCTTTCGTAACGACTGAGAAGTTTTACCGCTGTGCCGCGGGCTGTTTCAAAGACCGATTGGTCGGCCGAATCTCCTCGTTGAGAGGGTGTAGGTGCTTGCTCGTTGCTCATAGGCCGCAAGTATACCGAACGATTCGCTCTTGCGAATGACGGCCTCACGTGATAGATTCACGGCCCGAGTCAAACCACACACTTTTCTGGACATCCATCGAACGTGCGTTTTTCGCACTCCATCATCGCCATGCTGTTGTTTGGTGCGACACAATTCCTGGTCGCCCAAACGAATGTCCTCGACAGTGATCCCATTCGAGCTCGTAAGCTACTTGTGTACGATCTCTTTGGTGGATATGCAGGTGTTTCGGCAAACAGGCAAGTGGGTACGTTTTTGACAGACTGTAACTGTGAGTTCACCAATGGTGGTTCTGCAGGTTTTGTGGCCGGAGTAATGTTCGAGCGATTGTCCAGATCTCGGCTTACTTTCGGTACTACAGCGGGGATAGAGTTTCGTAGCATTCAAGCACGTTTTCGTGAACGCGAAGGTGTTGTACAGCGGTCTGTTTCAGGTCAGGAGTATACAGTACCAGTTAACTTCTTGAATACGGCTGACGTGTCACTTCTTTACGCTACATTGAACCCGTTCGTGAAGGTTACGGCTTTTGAAAGCATGATTTTTCGACTTGGCCCTTCGCTTTCATACGTTGCTTCGTCATCTTTGCGTCATGAAAAAGAGCTTCTCGACGCAGAAGTGACATTTCCGAATGGCGAGCGCGCCACCGTCCGGCTAGCAGATACGGAGGGGACGTCGGTGGTTTTGCAGGATGGCCCCATACAGGAACTGTCCGCCTTTCAAATCGGAATCCATGGAGCCGTCGGTTTGGAATTCAAGATCGGCACATCGTTCTTTGTCGGCCCTCTTCTCCAGTTAACACAACCTCTCACCTCACTTGGAGCTCGTGGCGATGGTTTCGGCATCCGCTCGATGCAGTTCCTTGTGGAAGGAAAGTGGATACTGTAGGGTCGAGGAACCTTTGTGAGTTTTCCACAATTACCTATCTTTTGCATTCTCTGCGCTCAACGCGACAACAGCATGGGACAACACGCGGTGGGACACGCCAATTTTCTGAGGAACAAGACGCTTATGATGCAGCGAGTCGTGACAGTTTGTATCGGTATGCTGCTACTCGCGTGGCAGGGCATGGCCGCCGTCGCCGAGAACGAACTTGTCTTATACGGTGCCGTCATCAATACGACGGTGACCGCAGACGACGATGAGGATACACGGGGAGATATCCTTGAGGATCCGAAACGGATTCGAATCCTCAATCTCGGGAAGATCATTAACCACTCGGGTCTGGATTACGGTCCAACGATTTCGGCAGACGGCAAAACGCTGTACTTCGTGTCGAATCGTGCTGGCAGCCGGATTACACGTGATGGTGATTTCTCCCACGACTTCTGGTCGGCTCGCAAGGAGAACAACCTCGACACAGTCTTTTCCCTGCCTGTCAACATCGACACTGTTGACGCTGGTGTAAATACGATTTTTAACGAAGGTGTAGCAACGATTGCTGCTGACCGTCAGACCCTCTTCTTTACAGGCTGTAACCGCCCTGATGGTCTCGGTGATTGCGATTTGTACGTAGCCGACGTTGAAGGAGACCGGTGGGGTAAACCACGCAACCTTGGTCGTAACGTAAACTCAGAGTTCTGGGACTCACAGCCCACAATTTCGCCGGATAAACAACGCATCTATTTCACGTCGAATCGTCCATCACCAACAAATCCTGATGGTGACGGACGCGACATGGATATCTGGTATTGTGACTGGGACGACGACCTGGCAGAATGGAAACCAGCAAAAAACCTTGGTCCGGACATCAACACAGACAAGATGGAAGTTTCGCCGTTTATTGCTGCCGACGGTAACACGCTCTTCTTCTCGTCTGATGGGCACAAGCCGAATCTTGGTGGTCTCGACTTCTACCGTACACGCCGTACGGGTCAGAAGGATCGTGAAGGACGCGATCGTTGGGCCAAACCAGAGCAGCTTCCTGCTCCAATCAATACTCCAGAAGACGAGCAGTTTATTACGTTACCTGCTTCGGGCGACGTTTTGTACTTCTCCTCACGCCGTACGGACCTTCCGGGATATCAAGGTGACCTTGACATCTTTATGGCCTTCATCCCGCGGTACTTCCGTGCTGTAAACATTATCGTCAATGTTATTGATGAGTGTACACAGTCGGCCGTCCCTGCGAAGATCACGTTTAAGAACATGAAGACCGGTAAGGTTACGAATAGCGAAGTGACAACGTCAAGTACGGAGTCAAACATTATTGTCACAAATGATGACTACGGAACAAAGCCAAATCGTTCGGAGACGATTCAGTATACCGTTACAGCGTCGTCAGCTGCATACGGGTCACAAGACGTTGTTGTTGACGTAACGGATCCGGGCGTAACAACAAATCCAGGTGAAGCAGGAACTACGACGGAGATTCGTAAGACCATCGTCCTCGGCCGCCGCCCTACACTTGCTTGGGAAGCCGAGTTTCCTGACGCTGTAAAAAAGGGTAAGGTGAAGGATTCGTGGAAGGGACTACTCACAGAAGAGCGTGCCTCGATCAAGATCTATCCGCCACTCCCCTATGTGTTCTTCGATCTGAAGAGCTCGGAAATTCCAAGCCGCTACATTCTCTTCAAGAGTCCGTCACAAACGGCAAACTTTGACGATGAACGTATTCCTGGTGGTACACTCGACAAGTACTATCACGTTCTAAACGTGTTGGGCTATCGCCTCAAAAACAATCCAGGCGTGAAGGTTAAACTGGTTGGATGTGTTGACGAGAAAAACGAGACAAAGGATAAGCCACTTACACAAGCACGTGCTGAACAGGTCTTTAATTACCTCCGTGATATCTGGGGAATTGACGCTGGTCGGATGTCAATCGAAGCACGCGGTGCATATCCGGAAACGAAGTCAAATCCAAACGACACACTTGGTGTAGTTGAAAATCGCCGAGTTGAGATTCGCTTTGAAGGTGACGCTGAAGAAGTTTGGCGTGTAGCACGTCCAATCGTCGACCGTGATCCGGTCCGCTTCCCATCGCCAGCCAATCTCACGTATTCAATGACGAATGGTATCGACAATGAAATTGTCGCCTCGCGTCGAATTGAAGTCAAGCGCGGTAATGGTGAGTGGGCAACACTTGACAAGATTGGCGTTACCGAGGCATCCTCGGTATGGGACTTCACTGACAGTGATGGTGAGCTTCCAGGAGACCGCCTCAACAGGGGTGAAAACGACAAGCAGTTTGAGCCACTCAAAGCACAACTCGTTGTTGTCTCCAAGAACGGCACAGAATGCCGCTCCGATGTTGTGACAATTCCGGTTCGTAACATTTCGTCAGTCGGTCGCGTGACTGAAGCAACGGACGAAAAAACGCTTGAGCGCTACAATCTTATCCTGTTCCCGTTTGATCGTTCAGACGCAGGTCCGATGAATGAGCGTATCCTGCGCGAATACGTGTACGGCCGTGTGAAGAAATCTTCCGACGTGATGGTTGAAGGTCATACAGACGTTGTTGGCATGGACACGCACAACAAGGGTCTTTCTCAGCGTCGCGCAGCCACAGTTGAGAAACTTATTCGCGCCCAAGCCGGTGGTGCGTTTAAGTCACTGACGTCACGCGGTACAGGTGAAGAAGAGCCACTGTACAACAACAATCTGCCAGAAGAGCGTTTCTTTAACCGTACGGTATTTGTCCAGATCGAAACACCACTTCAGGATGCCGATCTCGACAAGTGAGACTCAACTGTTAGAAAGCAAGCATCAATTCAAAGCGCCCAACCCTGGTTGGGCGCTTTTCGTTTTTACGACTGGTACGACGAACAGCATCTCGCTAGTGTCGCACGTCGTACTTTCGCGCCATGATCCATTGGAATGTAGATCCCGAAATCTTTACGCTTGGTCCCCTCTCACCACGATGGTACGGCGTACTCTTTGCTACGGCATTTCTCATCAGTTATGCGCTCATGAAGCGCATGTTCGTTGATGCTCGCAAGCCGTTAAAAGATCTCGATAGTCTCACCATCACCATCATCGTTGGCACGATGGTAGGGGCTCGATTTGGTCATGTGCTGTTCTACGAACCACAGATCATTCTCGATAATCCGCTTGAGTTCTTTGCTGTGTGGAAGGGTGGACTAGCATCTCACGGAGGCGCACTCGGAATCCTTGCTGGAATCTGGTGGTTCCGAAGGAAACATTCTGGATACGGACTACTCTGGATGCTTGACCGCATGGCTATAGTGGCAGCCATTAGTGCGATGTGTGTTCGGCTAGGAAACTTTTTTAATTCCGAAATACTTGGACGTCCAACAGATGTGCCATGGGCTATTGTGTTTGAACGTGTTGACGCACTACCACGACATCCCGCACAGCTCTACGAGGCAATCGTCTATCTGCTCGTCTTTCTCACATTGCAGATTCTCTATCGTAAGGGGTGGGCAGACAAACACCCTGGTAAACTCATTGGCATCTTCTTTACCACTGTCTTCACCTCCAGATTCTTTATCGAGTTCCTCAAGGAATATCAAGAAGGCTGGGAAGCAAGTCTGCCTATCGATATGGGACAGATCCTCTCATTACCGTTCATTGCCGTCGGACTTTGGTTCATTTTGAAGCGATCGGCGTAAACGCTGCCACAGAGGCCGTTATACTGCGTACTGCAGATTCGTCCTTTGTTGTCGCCATGGCACGATAGACCTTGTTGTTTGCAGCAACAAGTTTGATACATACTTGCGAACTGTCCGTTGCTGTATACCAGATCATGGCGGACGATGCCGACGCATCAAGGGTCGTCTTAGCACGAATGCCAGCGCTCCGCAATGAATCAACCAGCTGTGTGAGATCACGACGTACGTCCGTTACGCCGATAGCGACTCGGCTTGACAAGACGATAGCTGAGCCCGATGCATCACGAAGTGATCTGGAAAGCCCGTCAGCCGACGTCTGTACCTTCCATGCACGCGGTCGATCACTGGCAATCACAAATCCTGCTGCAGTATCAATGAGATTCGACCCGGCAAACTTGTTGCCGCTGAAAGCCCCTTTCTCAGCCCCTTGCAAAGACTCCAAAGACTTTACAACACTGTCGGAGACCGTACCGGTTGTCACACGGACCTCCGCTCCAAACACCGTTACACTGTCTGCCGATGTTCCTACTTGGGAAGTAATCGGTTGCTGGAGATTAACCTCGACACCCTTGTCTGATACCTTTAGCGTTCCTCCCCTGTCGCCGATGTTCTGAAAGAACAGGATCGTCGCTGTGAGGCCAATAACGGTGATAGCCGACGTCACGATGAGTGTACGCTTTGTCTTCTCTTTTTCGACGCCGACGTGTGGCGTGGATTCTTCGGATTCCGACACAGAACCTCCGTACTATTGATCGGTGCCAACATACGTCAGTCACGTCTATTTTTGCGCACGCTGAAACCGACTACACACTTCAGGAACGGACATGAATATTCGCTCGATAGCCGTCATTGGCGGTGGCACCATGGGAAATGGAATTGCCCACGTTGCAGCTCAACATGGATATGACGTCACACTCATTGACGTTTCTCAAGCTGCAGTTGACAAGGCAATCTCAACGATTACTGCAAACCTCGACCGCCAGGTAAAGAAGGAAGTACTCACGAGTGCAGACCGAGATGCGACGTTGGCTCGTATCTCCACGTCGACAAGTATTGAGCAAGGGGCACAAGGGGCTGACCTTGTGATCGAAGCTGCAAGTGAACGCCTCGAGATCAAACAACAGATCTTTGCAACACTTGATGCCGTATGTAAACCTGAGGCAATTCTTGCTTCCAATACGTCATCAATCAGTATCACAACGTTAGCAGCCGGAACCAAACGTCCGGACAAGTTTATCGGCATGCACTTCTTTAACCCGGTGCCAGTGATGAAGCTCTGTGAGATCATCCGCGGGTTGGCAACAAGTGATGAAACGTATGCAACGATTAAGGCCCTTGCCGAAGGACTCTCGAAGGTGCCGGTTGAAGTTCAGGACTATCCTGGATTCATCAGCAATCGTATTCTCATGCCGATGATTAACGAGGCCGTGTACTGTGTGATGGAAGGTATTGCGAGTATCGAAGACATTGATACCGTCATGAAACTCGGTATGGCACATCCTATGGGGCCACTCACGCTTGCAGACTTTATCGGCCTGGATGTATGCCTGAGTATCATGGAAGTGCTCCATGATGGGCTGGGTGATTCCAAGTATCGTCCGTGTCCGCTGCTCCGTAAAATGGTAGCCGCTGGGCATCTGGGTCGGAAGTCGGGCAAGGGATTTTACGCATACTGAAACAGCACGTATAGGAAGGTGCCGGGGACCTTTAGGTCCCCGGCACCTTCGTTTTATCGGGCGATCCACATCGTCGTCCACCCCATTCGCCCCTTCGTCATTCTCAACGTGTCACCGCGAACAGCATAGGTATCGGAAGTCGTAATGGCTTTGAGGACTTCATCCTCAACAGACATGTCTGGACAGGCCATCTCTGTAACAGCCATCTGTGAGAAGGTAATGCGTGTATCAGCGGATACCGTGAACATGCCCGATGCCGTGTTGCAGCCTACAAAGGCATTTGCCCGCTGACCGTCACTTGTTAAGGTAAGTGTTATAGGTTTTGCATTCGCGGTTGCACGTCGTACAGGTTGACCGTATAGTTCAACAAGTTCCCAGCGCCTGTCCATTAATGCATTTTCCGTGACAGCCTCGGCCTGCTTTCGAAGCATGTACAAAACGGCAAGCTCACTCGTGATTGGCTTCCCACTCCTATCAAGCTGTGTTACGGAGTTTTCGCCCACCCTGTACCGTGTAGGCCCATCCTCTGAAGCCTTGAGGACAATCGTAGAGCCGTCATCGGAAAACTCAAATGTTCCACGATCCGTAAAAGGTGTACCCTTACCATCCTTCAGATATGTCTGCGTGCGGATAAATGTTTTGTCACCAGACAGTCGAAGTGATGTTTTAATGCCCTCACAATCGGCGCACGGTAGTGTTCCTTCATACGTGCCCTGCCAGTCAACAGAGTTTGATGAAGTATGTGATGACGATTGACGTGTGGACGACGTTGTGCAAGAAACAACAACGCTAAGCCAAAGAATCGCAAGAATTCTAACCATGATTTCCTCCAACGAGGTACGTTACAACCAGCGGATGTCAGCCTGTCGAGCAGACCATACAACAACGTCACCAATCCGTTCCGGGGGTAATTCAACAGCACGTCGAATAATCGAGGTGTCACGTGTACGCCCGTGGATTAACCATTCGTGGCCGATAAACTCCGTTGCCGTGATTTCAACGTCAAGTGGTACACTGTCGGACGCTGGGCCCAACACTAATCGTTCCGGGCGAATGCCAAGTAGACGATCTCCGTCCGTGATCAGGTTCATTGGAGGACTTCCCGTAAACCCGGCAACAAAAGAATTTGACGGCCGATCGTAGATTTCGTCTGCCGTACCAACTTGCTGAAGCTTGCCTTCATGGAGGATCGCCATACGATCCGACATTGTCATGGCTTCTACCTGATCGTGTGTAACGTAAACCGTCGTTACACCAAGCTTGCGTTGTAGTGAGCGCAGTTCTGCCCGCATATGTGTGCGGAGCTGCGCGTCAAGGTTGGAAAGGGGCTCGTCGAACAAGAAGACACGCGGACGTCGGATGATAGCACGTCCGACGGCTACTCTCTGGCGCTGTCCACCACTCAATTGTCGTGGTCTGCGATCGAGATATTCACCCAGGCCTAACATCTCGGCAACATCACGTACACGTGATATGATGTCCTGCTTATTCACCTTGCGAATTGACAACGGAAAGGCAAGATTCTCCGAGACTGTCAGATGTGGATACAGTGCATAATTCTGAAACACCATTCCCACGTCACGGTCCCGTGGCGGGATGTCATTCATAACCGTATCGTCAAATCGGAGTGTACCGGCCGTAACACTCTCTAAACCAGCAATCATGCGTAACAAGGTGCTTTTGCCCGACCCCGATGGTCCTACGAGGACAAAGAACTCACCGGGTTCTATGGCGAACGATACGTCGTGTAATGGCGTAACGTTGTCGTATGACTTCCGGACACTCTCAAACGTGATGCGCGTCATGGTGTGCAAACTACTACAGACCCATGATTGAACGTCACGAACTGTGATATATCTTGTCGAAAAGTGTCTACCGTAAACATCGCGACATCTTTTGCAGCACCAATCACTCGACACGGCTCATGGAAAACCATACATCCATCAACCAGCGCGTCAGCAGGACACTGTTACAACTATCTATACCGATGCTGATGATGGTGCCCGACTCATTCGCTTTACCATGCTTGACACTGGCGTTACACGCAAAGGTGTTTCAGGTCTCACCGTGGTACTACGGGAGTCAATTCGATCTGGTGTTGTCGGCGATACTGACACGTTGTACTTCTCAGTCACTGATAGTAGTCTGATAATGCATTATCTCCCTCACTCGAGTAATTCTGGATACAATGTCATCCTCAAAGAACCACTCGTTGTTGGTGCACAGTTTCTTACGAATCCGGATAGAATAGATAAGCCGAATGGTACGGTTCCAAACGAGATAACTCATGCCGGTGTGCAACGAACCGTGAAGGCAGGCACGTTCTCCACGATTGAGTGCCGTATTACCACGCGAATGGATGGTGCACCCTTCGGAGGTACATTTGAGCGCGAAGAAACAGAACAAGTAGCGCTTGCGCCAGGTAACTTCTTCGTGTGGGTAAAGGAAATCCGCAGAGATACCTATCCAAGCGGGAAGGTTGCTGTACGTATCGGTGACTTTGAGCTGGTACGAATAGAGAAGCGGTAAACACTTCAGAGTCCAAGATCACGAACGGACTCAAATGCTGTCCGCTGTTCATCCGTGAGTGTTGTTGGAATCTGAGCTGTCACAGTTACATACAGATCACCCCGAACGTCAGGTTTTTCATAGGAAGGGAAACCCTGTCGAGCGATCCGAAACTTTTTTCCGATCGCCGTTCCTGCCGGAATCTTCATCGTTACAGAAGCTCCAAACACTTCGATATCAATCGTGCCCCCAAGGACGAGGGTCGACAATGGCACCGACGTCGTAGTTGAGATATCATCTCCCGTTCGTGTAAACTTCGGATGAGGGAGAACATGGACTTCTAGTTGTCCAACAGGTACCTTAAGCCGCTGTCCGTCAAACGTGCCCGGCTTAAATGTCACGTCAATCTTTGCATCGCCAAGAACAAGGCGTTTTTTGACTCCACGAAACACTTCTTCGAGTGTGAGCTTAACGGTGTAAACCTTGAGTGTTTCCTGTGGCTTACGTGACGTCGTACGTGTACGACGTTGACGACCGCCAAAGAGCTCCTCGAAGAGATCAGACATCGACGTACCCTGGAACATATCTCCAAAGTCGTCGAACGTCGTAGAGCCCCCTTTGCCCCCTGTCGATTGAAAGTCTTTATACCGCGTGCGAACCGAATCATACTTGCGCCGTTTATCAACGTCACCAAGAACCTCGTATGCCTCGCTCACCTTCTTAAACTTGTCTTCGGCAGTTGGATCTGTAGGATTAACATCCGGGTGATATTGGCGGGCAAGCTTGCGGAATGCAGACTTGATCTCATCATCGGATGCCGATGGTGTGAGGCCGAGATCTGCATAGTAGTCGCGGAAGTCCATGGTTGTTGTGTAGTGTCGTGTGGCGATTGATACGTGTGGTTAACGGGAGACGACGTGGTAAAGGGATTACATCACGTCGATAAGAGATCGTTCAAACCACCGATCGAGGAACAAAGCAAGCAGGATAACGAAGACGATGATGACGAAGAGAAGAGCACCAATAATTTTACCAGCACCAGAGCGTGATTGACGAAGTGCGGCCTTAACAATTGCTTCGGTAAACTTTTCTGTCCAGGCAAAAACCGGTACAAAGATCAAGACGATGATGCCCATGCCCAACAACGTAGCCGTAAGTGGCCGAAAGTGTTCCGTTTCGGAGAGTACGCGATCCTCAAGTGCACCCGTAACAAGGTAGGAGACGAGCACTGTCACGCTGAAAACAACTGCTCGTGTAAGGTGCCGCATCATCGCTCAACCTCGTCATCATACATCACCGTGTCGTGCTCTGCTGTACGTGGAATAGGATAGAGCTCAGCAGGAATGGTATCGTGAATCTTCTCAAGGTGTAGTTCAACGGTCCCTACGTCATCAGTCCAGAACATTTGCTCGAACCGACGGCCCCAGACAACCTCATTGGCTACGTATGAACCTCGCGCATAAAAACTTTGTCCTACAGAGTCATCAATTGCCGTAATAATGCCAAGAAACTCAGCATTCAGTGTATGCAGATCACCCTCCGTTAAGCCCCAAAGTGGACTATCCTTTGTGATAGGATGAACAAGTGTCCAGTTCATGGCGAGTGAAGAGATCTTCGGCACATCAAGTGGTAGTTGATAGTACCGTCGTGGCGCATCCTTGGCCGACGAGCTTTGCATAACACACATCAGTTGTGCTGACGGATCCATCACAATACTGCTTCGTTCATTGACAATACGAAACATAAACGCATTTGTGGAATCACGGAATGGTGCGATGATGGCTGTCGTACTGAATGTGATACGAGGTCTGATACGCGAAAACCGTCCAAATGAGATACCCGTAAAAATTCCAAATACAAACAGACCGAGCAGTGCCTCAAGCGCTGCAATAGCGCTTACGAGCGGTGTGCCTGGTGCAAGGTTGCCATAACCGACCGTAGTGATTGTTTGTGCACTAAAAAACATTACTGTCTCAAGATTCTCAATCCACGTGCCTTCGGGAGAGTTCAGAATGTGTTCGGTGCCGATAAGCTGATAAACGAAACCAAAGGCAACATTCAGCAGAACGTAGGCCAGGATTGATGAAAGGATAAATCGTGTCCATGACATTGTGAGTAACGCATGATAAACATCACTAGGATGCCAGCGTTCGCCATACCGTCGAACATTCATTGTTCCATCGGCATTCACAATCCGTGAAGCATTACGACCAATCTTGATCCCGAATCCGGGATCGTGAATCTGATGAGCCATAGTAAGGGGCAGAAGGGGCGGTGAAGGTCGGTACTACATCAAATGGCGTTCGGCGAGGCTGGTGTACTCATCTCCGCCAATGATGACATGATCAAGGACACGAATATCGACGATGCGACCTGCCTCGGCAAGTTGCTTTGTAATCGAGATATCCTCAGGCGAAGGTTCAGTGTTACCGGACGGATGGTTATGAACAACAATGATTGCGGCAGCATTTTCAGCGATGGCGAGTCGGAAGACCTCTCGTGGGTGGATAACAACGGAGTTCAGAGAACCCTCACCTACGGTAACATCGCGTATGAGCTGATTGGCAGAGTTAAGTAAAGCAACGATGAGTGATTCTGTCCGTCGGTGCCGCAACCGAGGGGCAAGTAGTCTGGCAAGCATTGCCGGAGATGATATCACGGTCCTCTGTCGGAACGGCTCTGCCTGAAGTCGTTGTGCTAGTTCCAGTGCCGCGCAGAGGACGGTGGCCTTGGCAGGACCAAGTCCTCGAATCTGACGAAGTTCCGAGGGATCTCGTGATGCCAGATCTGCGAGCGTTGGAAAGCGTTGCAGGATCTCATGGGCAAGAGTTGTAACGGGCCGTCCCACAGTGCCATGACCGAGAAGAATGGAGAGCAATTCTTGTGTGCTCAATGCATGTGCGCCAAGCCGCAACAAACGTTCGCGAGGTTTATCGTCGGACATATCGAATGAGTGTCGAGGAAGAGGAGAACATCACGATATGTCGATGTGAAACTATGACCGTGTTTCGTGACGCATCCATGCGCCGTAGTCAGCACTCGTTGAGGCTTGGACAACGACCCACTGTGGGGTTTCGTATGGATGATGATTGCATACGCATTGATACAGGGCATCATGATGTTCAGGTATGGCCTTAATAGTTACGACCACTTCATGGTCGACGTGAACCGTCTCATTCCAGCGATACCAGGAAACTACATCTTCGCCGACGTGCACACAGGCGGCGAGGCGTGTATCGACGAGGATGGAGGCAACGGTTTTCGCAGATTCCCGATCAGGAAACGTTGTTGTGACAACGATAAGAGAATGATGTAGCATGGGTCCTCCATCGACGTAATTCCACATTTTTGCAAGTGTACGCAACTCAACCACCGCGTCACACCGAAACATCATGATTGACCTTCTCATCTACCAACTCCACGTCGTAGCCGTACTGTATGCCTTTACCAAGAAGTGGCAGGTAGAGGGCTTTAAGGGCGGGATACTCGCCATTGGGCTTTGTGCTTTGGTTTTCATCATCGGTTGGTCACTCACGGGAACGATAGCCCGGCTAATTATGCCAGGTTCAAGTGAGCCTGGCGATCTTATCACGGCAGACACCGTATCACTGTTGCTCCTCCTGATTCCGGAGATCCTCTTTTTCCGGATGTTCTTTATCGCCGACAAAGCTGAGGCGCAGGCGAACAACGCGTAGAAATTTTCGTGATCAGGCACTTTTTTCGCGCCATGATTTGGTGGAATGAGAAAAGGCCCGTAAGTTTGTCTT
>ERZ761609.1302-NODE-1302-length-22763-cov-36.580764_pt1 | contig 22763 bp, 23 predicted proteins | sample MGYA00511163_ERZ761609 | MGnify/ENA primary metagenome ERZ761609 (study PRJEB28899, sample SAMN02445070) | bioreactor sludge metagenome | biome: EBPR sludge | place: Australia: Brisbane, Thorneside Wastewater Treatment Plant | collected 2011-12-16 ... | reverse complement strand
CGGCGAGCGGTTCGAAGCGGATGTCGCCGCGCCCCAGATGCGGGTCGCCGGCGGCGATGTAGGGCGGGTTGCCGACGATGAGGTCGAAGCGCCGCCCGCCGAGCGCGGCGAACCAGTCGCTGCTCAGAAACTCGACATGAGCGTCGAGGCGGGCGGCATTGCGCTGTGCGACGGCCAGCGCGGCCGGGGAGCGATCAAGCGCAGTCACCTGCGCAAGCGGGCGTTCCAGCGCCAGGGTAACGGCAATGCAGCCGCTGCCGGTGCCAAGGTCGAGCACCTCCACGGCCTGGCCGGGCGGCGCGTGCGCCAGCGCCAGTTCGACCAACAACTCGGTATCGGGGCGCGGGATCAGGACCGCGGGCGAAACCTCAAACGGACGGCCATAGAATTCGCGGGCGCCGACCAGATAGGCGATGGGTTCGCCTGCCAGCCTGCGGGTCAGCAGGGCGTCGGCCGCTGCGATTTGCGCGTCGGTCGGCGTGTCGCGGTCGTGCGCGATCAGCCAGGCCGGGGTAACCTTCCAGGCAAACGCCGCCAGCACACGCGCCTCCAGCCGCGCCTCGCGCTTCTCCAGTCCCTGCGCCGCGGCAATCCGGACGGTGGCCGCGTTGAGCCAGGCCGCGACGCTCATCGCTCAGCTTTCGCCGGAGAGCGTCGCCAGCAGTTCGGCCTGATGCTCGGCCGCCAGCGCATCGAGCAGTTCGGCGAGATCGCCATCCATCATCGCGTCGATCTTGTACAGCGTGAGATTGATGCGGTGGTCGGTGATGCGCCCCTGCGGGAAGTTGTAGGTGCGGATGCGGTCGGAACGGTCGCCGCTGCCGATCAGGCTCTTACGGGTGCTGGCCTCGGCCGACTGCTGCTGCTGCAGTTGGCGGTCCTTCAGGCGCGCCGCCAGCACGCTCATCGCTTGCGCGCGGTTGCGGTGCTGCGAGCGGTCGTCCTGGCATTCGACCACCAGGCCCGTGGGCAGATGGGTGATGCGCACCGCGGAATCGGTCTTGTTGATGTGCTGGCCGCCGGCGCCGGAGGCGCGGTAGGTGTCGATGCGCAGATCGGCCGGGCTGATGTCGATTTCGCCGACTTCGTCGGCTTCCGGCATCACCGCGACGGTGCAGGCCGAAGTGTGGATGCGGCCCTGCGATTCGGTTTCCGGCACGCGCTGCACGCGGTGGCCGCCCGATTCGAACTTCAGCCGCGAGTAGGCGCCGTGGCCGACGATGCGCACGATGGCTTCCTTGTAGCCGCCGACTTCGCCAGGGTTCTCCGACACCACTTCGACGCGCCATCCGCAGCGCTCGGCGTAGCGCGTGTACATGCGCAGCAGGTTGCCGGCGAACAGCGCCGATTCGTCGCCGCCGGTGCCGGCGCGGATTTCCAGGAAGATGTTGCGTTCGTCGTTGGGGTCTTTCGGCAGCAGCGCGGTCTGCAGCTCGGTTTCCAGCTGCGCGATGCGGGCGGCGCCGTCGGCGAGTTCGGCCTCGGCGAGCTCGCGCATATCCGGATCGGCGAGCATCTCGCCGGCGGTTTTCTGGTCGGCCTCGACTTGCCGGTACTGGCGATACAACGCCACCACCGGCGTGAGGTCGGCGTGCTCGCGGGTGAGCTTGCGGTAGCTTTCCATGTCGCCGGCGATTTCCGGTTGCGACAGCAGGGCGTCGAGTTCCTCCAGTCGCTCGTCGGCGCGAGCGAGCTTGTCCGCCAGGGAGGGCTTCATTCGTGATGCAGCCCGTAGAGTTGGCTGATGAGGCGGACGAACTGGTCGCGCTCGCTGCGGGTGGCGTGGTTGAGCGCGTGGGTGGGGGCGTGCAGCAGCTTGTTGGCGAGTGCGTGGCTCATCGCGTCGAGCACTGCCCGCGGGTCGTCGCCGCGCGCCAGCGCCTTGTCGGCCTTTTCGATTTCGTGGCGGCGGTGGCGTTCGGCGGCATCCCGCAGTGAGCGGATCAGCGGCACCAGTTCGCGCCCCTCCATCCAGTGCACGAAGCTTTCCACGCTGGTTTCGATGATCGCCTCGGCTTGCGCTACCTGCGCCACGCGGTTGTCCAGGCCTTCGCGCACCACCTGGCCGAGGTCGTCCACGCTGTAGAGGAAGACGTCGGCCAGGTCGGCGACTTCGGCCTCGACGTCGCGCGGCACCGCCAGGTCGACGATGAAAATCGGGCGATGGCGGCGCTGCTTGATCGCGCGCTCGAGCATGCCCTTGCCGAGGATGGGCAGCGGACTTGCGGTCGAGGTGATGATGATGTCGTAGCTGGGCAGTTCGTCCGGCAATTCGGTGAGCGGGATGATCCCGGCGTTGAAACGCTCGGCCAGCGGGCGGGCGCGTTCGGCGGTGCGGTTGGCCACCGTCATGCGGCGCGGATGCTGCGCGGCGAAGTGGGTGATGCACAGTTCGATCATCTCGCCGGCGCCGATGAACAGACAGGCCTGGTCCTTGACGCTGGGGAAGATGCGTTCGGCCAGGCGCACCGCGGCGGCGGCCATCGACACCGAATTGGCGCCGATTTCGGTGCTGGTGCGCACTTCCTTGGCGACCGAGAAAGTGCGCTGGAACAGCTTGTGCAGCAGCAGACCGAGGGTGCCGGCTTCCTCGGCGGCGGCAACCGCCTGCTTCATCTGTCCGAGGATCTGCGTTTCGCCGAGCACCATCGAGTCGAGTCCGGCGGCGACGCGGAAGGCATGCTGCGCCGCCTGTTCGCGCGGCAGCGTATACAGATAGGGAGCGAGCTCGCGCCGCTCGATGTGGTGGAAATCCGCCAGCCACTGCGCCACTGCATCGGGGGACGGCGTGTTGACATACAACTCGGTGCGGTTGCAGGTCGACAGGATGGCGACTTCGGATGCGCGCTGGCTCTGAGTCAGTTCGTGCAGCGCCTGCACCAGCTTGTCGGGGCCGAATGCCACCTGCTCGCGGATCGCGAGCGGCGCAGTGTGATGGTTGACCCCGAGGGTGAGAAGCTGCATGACGGCAGATGGCCGAAAAAAGAAGACCGCTATTTTACCCGCTCCCCCGCTACTGCGGGCGCGCGGGAAAGCTCAGGCGGTCGTAATAGCGCCCGCGATAGAGCAGGCGTCGGTGCCGGGGGGAATCGGAGAACGCGTTGCGGGTGTGCAGCACGTTGTTGCAGATGAGCCCCATGCCCGGTCGCAAGCGGGCGGTGAGGATGTATTTGGAGCCGGCGAGGATCTCGGCCAGGGTTTTGACGGCGGCTTGCGTGACCGCATCGCCTTTCCAGACGATCGAGCGGGTGCGTGCGGTGTAGCGCATGTAAAGGAAGCCTTGCACGGGGTCGACCGCGAACACCGGCCCGCTCTGCTCGGGGCGGGCGACGTTGTCCTCGTCCATACGTGCGGGAATGGTCATCGCATCGGCCTGCATCAGCGCGGCAACATAATCGGGGCTGGCATCGCGCAACTGGATATAGGCAATCTCGTGGTCGAGCAGGGCGTTCTCGCCGCCGGATTCGGCATCCTGCGCGCAATGCAGCGTCATGCCGAGAATGCGGCGGTCGAATGCGTTGTAGTAGCCGTCGGTATGCCAGTTGATCGGCTTGTGGGTATAGGGAATGAAATCGCCGCGTACGCTGCCGCCTTCGTCGCTGGCCGGGGTGATGCTGGAAAGCCCGTCTTCATCGGCCAGATAGTTGCCCTCGAGGCGGGAAAGGCCGAGTTGTTGTGCCAATCGATGCGGGATCGACTTGTCGGCGGCAGGCAGGTGCGCTGCGCTGTAGATGGCCATGTTGGCGCGCGCGCAGCACGCCTCGAGCGTGTCGGCTTCGTCGGCAGTGAGATGGCGTGGATCGTCCAGCGACACAACCAGTTCGTCGATGCGGCGCGGATAGGCGGCAAGCCGGGCATCGCGCCAGGCGCGGTAGCCGCTCTCGTTGCCCAGATCGAAAGGCGAATTCGCCATGCCGCGCCTTATTCCGGAGGCAGCATGTCGGGCGAACCGAAGCCACGCTTGACCGGCGCGTCGGACAAGAGGCCCTTGAAGCTCTTCCTCACCGTGCCCATCATCTCGGGCATCTCGATGTCCATGATCTGGTCCATGATCCAGGTCTTGTCGTTGTCGCCCATCTCGTCACGAATCTGCAAACCGAGGAAACGTAACGCCGGGAAGCTGGCCTTTTCTTCGTCAGGGAACTCGAATTCCGCATAGTCGGCGAAGCGGCGGTTGAGGAAATCGATGAATTCCTGTTTGTAGTTGCGCGGGTCGTTTTTGCCTACCACTTCGCGCACGTTCTGCTCCATCACTTCACCGAGCCGGTTGGCGACCGCCTGCAGTACCGCGATGCGGCGTTCGGGTGTCAGCGTTGCATAGGCCATGCGGTCGCAGTAATGCACCAGGAAGGCGAGGAATTCGGCGATCAGCTTGAAGCCGCGCGCCGGGGTGATGATGTCGTAGTTTTCGCGGCCGAGGTTGTCCACGGCCTTGTCGGCGACGCGCCAGGTGGTCGTGGCGACAGCGGTAGCGATTTCTTCGGCGCTGCGCTCGCCGTCTTTCTTGAACCAGACAGTTTTGACGCGGATAGGCATGGCCATGATTATTCTCCTGTGGCGACGGGGCGGGCGGGATCGGTGATCCACTCGCTCCACGAACCGGGGTAAAGCCGTGAACCGGGAAGACCGGCGACTTCCATCGCCAGAATGTTGTGGCAGGCGGTGACGCCGGAACCGCACATGTGGATCACCTGCCAGGCAGGCCTGCCCTTGAGCAGGGCCTGATAGTTTTCGCGCAGCGCTTCGGGCGGCAGGAAGGTCCCGTCCACGTCGAGGTTCTCGTCGAATTGCCAGTTGATCGCACCAGGTACGTGCCCGGCCACCGGGTCGAGCGGTTCGAATTCGCCGGAGAAGCGGCGGTCCGGACGCGCATCGAGGATGAGTTGCTCGCCGGACTGTGACGCGCGCAAGACCTCGTCTGCCACGACGATCTGGGTCGGTTCGGGCAGGCAGGCGCAGGCACCCCGGTGTGGTGCCGGGATGTCGGCATTGACTGGGCGCTTTTCACGCAGCCATTTCGGGTAGCCGCCGTCCAGCAAGGCCACACCGGGGTGCCCGAGCCAGCGCAACATCCACCATAGCCGCCCTGCCATGGCGCCATAACTGTCGTCGTATACCACGACCTGTTTGTTGACGCCCACGCCCCATGCGCACAGCTTTTCGGTCAGTGCGCGCGGATCGGGCAGCGGGTGCCGTCCGGTGGTTTCGCCGATGGGAGCAGAGAGATCCTCATCCAAATGCACATAGCGAGCGCCCGGGATATGTGCTTTCTCATACGCCTGACGACCTGCCTCAGTGTCGGTGAGGGTGAAGCGGCAGTCCAGGATGACCCAGTTGGGGTCGTCCAGGTGGGCAGCCAGATCTTCAGTGGTAACGAGGGTGTTGGAAAACATCGTTGGAGCCGTGATAGGTGAACTTCAGGTCGGAGCGGGCAGCGAGGAAACCGCTGCCCGCCCAACGGGGTCTCTAGACTGCTATCAGTAGCCGCCTTTGCCGTAAGGCTTGGTCAGGCCGGCAACGCGGGCGGACTGACGTGCGGGCTGGTTGGGGAAGAGCTCATACAGCTTTTTCTTCCAGTCGGTACCGGGATGCAGGTCTTCCATCTCGGACAACATGTTGCGGAAGTTCGGGGTATGACCATCTTCCTTATATTTGTCGCGCATATAGTTGATGACGGTCCAGTGATCGTCGGTCAGCGTGATTTTTTCAGCCGCGGCGATGACGGGGGGGACGTCGTCGCTGAAGTTGGCTTCCAGCAGGAAGTCTTCTTCACCGGTTTCGAGCTCTTCGCCATTTACAACATAAGACATGTTTTCTCCTTTCGGGTTGGTCACTAAAGAATCGCCGGAACAACCGGCAGCGGGTTCAATGGTTCGCCGGCATTACCGGCGCAATGGATTTGTGTGGGATGAAAATCCCGCATCCTAACAAACGGTTGCATCCCATGCCTTCGTCCTGCAGTTGCAGGGATTTGTGTGGCGGCACGTCATGCAGCATCAGACTGTAGCCATAGATTGGGCCGGATGCGGTTTGCAGGGTTTGCTGTTTGCCGCAGATGAATCCGCAGCGCAACTGGAAATGGCCATCCAGTTCGCGCATCACGTCCTGCACGAATTGTTCTTCACTCGCCCGGCCCGTGTCAACGAAGTGTGCGTAGATGTTGGCGAAGGCACTGAATTCACGGGTCTTGAAGCTGCCGATCTGCAGGCGGTGACCAGCCAGGTCCAGTGTCTGCCCGACCAGGCGCTGCATCTCGTCCACACGTGTCTTGGGCACGCGCACGAGCATCTTGGTACGCCGATTGATGTTGAGCGTGGCATCGCCACTGTTGGTTTCTGCACCTTTGAGATGTTGGATGCCAGTGCCACCATCCTCACCCAGCCAGGGGAGCAGGCGCAGCAGTGCCTCCGACATCAGTTGTGCATTGTCGGCCGGAATGGTGGTGCCGGCCAGATCGAATTGCAGGTCGATCATGTGCGGCGTGTACTCTTCGGGCTTGTTTTCAGACCAACCTGCCCAGTTCACGGCGCGTCTCCCGCATGGTCCTTGGCCCAAGCCTGCATCAGGTCGGCCCATTTCTGCGCGCTGACCGGGTCGACGTCGAAAATAGTGAAGCGCTTGTTCTCGCGTATGCGGATGCGTAGAAACGGCACGCCTCCCGACTCGTGGGTCAGGTGCTGGAACTCGATCTCCTGGCCGCCGAAGGGGAGTCGCATCTTGTCTAATGGTGTGATCTCTGGCATGGAATCTCGATCCAAGTTGCTTCAATTCGATATGAATGCGTTGTACAGCAACACAAACAAACCTTGCTTTAATAAGGTTGTTGCGTACCATTTCAACCCTGCTTGTTACAGGGGCTTGCGTTTGCAACAATATTTTAATACTCTTATTGATTCCTGTGGCGGCCACGTAATGTCTCACCCTTTGCCTAGATGGGGCATTACCGCGTTGGGGAAATCGATCTACTCCTTTTGGGTAGGTTAAAACCTACCGCGATGGAGTAATCGTTTTACCCATGAGAATGATGGTGATGCGGCCATCAACTCAATACGATGATGGCATACCGTTGAGCTATCGGCTGAGCGGGCATTTCGAAATGTTCTAGGAGAGAAAACTATGGCAAAGAAGATGATTGATACGCCCAATCTGGACGAGCTCGAGAAAGGCCCGTGGCCGAGCTTCGTGACCGGTCTGAAGCGTCTGGCTAAGGACAACGACATGATGGTTGACCTGATGGGTCAGCTGGAGACGTCGTACAAGACCAAGTTCGGTTACTGGAAAGGCGGTACGGTTGGCGTGTTCGGCTATGGTGGTGGTGTGATCCCCCGCTTCACCGAGCTGAAGGACGAAAACCACCAGCCGCTGTTCCCTGAGGCAGCTGAATTCCATACCCTGCGCGTGCAGCCGCCCGCAGGCATGCACTACACGTCCGACCTGCTGCGCAAGATGTGTGACGTCTGGTCCGCGACCGGCGGCTCGGGCCTGATCGCCTTCCATGGCCAGTCCGGCGACATCATGTTCCAAGGCATCAAGACCGAAAACGTCCAGAAGGCCTTCGATGAATTCAATGAAATGGGCTTCGACCTCGGCGGCGCCGGTCCCGCGCTGCGCACCTCGATGTCCTGCGTCGGCGCCGCCCGCTGCGAAATGTCCTGCTACGACGAAGCCAAAGCGCTGCGCACCGTCATCAACAACAACCTGGACGACATGCACCGTCCGTCCCTGCCCTATAAGTTCAAGTTCAAGTTCTCCGGCTGCCCGAACGACTGCGTGAATGCCATCCAGCGTTCCGACATGGCGACCATCGGCACCTGGCGCGACAACATCCGCGTGAACGAAGCCCAGGTTCAGGACTACATGAAAGCCCACGGCATGAACGATCTCGTCAACGACGTGATCAGCAAGTGCCCGACCAAGGCCATCACCCTGGTTGAAACCGGCAAGTTCCAGGCCAGCGAGCATGTTTCCGCGGCCAACCTGGGCAACGGCCAGACCATGTGCATCGACAACAAGAACTGCGTGCGCTGCATGCACTGCCTGAACGTCATTCCCGGCGGTCTGCTGCCCGGTAGCGACAAGGGCGTGACCATCCTGGTGGGCGGCAAGGGCGTGCTGAAGATCGGCGCCACCATGGGTACCGTGGTGATTCCGTTCATGAAGCTCGAATCCGACGAGGACTTCGAGAAGCTGAACGAACTGGCTCGCAATATCCTCGACTTCTTTGCTGAGAACGCACTGGAGCACGAGCGTACCGGTGAAATGATCGAGCGTATCGGCCTGACCAACTTCCTCGAAGGTCTGGATATCCCGGTTGATCCCAACATGATCAGTGCACCGCGTTCCAACCCCTACTTCCGTTCCGACGACTGGGACGAGCAGGTGGAGAAGTGGAACGAGTACAAGCAGTCCGCCGCTTAAGTTTTCGCTTACCGCGGGCTCTGGTGAGAGCTGGGGCCCGTGCATTAAATCAGTTGGAGATAAAACATGGCAGAACTACGTCCGCCTATCGAATCCGGCGCCCCGGATCCGATGCCCTACATGCACCCCGTGATGGTGAAGAACTACGGCAAGTGGTCTTTCCACAGTCATCCGAAGCCGGGTGTCCTGTACCACCGCGCTGAATCCGGCGACGAGATCTGGACGGTCAAGGCCGGTACCCAGCGCCAGATGGATCACTACACCATCCGCGAACTGGCCGACATCGCTGACCAGTACGGCGATGGTTTCGTGCGTTTCACCGCACGTTCCAATATCGAATACATGGTGGCTGATGGTTCCAAGGTCGAGCCGCTGATCAAGGCGCTGAACGACAAGGGCTATCCCATCGGTGGTACCGCCAACTCCGTGTCCATGATCGCGCACACCCAGGGCTGGTTGCACTGCGACATCCCCGGCACCGACGCTTCCGGCGTGGTCAAGGCGCTGATGGACGAGTTGTATGACGACTTCGTCAAGTGCGAGATGCCCAACCGCGTCAAGCTGTCGACTTCCTGCTGCGAGATCAACTGCGGCGGCCAGGCCGACATCGCCATCATCGTTCAGCACACCAAGCCGCCCAAGATCAACCACGATCTGGTTGCCAACGTGTGTGAGCGCCCCTCCGTCGTCGCCCGCTGCCCGGTGGCTGCGATCCGTCCCGCCCTGGTGAACGGCAAGCCTTCGCTGGAAGTCGACGAGAAGAAGTGCATCTGCTGCGGCGCCTGTTTCCCGCCCTGCCCCCCGATGCAGATTAACGATCCCGAGCACTCCAAGATCGCGATCTGGGTGGGCGGCAAGAACTCGAACGCCCGTTCCAAGCCGACCTTCCACAAGCTGGTCGCGTCCGGCCTGCCGAACAATGCGCCGCGTTGGCCGGAAGTGAGCGAGGTGGTCAAGAAGATCCTCGCCACCTACAAGGCTGACGGCAAGCCTTGGGAGCGCATGATTGACTGGATCGACCGCATCGGCTGGCCCGCATTTTTCGAGAAGACCGGTCTGCCCTTCACCAAGTATCACATTGATAACTGGCGTGGTGGTCGTGCCAACCTGAACGCTTCTGCGCACATCCGCTTCTAAGCTGTTTGGGAAGCTGTCAGCTCCGCCACCGCCCTGGCTGTGGCGGATGCTTGATAACAATGACTGGATTTTTCGGAGTTTGAGCTAGCCATGCAATTCGGCATTCTTGTAAACGAAGGGCCTTACAACCATGAGGCCAGTGACTCCGCTTATCTCTTCGCCCGTACGGCGATCGAGAAGGGGCACAAAGTTCCGCGTATTTTTTTCTACCATGATGGCGTGAACAACTCGACACGCATGGCTGAGCCGCCGCAGGATGACCGCAACGTCACCATGCGCTGGTCCAAGCTGGCCGAAGAGCATGGCATCGACCTCGTTGTGTGCGTGGCCGCTGCGCTGCGTCGTGGCATCAAGGATGAGCTGCTGGCCCCGGGTTTCCGTATTTCCGGTCTGGGTCAGTTGGTGGAAATGGGTATTCAGTACGATCGTCTCGTGACGTTCGGTGATTGAGGAATAACGAGATGAGCGATATGGACGATATGGATGACGGCTCGGGTGTCGTCAAGAAATTCATGTTCCTGAACCGCAAGGCGCCGCACGGTACTGTGTACGCGTTGGAAGGTCTGGAAGTGGTGCTGATTACCGCCGCCTTCGATCAGGATGTGAGCATGGTCTTCACCGACGACGGTGTGTACCAGCTAATGAAGGGCGTCGACACCAAGGGCATCGAGGTCAAGGACTTTTCCAAGACCTATCGTGCACTGGAAGGCTACGACATTGAGAAGCTCTATGTCGACCAGGTGTCGCTGGATGCGCGTGGTCTGACCGAAGACGACCTGATTGTGGATGTGACGGTGCTCTCCGTCGATGAGATGGCGAATCTCATGGCCGAGCAAGACGTCGTGATCAGCTTCTAAGGGGACCGGACATGCTGCATATTGTGAATAAATCGGCCACTGAGCGCAGTTCGCTGGAAAGCTGCCTGCGCATGGCCACCAAAGGTTCTGCTGTATTACTGATCGAAGACGCGGTGTACGCGGCGACGAACGGTAACGCGGCAGCGGCGAAAATCCAGGCAGCAGCAGCTGACCTCAAGATTTACGCACTCGGTCCTGATCTGGCGGCGCGCGGCATGGCTGGGCGTGTGCTGGACGGAGTCAATGTCGTGGATTACGGCGGTTTTGTGGATCTGGTCGCAGAGCACAGCAACTGTCAGTCTTGGCTGTAACTTTTAATAGAAGGAGTATTGCTATGCCCATGGTGAATATCGCCGGTAAGGAAGTCGAAGTCGACGAGGAAGGCTATCTGGTCGACCTGTCGCAGTGGAACGAAGACATCGCCAAGTACATGGCGCAGGAAGAGAAAGTCGACCTGACCGAAAGCCACTGGGAAGTCGTCAACTTCCTGCGTGAGTACTACGCCGAATACCAGATCGCTCCCGCTGTTCGCGTTCTGACCAAGGCCATTGGCAAGAAGCTCGGCCCGGAAAAAGGCAACAACAAGTACCTGTACGAGTTGTTTCCCTACGGCCCCGCCAAGCAGGCTTGTAAGATCGCGGGTCTGCCCAAGCCGACCGGCTGTATCTAAGTTGTAAATCGTCGGGTCGCCTCGGATTTTTCGGGGCGGCTCCGATCGTTATGTTTCCCAATCAAATGGGGCGGGGAGGGTTCGCCTTGCGTTTGATTCGCAAACAAAACGTTGGTAAGGAATGCAATTCCGCCAGGTATTTCATCGCGTGGCGGGACGGGGTCCGATAGGAGAGTGAGTTTGTCTACTGTGACGATGATTTACGCCGGGATGTTCTACATCGCCACCTTCCTGCTGGTGGTGGGTCTGGTCTACAAGATTTTTGATTACAGCCGCACACCCGCACCGCTGGTCATCCCGACGACCCCTGCGCCGACTACGCGAACTGGCGTGGTGTATCGGATGGCGAAAGAGGTGGTGGTATTCGAGTCGCTGTTCAAATCGAACAAGTGGATCTGGGTATTCGGCTGGCTGTTCCATTTCGGTCTGCTCCTGGTTCTGGCGCGCCACCTTCGCTATTTCACCCAGCCTGTCTGGTTCTGGGTCGACATCGTGCAGCCCTTCGGCAAGTATGCCAGCATCATGATGGTCGCTGGCCTGGCGGGACTGTTGGCGCGCCGCTTCGTTGTCGACCGGGTGCGCTACATCTCGACACCGTCCGATTATCTGATGCTGCTCCTGCTGATCGGGATCGGCGTGTCCGGCATGCTGATGACCTTCGTCGCCCATACCGACATCATTTCGCTGAAAGAGTTCTTCATGGGCTTGATGTATCTGGATATCCAGCCGCTTCCGCAGGACCCGATCCTGATGGTGCATCTGGCCCTGGTGGCTTCGCTGATGGTGATCTTCCCGGTCAGCAAACTGTTGCATGCGCCGGGCCTGTTCTTCAGCCCCACCCGCAACCAGGTCGACAACCCGCGTGAACATCGCCATGTAGCGGCATGGGCTGCACGCCTGGATCAGAACAACTGATTCGTCGACGACGATTGACGAACGCCTAAGTACGGACAGAGGACTCACACGTGGCTGCTGCTGAATTTGACATCCCAGAAATCAAGGACGACATCGAGGTTCCCAGGCTTCACGAAGGCGTCATGTCGCATGTCAAGTCCTTCCCTGCGCCCAAGTCGGTTCAGGACTTCATGGGATATCCGCATGAACTGGGCGAGGACTGGAAAGAGCGCGCAATCGACAAGATGGGCGACCTGCTCGGAAAGTATCGCTCGCTGAAGGTTTTCCTTGATGCGTGTGTGCACTGCGGTGCGTGCACCGACAAGTGCCACTATTACCTGGGCACCTCGGATCCCAAGAACATGCCGGTGGCGCGCCAGGATCTGATGCGTCAGGTCTACCGCCGTTACTTCACTACAGCGGGCAAGCTGTTTCCCAAGCTGGTGGGCGCCAAAGACCTCACCAAGGAAATCCTCGACGATTGGTACAGCTACTACCATCAGTGTTCGGAATGCCGCCGCTGCTCGGTGTACTGCCCCTACGGCATCGACACGGCCGAGATCACGATGGCCGGCCGCGAGATTCTTAACCACGTCGGCATGGGTCAGAAGTATTCCAACGAGATTCTCGGCAAGGTGCAGAAGATCGGCAACAACCTGGGCCTGCCTGGTCCCGCGCTGATCGATACCCTGGAAGGACTGGAAGAGGACATCGAAGCCGACACCGGCGTGCCGGTCAAGATGCCGATCGACGTGAAAGGCGCTGAAGTGTTGCTGATCACGCCGTCTGCCGACTTCTTCTCCGAGCCGCATGTTGAATCGCTGATCGGCTATGCCAAGGTATTCCACGCGGCGGGCATCAACTGGACCCTGTCCACGCATGCGGCAGAAGCGGGTAACTTCGGCCTGTTCAACGGCAACTACGAAACGATGCGCAAGGTTGCCATGCGGATCAGGGATGCCGCGCTGGAGCTTGGCGTTAAGCGCATCGTCGTCGGCGAGTGTGGCCATGCCTGGCGCGTCGCCTACAGTTTCTGGAATACGCTGACCGGTATCGGCTATGGCGGCAACGATCCTTTCTCGATCGAACTGCAAAAGCAGCTCGATCCGACCTATCCGCAGCCGCAACATATTTGCGAATTGACCAACGATCTGATCAAGTCCGGCAAAATCAAGGTCGATCCCTCAATGAATGATGATCTGATCGTGACTTACCACGATTCGTGCAACGTGGCCCGCGCGTCGCGCATGGGTACTGAACCCGGCGGGCAGTTCACCATTCCGCGCGAACTGATCAAGTCGGTGGTGAACAACTTCCACAACATGGCGGACGACACCATCTATGAAGCCACGTTCTGCTGCGGCGGCGGCGGCGGCGTGCTGACGGACGACCTGATGGAAGTGCGCGTCAAGGGTGCATTGCCGCGTGCTACTGCACTCAATAATGTGGTCAAGGAATACCAAGTCAACTTCATGGCCACCATCTGCGCCATCTGCAAGGCGCAGTTCACCAAGGTTTTGCCCAAATATGGCTTCGACATGAGCATGGTGGGCGGTGTGCATCAATTGGTTAGCAAGGCGATCAAGCTGGACTGAGTTGGGTCACAGAACTGATTGCGATTTATCTATCTTTAGTTACGTAGGCGTTAGGAGAACCAACATGGCTGTCACGACGAACAAAGCAAAAACCGAAGGCGTTACATGGCGTCGTTATAAGGATGGCGAGTCAGACGCTGACTTCCGTTCCGCACAGGACAGGATTTTCCAGTCGAGCTGGACGCACAAGTGCCCGGAATACATGCTCTCCACGCCGCCTTGCCAGGGTTCCTGCCCGGCCGGTGAAGACATTCGCGGCTACCTCAACATCGTGCGTGGCATCGAAAAACCGCCCGCAGGTGTGACTTGGCAGGAATATGCCTTCCGCCGCATCACCGAAGCCAACCCGTTCCCCGGCGTGATGGGCCGTGTCTGCCCCGCACCGTGCGAATCCGGCTGTAACCGCAATCAGGTCGAAGACCACGTTGGCATCAACTCGGTCGAGCACTTCGTCGGCGACTGGGGCATCGAAAACAACATGACCTACACGTCGACTGCTGCCGAAACCGGCAAGAAGGTTGCCGTGATCGGTGCCGGCCCTGCCGGACTGGCAGCAGCGTATCAACTGCGCCTGCGCGGCCATGGCGTGACCATTTTCGACGAGCACGAAGAACTCGGCGGCATGATGCGCTACGGCATTCCGGGCTTCCGCACACCGCGTGAGATGCTCGATGCCGAAATCAAGCGCATCATCGACCTGGGCGTGGAAACCCGCCTCAAGACCCGCATTGGCTCCGACATCAGCTTCGAGCAGATCGAAAAAGACTACGATGCCGTCTTCATGGCCATGGGCGCCCAGGCTGGCCGCCCGCTGCCGGTTCCCGGCGCCGAAGCGCCCAACTGCGTGACCGCCGTGGCGTTCCTGCGCGCCTTCAACGAAGGCCGCCTGCAGCACGTCGGTAACCGCGTGGTGGTCATCGGCGGTGGCGACACCTCGATCGACGTGGCAACCGTCGCCCGCCGCCTCGGTAACGTGACCAAGGCCGGCACCCATGACGACCGTCCGGAAGCGGTGATCTCCGGCCACATGGCACAGGACGTGGCCGCCATCTCCGCCCGCGAAGGCGCCGAAGTGGTGCTGGTGTCGCGTGCCACCATGGACAAGATGGCCGCCAACAAGCATGAAGTCGAGCATGCCCTGCAGGAAGGCATCGAAATCATCGGCGGCGTGACCCCGGTTGCCGTGGTCGTCGACGCGAACGGCCGCGCCACCGCGCTGCGCGTGGCCGACTTCGTGTTGGAGGGCAAGGAGACCAAGATCGTCGAAGGCACCGAGCGCGACCTGCCGGGCGACCTGATCGTTTCCGCGATCGGCCAGGGCGTCGATTTCACCGGCCTCGAAAAATTCAACAACAACAATGGCTTGATCAAGGCCGACAAGAACTATCGCTTCCCCGGCAGCGAGAAGATCTTCGTCGGTGGCGACGTGATCCGTCCGCACCTGCTGACCACCGCAATCGGCCATGCATCCATCGCCGTCGATGGCATCGATGCCTATCTGGCCGGCAAGGAACTCGACAAGCGTCCGAAGGTTGACGTCCACCACTTCGACGAAATCCGCAAGTGGCTCGAATCCGGCCACGAGTACAGCGAAGTCAAGGGCCAGATCTGGGGTACGTCGGAGCGCAAGGACATCCTGCACAACTTCGAAGACCGTTCGGCGCGCCACATCATTCCGCACAACGAACTGTTCCTTGGCCACTTCCCCAATGTTCCGCGCAACATCCGCGAGGTGACCGTGCTTGACAAGGAAGGCGCGCTGGGCAACTTCGAAGAGCGTCTGCATGCCCTGTCGGACAAGGCTGTCATCGACGAGGCCAAGCGCTGCATGTCCTGCGGCCAGTGCTTCGAATGCGACAACTGCGTCGTGTACTGCCCGCAGACCGCCGTGTTCAAGGTCAAGAAGAAGGACAACCCGACTGTCGGCCGTTACGTCGACACCGACTACACCAAGTGCATCGGTTGCCACATTTGTGCCGACGTCTGCCCGACCGGCTACATCATCATGGGCATGGGCGACTGAACATGGCAGGCAAGATGAAACGTCTGCTGGCGCTGGGCGCAGTGGTGCTGGCGACCACGGCCCTGGCCTGGGCGGGGTCCGAAGCCCAGCCCAGGGCCGGGGGCGAGTCCAAGCCGTGGATTACGAAGGCTGAGCAGTGTGTGGAACCAACCGACTACATGCGGCGCAATCACATGAAGGTGCTGAATCACCACCGCGACGAAACAGTGATTGAAGGCATCCGTACCAAGAAATACAGCCTCAAGGAATGCATCAATTGCCATGCCAGCGAAAAGACGGGCAGCGTTGCCGCCGCCAAGGACGATTTTTGCGTGAGCTGCCATAGCTATGCGGCGGTAAAGATCGATTGCTTCGATTGTCATTCCACCAAGCCGCAAGGCTCGATGGCGATGCATCCGTTGAATGCTGAAACGGCACACTACAAGCACAAGCTTGCCGCCCAGGCGACAAGCAAGGTCAGTGCAGAAGAGATGGCTGGGGTTGCCCAATGAGCGATATGAAACCGAGGTCTGATTCCACGCCCGCATCGCCCGAGCGCCGCCGCTTTGTCGGCGCCGCCACGGCGACCGCAGCGGGTCTGGCCATTGCTCCCGGCGTGATGTTGTACGAAGTGGCTCACGGCCGTGCTGAAGAGCAGGCCGCCAGCAGCGCCGTGCGCTGGGGCATGCTGGTGGACGCCACCAAGTGCGCCAGCGGCTGCAATGATTGCGTGAGCGCGTGCAGCACCGAAAATGGCTGGACGCCGGTGGCGGAAAGCAGGCATCCAAAGCAGGCGCCGCAGTGGATCCGCAAGCTGGAGCTGCAGGACCCGCTGACGCAGATGGAGACCAATCTGCCGATGCTGTGCCAGCACTGCGCCGAGCCGCCGTGCGTGGACGTCTGTCCGACCGGCGCCTCGTTCAAGCGCGCCGACGGCATCGTGCTGGTCAACCGCCACACCTGCATCGGCTGCCGCTACTGCATGATGGCCTGCCCCTACAAGGCGCGTTCACTGGTGCACGAGCCGCTGAACGACACCCAGAAGCCGGATGTGCCGCGCGGCATTGGTTGCGTCGAGGCCTGTACCTTCTGCGTGCAGAAGGTGGATCGCGGCGACGGCAACACTGCGTGTGCCGAGGCCTGTACCGCCGCAGGACACAATGCCCTGCTGTTCGGCGACATGAACGACCCCGAGAGCGAGATCTCAAGGCGCCTGCGCGAACTGCCGACCAAGCAGGTGCGGGCCGACCTGAATCTCAACCTCGGCGTTCGCTATCACGGAATCTAAATCAACATGGCAAGCATTACTTTCCGCGAAGTAGAAGGCAGCAGCCCCAAGTACTGGATGCTGCTCGGATTCCTGGGCCTGTTCGTGCTGTTCGGCGCATTGGCCTGGAACACCATGCACCACCACGGCCACGTCGTGACCGGCATGGACAACCAGATCGTCTGGGGGCTGCCGCATGTGTTCGCGGTGTTCCTGATCGTCGCCGCCTCCGGTGCGCTCAACGTCGCCTCGATTGCCTCGGTGTTCAACAAGCCGATGTACAAGCCGCTGGCGCCGCTGTCGGCAGTCCTGTCGCTGGCGCTGTTGCTGGGCGGCCTGTTGGTGCTGGTGCTTGACCTGGGCCGTTCCGACCGCCTGATCGTGGCGATGACGAACTTCAACTTCAAGTCGATGTTCACCTGGAACGTGTTCCTGTATTCCGGCTTCTTTGTGCTGGTGGGCATTTATCTGTGGACCATGCTGGACCGCAGCGTCAAGTCCTACTCCAAGGCGGCGGGCACCGCGGCCTTCATCTGGCGCCTGACGCTGACCACCGGTACCGGCTCGCTGTTCGGCTTCCTGGTTGCGCGCGAACTGTATGGCACCGCCATGCTGGCGCCGATGTTCATCATCATGTCGTTTGCCTACGGCCTGGCGATCTACCTGATGGTGCTGGCCGCAGCCTATGCCTGGACCGGCCGGGCGCTGGGCGACGCCGTGATGATGCGCCTGAAGACCCTGCTCGCAGTGTTCGTTGCGGCGGTGCTGTATTTCGTCGTCGTCCAGCACATGACTAGTCTTTATTTCACCAAGTTCCACGCGGTGGAAGCCTTCATCCTGCGTGATGGCGGTAGCCTGACCACGCTGTTCTGGGTAGGGCAGATCGTCATCGGTTGTGTGGTCCCGCTGGTGATCCTGCTGAGCAGTCTGGGCAAACAGCGTACGTGGATCATGATTGCCTGCGGTCTCGTCATTCTGGGTGGCGTCGTACAGATGTATGTCACCATCATCGGCGCCCAGGCCTATCCGCTGGACATGTTCCCCGGCCTGAGCGAAAAGAGCAGCTTCTTTGACGGCGAGATCCATACCTACACGCCCAGCATGCCCGAACTCTTCCTCGGGTTGGGCGGGGTGGCGATCGCGTTGCTGGCCACCACCTTCGCGGTCAAGGTGCTGCGCCTGCTGCCGGCCAGCCTGGACGACGCCAGCGTCGCCAAGCTGGAACATTGATCGCATAGCCTGTCAGGCGGCAGCCTGGCAGGGGATGGATCGTCAGGCATGAACCGGCAAGCCACTTCAAACGATTCCACCAGCACGGGGCCGCGATGCCCTACCAGAGGACTCCGGCTTTCCATGAGATCTAAAGCCTCATGAAAGCTCGTATGCCCCGCGTCTTCATTTCTGCCGCGCATAAATCGTCGGGAAAAACCACGCTCACACTGGGCCTGTGCGCCGCATTACATGCGCGTGGTTACGCGGTGCAGCCTTTCAAGAAAGGCCCTGATTACATCGATCCGCTGTGGCTGGGAATGGCGGCGCAGCGCCCCTGCTACAACCTCGATTTCCACATGATGCGGAGTGATGAGATCGAGCAGCAGTTCGCCCGCGCCGCAACCAGCGCGCGCATCAGCCTGATCGAAGGCAACAAGGGCCTGTACGACGGTCTCGACCTTGATGGCAGCAACAGCAATGCGGCACTGGCCAAGCTGCTGGATGTGCCGGTGGTGCTGGTCATCGACGCGCGTGGCATGACGCGCGGCGTGGCACCGCTGATCCTCGGCTACCAGGCCTTCGATCGTGATATCCGCATCGCCGGCGTCATCCTCAACAACCTCGGCGGCAGCCGCCACGAATCCAAGCTGCGCGCGGTGATCGAGCATTACACCGACGTCGAGGTGATCGGCGCGGTACAGCATGACGCTAGCATGCAGATCGCCGAGCGCCATCTGGGGCTGGTGCCGGCCAATGAACAGGACGCTGCGCGCGCGCGGATTCGACACGTCGGCGAACGCGTGGCGGCGCAGGTCGATCTTGATCGGCTGCTGGCGATTTCAGCCAGCGCGCCCGAGCTGAGTGTTCCGCTGGCGGCCGAAACGCTAGTGTCCGCCGAGCGTGTACGCATCGGCATTGCGCACGATCAGGCTTTCGGTTTTTATTACAGCGAAGATATCGACAGCCTGCGCGCCGCCAATGTCGAACTGGTCGACATCGACACCCTGCACGCACAGGCTCTGCCTGACGTCGACGGCCTCATCATCGGCGGCGGCTTTCCCGAAATGTTCATGACGGAACTAGAAGCCAATACGGCCTTGCGTGGCAGCATCCGCAGCGCCATCGAAGGCGGGCTGCCGACCTATGCGGAATGCGGCGGACTGATGTATCTGTCGAAAAGCCTCGACTGGCAGGGGCGGACGTGCGAGATGGTCGGCGTGGTGCCGGGCGATACCGTGATGCACGAACGCCCGGTCGGGCGCGGCTATGCGCGCCTGCAGCCAACCGGCGAGGATCGCTGGCAGGAAACGGCCTCCATCCCAGCGCACGAATTTCATTATTCGAGCCTGGAAAATCTGCCCGCCGACTCCATATACGCCTACCAGGTGCAGCGCGGCCACGGCATCGATGGCAAGCATGACGGCTATCAGCAACACAATCTGCTGGCCGCCTATGTGCATCGCCGGGGCAGCGGCGCGCAGGGCTGGATCGCCCCGTTTTTGAACCAGGTGCGCGCGCATAAGGCGCGCGCTGCCGCCTAATTGTGTAAGGACCCGCCCATGATCAAGATTACCGATGCCGCCGCCGCGCAGATTCGCGCCGCCAACAACAATCCCGATGTGTTCGAGATGATCCTGCGTGTCGCTGCCTACCAGGAGGACGACGGCAGTGTGAACTACGGCATGGGCTTCGACATCGAGCGCGAAGCCGACGAACACCTCATCGTCAATGGCATCGCAATCCTGATCGCGGCATCGAGCACGCCCTATCTGCAGGGCGTGACGCTCGATTTCGTCGAAATGAGCCCGGGCGACATGCGCTTCATCTTCATTCCGCCCTATTCAGCAGAAGACGGTCCCGCCGAGCCGGGCGACGACGCTGCGCCCACCGAGTAAACGCCATGAATTACCTGCCCATTTTTCTCGATCTGCGCGACCGCCACTGCCTGGTGGTAGGTGGTTCCGAAACCGCCGCGCGCAAGGCCGAGCTGCTGCTGCGCGCCGGAGCATACGTCGATGTCGCCGCGCCGGGCCTGCACGAAGGCTTCGCGCGCCTGCCGTATACCGAACATTTGAAGCGGGTAGCGGATGCCTTCACCCCTGATCTACTCGACGGCAAGGACGCGGTGATCGTGGTCGAGGACGATGCGGCGTCTGCCAGGGCTGTGGCGGATGCCGCGCGCGCGCGCCACATCCCGGTGAACGTGGCGGACAAGCCGGCGCTGTGCAGCTTCATCCTGCCTTCGATCATCGACCGTTCGCCGATCATGGTGGCGGTCTCCAGCGGCGGCGAATCGCCGGTGCTGGCGCGCATGCTGCGCGCGCGGCTGGAAACCCTGATTCCTGCCGCCTACGGCCGTTTGAGCGCGCTCGCAGGGCGCTACAAGGACCGCGTGCGCGCGGCGATCAAGCCGGAGCAGCGGCGGGCATTCTGGGAGAAGGTGTTTCTCTCGCCAGTCGCCGAAATGGTGTTTTCCGGGCGCGACGTCGAGGCCGAAGCGCAGCTCGACGCCATGATCAGGGACTCAGCCTCCCACGTCATCGGCCGCGGCGAGGTCTATCTGGTCGGTGCCGGCCCCGGCAACCCCGACCTGCTGACCTTCCGCGCCCTGCGCCTGATGCAGCAGGCCGACGTCATCGTCTACGACCGCCTTGTCTCGCAGCCGATTCTCGACATGTGCCGGCGCGACGCCGACCGCATCTACGTCGGCAAGGAACGCGACGACCATGCCGTACCGCAGGAGGAGATCAACCTGATGCTGGTGCGCCTGGCGAAGGAAGGCAAGCGCACGCTGCGGCTGAAGGGCGGCGACCCCTTCATCTTCGGCCGCGGCGGCGAGGAGATCGAGACCCTGGTCGAGCACGGCGTGCCGTTCCAGGTCGTGCCCGGCATCACCGCGGCGGCCGGGGTGGCGTCCTATGCGGGCATTCCGCTCACCCATCGTGACTACGCGCAGTCGGTCGCCTTCGTCACCGGGCATCTGAAGGAAAACACCTTCAACCTGAACTGGGAAGGCATCGCGCGCAAAGACCAGACCATCGTCATCTACATGGGGCTGAAAGGGCTGCCATTGCTGTGCGAGGCGCTAATCAAGCACGGTCTTACCGCGGATACGCCGGCAGCCATCATTCAGCACGGCACCCTGCCGACCCAGCGCGTCATCACCGGTGACCTCACCACGCTGCCTTCACTGGCCGAGCAGGCCGGGCTCAAGGCGCCCACCCTCATCATCGTCGGCAACGTCGTCAAGCTGCGCGAGAAACTCGGCTGGTACCAGCCTGAACAGTATGGCGAACAGGCCCGCCGCACGCCGCTCGAAGCACCGGACCATCTGCCCTGACAAACGCGTCCGGGCGTCGGCCTGCCGCGTCCGGCCCAAATCATGATCGGACTCCCGGCACGCTTTGAACTGCCCCTCTTTGCCCTGCTGCTGTCCGGCCTGATGTCCTTGCTGGTGTCGGGCGTGCGCGCAGGATGCGCCATCCTGTCCGCTGTAGCGGCCTCGCCCTCTCCGGACCCGCAGGCATCGAGCGCACATCGGTCATTGCGGAGCCAGGTTCGGCTCGGCGGCATGGCCGGATCATTGGCAGGAGGGGTGGTTTCATGCGCAACTCATGCCTAAAATAAAGGACATATTTGTCCGCTAAAGAGTAGCCATGACCACCACGCTTACCATCGATGGCAACGAGGCCGTTGCCCGGGTGGCCTACCTGGGCAACGAGGTGATCGCCATCTACCCCATCACGCCCTCCTCCAACATGGGCGAGTGGGCGGACGAGTGGGCGTCGCAGCAACGGCCCAACCTGTGGGGCGCGGTGCCGAGCGTCATCGAGATGCAGTCGGAGGGCGGTGCGGCCGGCGCGCTGCACGGCGCGCTCACCTCCGGCGCCCTGGCCACCAGCTTCACCGCCAGCCAGGGGCTGCTGCTGTTCATCCCCAATCTCTACAAGCTTGCCGGCGAGCTGACGCCCTGTGTGCTGCACGTGGCGGCGCGCGCGGTGGCGACGCATGCGCTGTCGATTTTCGGCGACCACTCCGATGTCATGGCCTGCCGCGCCACCGGTTGCGCCATGCTCGCCGCCAACTCGCCGCAGGAAGCGCAGGATTTTGCACTGATCGCGCAGGCAGCCACGCTCGCCGGTCGCATTCCGCTGCTCCATTTCTTCGACGGCTTCCGCACCTCGCACGAGGTGGCGAAAATCGTCGCGCTGGAGCCGGCAACGGTGCGTGCCATGATCGACGATACCCAGGTTGCGGCGCACCGGACGCGCGCGCTGTCGCCGGAACATCCGGTGCTGCGCGGCACCTCGCAGAATCCGGACGTCTTCTTCCAGTCGCGCGAGCGTGCCAATCCGTTTTACGACGCCTTTCCGCAGATCGTGCAGGACACGATGGAGCGTTTCGCCGCACTCACCGGTCGGCGTTACCGGCTGTTTGATTACGTCGGTGCGGCCGATGCCGAGCGCGTCATCGTGCTCATGGGCTCCGGCGCTGAGACCGTGCACGAGACGGTCGAGCACCTGCTTGCGCGCGGCGAAAAGGTGGGGGTGCTGAAGGTGCGGCTGTACCGGCCATTTTCGGCCGCTGCGCTGCTGGCCGCGCTGCCGCCCAGCGCCAAAGCCGTCGCCGTGCTCGACCGCTGCAAGGAACCGGGCGCCGACGGCGAACCGCTATACAAGGACGTGGTGACCGCGCTGGCGCAGGCGACAGC
>ERZ761609.1301-NODE-1301-length-22795-cov-9.425550_pt1 | contig 22795 bp, 20 predicted proteins | sample MGYA00511163_ERZ761609 | MGnify/ENA primary metagenome ERZ761609 (study PRJEB28899, sample SAMN02445070) | bioreactor sludge metagenome | biome: EBPR sludge | place: Australia: Brisbane, Thorneside Wastewater Treatment Plant | collected 2011-12-16 ... | reverse complement strand
GCGTGCGCGGCGAAGGCGGATACCTGACCAACAGCGCGGGCGAGCGTTTCATGGAACGCTACGCGCCGAGCGCCAAAGACCTCGCCTCGCGCGACGTGGTTTCGCGCTCCATGACCGTCGAAATCCGCGAAGGCCGCGGCGTGGGCGAACATGCCGACCATATCCACCTGCACCTTGAACACCTTGACCCTGCCATCATCCGCGAACGCCTGCCCGGCATTGCGGAGACTGCAAAAATTTTCGCAGGCGTCGATGTAACCAAAGAGCCCATTCCCGTTTTGCCGACCGTGCATTACAACATGGGCGGTATCCCGACCAACGTGCATACCGAAGTCGTCAACCCGTCCAAGGATGACCCCGACCGTATCGTGCCCGGCCTGATGGCCGTGGGCGAAGCGGCCTGCGTATCGGTGCATGGCGCGAACCGCCTTGGTTCCAACTCGCTGCTCGACCTTGTGGTCTTTGGCCGCGCGGCGGCCATTCAGGCGGCGAAAACCGTGACGCCAGGCGCGCCGCACAAGCGCCTGCCCGCCGATGCCGGTCATATCGCACTTGAACGCCTTGACCGTCTGCGCCACGCCAAAGGCGGCACGCGCACGGCAGACATGCGCCTTGGCATGCAAAAAACCATGCAAAACCACTGCGCGGTTTTCCGCACGTCCGACAGCCTGAAAGAAGGCATGGGCAAGATGGAAAAAATCTTCGCCGGCCGCGGCGATGTCGGCGTGACCGACCGCTCGCTGGTCTGGAATTCCGACCTTGTGGAGACTATCGAGCTGGATAACCTGATGTATCAGGCTGTCGCCTCTATCGTTTCGGCGGAAAACCGCAAAGAGTCGCGCGGCGCACATGCGCACGAAGACTTCCCGAACCGCGACGACAAGGAATGGATGAAACACACGGTCATCACCGTGGATGAAAAGGGCAAGACCAACATCGGCTACCGCCCCGTACATCTGCGCACGCTGACCAACGACGTCGAAGTCATCGCGCCCAAAGCCCGCGTTTATTAAGAAACCGACCACCCGAGGACAACGCTCATGGCCAAATTCGCCCTGCCCAAAAATTCCAAGGTCAAGGAAGGCAAAAAACACGCCGCCCCCGAAGGCGCAAAAAAACCCAAGACCTTCCGCGTTTACCGCTGGAGCCCTGACGACGCCGAAAACCCGCGCGTTGACAGCTACGACATCGACCTTAGCAAATGCGGGCCGATGGTTCTGGATGCGCTGATACACATTAAAAACGATGTGGATTCTTCGCTCACCTTCCGCCGCAGCTGCCGCGAAGGGGTTTGCGGTTCCTGCGCCATGAACATCGACGGCAAAAACACCCTCGCCTGCACCAAGGCCATCGAGGATTGCAGCGGCGATGTGAACATCAGCCCGCTGCCGCACATGCCGGTGATGAAGGACCTTGTCCCCGACCTCACCCATGTCTATGCACAATACGCGACGATTGAACCGTGGCTGAAAACCGAAAGCACGCCGCCCGCGCGCGAGCGTCTGCAATCATCCGAAGATGCCAACAAGCTGAACGGCGAAGACGGTCACGGCCCTGCGGCCTGCATTCTTTGCTTCTGCTGCTCTACGTCCTGCCCCAGCTATTGGTGGAATGGCGACCGTTTCCTCGGCCCCGCGATTTTGCTGCAGGCTTACCGCTGGCTGGACGATACCCGCGACGAAGCGGCGGGCGAGCGTCTGGACGCGCTTGAAGACCCCTTCCGTCTTTATCGCTGCCACACCATCATGAACTGCACCAATACCTGCCCCAAGGGTTTGAACCCTGCCAAGGCGATTGCAGAAATTAAAAAACTGATGATACAGCGCCGCGTGTAAATACGCCGCCAAAAACAAAAAACCCCCGCAACACTGCGGGGCTTTTTTGCAGCCGTCCAAATCAGCTGTCCAATATATCGATACCCATTTTGGTCAGGATAACATCCACCGCGTAGAAATACGGATTGCGCGCGCGGGCGGTTTTGCGCATTTGCTGACGTTCTGCATCCCATTCCGTTTTGTGCCGCGCGATATCGGCGCGGATTTCGGCGCGCAGCGCATCGCGGTCAAAGTTTTCAGGATTTTTCAGACGCAGGCGGCGCAGAACCTCTTCTTCGCCCGCCTCCAAAACGCCATCGGCCCAGGCCATTTCTTCGGCAAAGCCATAGAGCATATCGCGCGCGTCGGGCTCGTTGATACGCGCAAACAGCGTGTCGATATTTTGCGGGTTATGCAGGTCATCGGCGAAAATATGCCGCTGCTCTTCGGTCAGGGCGAAATAACGCAGCAGGTTGTCGATGATTTTTTCGAGATAATCCAGCTCCTCCATCCCGAGCTTGCCGTCGGCGTGGCCCATCGCAATCAGGCTGCGCCACATATAAAACATGCTGGTGGAAAGGGGTGGTTTGGCGTTCATCTGTATTCTCCTGCTTGCGCAAGTCTAGCGGCTTGTGCGCGGGATATGAAGCCTGCCGTCCCTGCGGGACTTTATTATCCAGAAACCCGCGACTGCCGCCGACGTGCAGGAAGCCGTCTTTTGCGTTATGTTAAAATATAATTCTGATTGTTTATTATTATGTTTCAATGCCTTGCTGCCAATTTAGGGCATGGGGGTGACAGCTGCGGTATTTTGCGGCAGTATTTGGCCATCCAGACACGATGAACGCCCCGCGCACGGGGTGCAGCGAAAGGATTGCGCCATGACCCGCAGCCATGCCGACAACGTCGCCGCCAGCGCCGCCAAAATCCGCGCCGCCGCAGGGGCGCGCCAGCCTAAAATCGCCATCATTCTCGGCTCCGGCCTTGGCGGTCTTGGTGACCGTTTGCAAAACGCCGTATCCGTCCCTTACGCCGAATTGCCGGGCTTTCCGGTGCTGACCGTGCAGGGACATAGCGGCGAAGTTATCATCGGCACGCTGGGCGGTGTCGATGTCATCGCGCTCAAGGGGCGCAAGCATTTTTATGAAACCGACGACGCCTATCCGCTCAAAACGATGATACGCGCGCTGAAAACCGCGGGCGTGGATATTCTGTTCATATCGAATGCCGCGGGCTCCCTGCGCGGTGATATCAAAGTCAGCGAGCTGATGATGATAACCGACCACATCAATTACATGGGGCTGAACCCGCTGGTCGGCGCGAATGACGAAACATTCGGCCCGCGTTTCGTGCCCATGACAGACGCGTGGGACGCTGATTTGCAGCAAAAACTGAAAACCGCCGCGAAAGTTTCCGGCGCCCCGCTGCACGAAGGGGTCTATATGGCCTTCCGCGGCCCGACGTTTGAAACGCCCGCCGAAATCCGTATGGCGATTAGCATGGGCGCGCAGGCTGTGGGCATGTCGAGCGTCCCTGACTGCATCATCGCGCGCCACTGCGGCCTGCGGGTTGTCGGCTGTTCGATGATAACCAATATGGGCGCAGGGCTTTCGGACGAAAAACTGAGCCATGACCACACGCTTCAAAGCGCCGCGCGCGGTGCCGCACATTTCGAGGCGCTGGTCGAAGCCTTCGTGCGCGAAGCCGCCGCCAAGGAGGCCGCAGCATGAAGGTTGTTCCATGGAAATCGCCCAATTTCAATGACCGCGAAAACGGTGAAAAACCGTCCGTTCTGGTTATTCACTTCACCAGCATGAATTCGACCGTGGATGCGCTGATGCGCCTGTCGGATGCCGACCATGAACCGCCCGTCAGCTGCCATTACCTGATAGACGAGGCCGGCAATATTTTCAAAATGGTGCCTGAAGAAAAACGTGCGTGGCATGCGGGCATTTCATCGTGGCACGGCCGCACGGATTTGAATTCTGCGTCTATCGGCATTGAAATTTCCAACCGCCGCCATGAAGATTACACGCCCGCGCAGCTGACGACGCTGGTGCTTCTTTGCAAAGACATCATGCACCGCCATAACATCCCGCCTGAAAACGTGGTCGGCCATTCGGATATCGCGCCCGCGCGCAAGAACGACCCCGGTTATCATTTCCCGTGGAAGGAACTGGCCAAGCACGATATCGGCGTTTGGCCGAAACCGACGCTGCGCGATAAATTCAACGCCGCCGCCGTCGCCAAAAATCCGCAAAAGCTGGCCAAGCTGTTTAAAAAGGCCGGATACGATACAGGCGTGCACGAAGACGGCACGCCGGAACTCGCTCAAGTCATCGACGCCTTTCAGCAGCGCTATGAACCGCACCTGTTCAAGACCGAAGGAGAAAAACCCGGTCAAGCAAGCAAAGACACCGTTGCCCTTTTGCGTGCCGTCGCCCGCATCAATAAAAAATTCAGACCCAAGCCCTAACCTTCACGGCCAGACACCCTGCACATGAGCTACGCCCTTTTGAAGCAATCCCCCTCGCCCAATTTCAACGACCGCGCGGCGAATGTCGCGCCGAGCGTGCTGGTGCTGCATTACACCGACCTGCCTGATGCGGAAACATCGCGGCAATGGCTGTGCGACCCTGAAAAGAAGGTCAGTTCGCACTACCTCGTTGACCTTGATGGCAGCGTGATACAGATGGTCGATGAAAACAAACGCGCATGGCACGCGGGGCAGTCGTACTGGCGCGGCATGACAGACCTCAACACCCATTCTATCGGTATCGAAATTCAAAATACCGGCCATTCGCTCGGCTATGTCCCCTTCCCCGAAAAACAGATTGCGGGTGTGGTTGCCCTTTGCCGCGATATTCTGTCGCGCCATGATATTCCGGCACGCAACGTGCTCGCCCATTCCGACATCGCGCCCGCACGCAAGCAAGACCCCGGACATCTGTTTCCGTGGCGTGCGCTGGCCGCCGCCGGTATCGGCCTTTGGCCGCGGGAGCTGGCCAGCGGCCTGATGTCGCCGCAGGCCTTTATGACCGCGCTCGCGCATATCGGCTATGACCCGTCTTTGGGGGCGGAAATTCTGGTGCCCGCTTTCCAGCGCCATTTCGAGCCGGAAGCTTTTGAAGACGGCAGCCTGCCCGGCATGGTCACGGGGCGCACCATGTCGCGGCTTTCCGGGCTTATCGCGCTTATCGACGCCTGAAATAAATAACATAATCCCCTTGCCATGACGCCGCCCTGCGCCTAAAGTCGCCAGACCAGAAGGCCGGACGGCCGCCGCCCTTGCAAAAGGGGGGAGGAAAGTCCGGGCTCCCTGAAAACACGGTGCCGGATAACGTCCGGGCACGGCGGCCTTGGCCACCGTGACGGCCAGTGCAACAGAGAACATACCGCCCGCGCATTTCGGTGCGCAGGTAAGGGTGAAAAGGTGCGGTAAGAGCGCACCGCGTTTCCGGTAACGGAAACGGCAGGGTAAACCCCACCGGGAGCAAGACCAAATAGGGAAAGCACGCGGGCAACCGCAGGGCCTGTTTTCAGCCTGCTTTCCGGGTCGGTCGCTGGAGGCGCCGGGTAACCGTCGCCCTAGATGAATGGCCGTCACCCCGCAAGGGGGACAGAACCCGGCTTACAGGCCTTCTGGTTTTTATTTTTTTGATTGCAGCTGCAGGAGTATCGTCACATGGGTTTTGAAAGCATCGAAGGCGTCCATTATATTTTCGACCGCTATGCGTTTTTGAACAGCATCCTCAGCGACGCGGGTAAAGAAAAACGTCTTGACGAAAACGCCAGCGCCAAGGAAATCCGCGAAGCCTGCACGCTGGCGCGCGCGATGTACCACCCCGACCGCCAAGCCCGCAGCGGCGAGAAAATGAAACGCGAGGCCGAGCGCATGACGTCGCTGGTCGGCGATTGTGAAAAAATGCTGCTCAATGCTGATTTGAAGCCCCTCTATGACGAAAAACTGGCGCAGTTCCGCGTAGAATCACCGCGCGCGGTGAGCGAAAACGGCACGCCGATTATCGATATGAGCCGCACGGTTTTCGATGTGGCTTCGCTTATCAGCGACGATATTGTCGATACGTCCGATTTCGAAGCGCGCGTCAAAGCCATGCTGCAATACGACGATAAACGCGCAGAGCAGATGAAAACGCTGTTCGACACCATGCCGGACAATGCACAGGTATCCGCGCTTTACCGCGATGCGCTGACGCAGAAACTTGTTTACCTGACGCTGCTCGAAGATGCCGCCTGGGCGAAGCTCGGCTATATGAACCGCAAGGAAAAAGACGGCGGCGTCATCCTGCGCACCGAAGATTACATGCCGCGCCTTGACCGCACGCTGGAAGAGGCTGCCGCAAAGGACATCCCCGCTGCCGTTGAAAAACACGGAAACGCCGCGCGGCTTGGCATTGCGTCCATTCGTCTGATTGAGGCTTTTAACCCCGCCGCGGATAGCGCGCCTGCGGATAGCGCCGAAAATGAAATTGTGAAAAGCCCCGCGCGCCTGCGTGAGGCACTCGACAAAGCCATCGCCAAGGCACAGCAGAATTTCACCCTGCGCGCCGAATATGTGCGCGATGTGGCGCGGCAAAAACTTGCCGTTCTTGACCAACTGGTCACGCTGACGCCCGTGCGCGCCGTGGGGCAGGAGCAAAAAGACCAGCAGGCTTTCGATTTCTATTTGCTGAACCCCGAAGAAAACGGGCAGCATACCGTGCTGTTCCACATGGCCATCGACGTCAAGACCGGCCGCGCGGAGCCGCCGGAAATGGGCGAAGGCAAAACCATGGCGGATGTCGAAAAGACCGCAAACTTGCGCGCGGGTTTCGCGGTGACGCGCAACCCCGAAATCAGCGACATCATGCTGGAAATTGGTGCGGCGGCCGACCGCTTCCTTGCCACACGAAGCGCACCCGAGCCTGAAAATGCGGCAACAGCCCCAAAAGCCCCCAAGCCGCGCACACCGTAACGGGCTAAGCGCTTGATAAAATATGTCAATTTATAATTGACATATTTATGCTCGCTTCGTATTGTCGTATCTGATTTTATTCACTTTTCAGGATTCGCGGAGAGCGCATGGACACCGAACAAAGTTTTGTGGTCGAGAACGACTATACGCTCAGCGTCGTCACAACGCGCAAGCTCGACGGCATGAATGGCTTTGCGGGCAGCACCGTCATCACCCGCACCTTCAATTTCCTTGCCCAGCAGGTGACCACGCATGTACGCGACGTCGCACTTGGCAATTCCGGCGGCTACAAAACCGGCGGTGCGGGCAGCATTTCAACAGCGATTGAACAGCAGCATTTCGACGAATTCCGCAGCGATGCAGAAATCCGCCTGATGCATGCGCAGCTGAAGGACAAGGGCGGCAGCCCGCCGCCTATCGAGGAAGTAACGCGCGGTATGGTTAAAAAGTCTGCCGTTCTTTCCGCACCGGGCAAAGGGTAAACCCATGCAAGAGCGTTTCGAGAAAATCAACGATTACACCCTGAGCCAGACGTTGCATGCACCCAGCGAAAGCCTTTCCGGCTATAGCCAGAGCCTGACGATACAATCGCGCATCACCCGCATTTTCAATTTCCTGTCGGCGCAGGTGACCACCATCACGCGTGATTTGACTTACGAGCCGCGCGGCGGCGAATCCGGCGGTTCTTCGTCGGTTTCCACGCAAACATCGGTACAAAACTTTTCCGACGTACAGTCGGATGCGGAAATCCGCCTGATGCACGCGAAACTGAAAAATGACCTGAAAGGCAACCCGCCCCCTATCGAAGATATTCTGGAGGCGCAGGCAAACGTCGCGGGCAAGCCCAAATTGCAGCCCAAACGCCCATGAAAACGGATTATCACGCCCTTGGCAAAGACAGCCTTGCCATCATCAGCCCGCTTTCGTTCGACCCGAAGGACTGGGGCGCGCCGCGCCTGATGCGCATTTTCAATTTTTCGTCGCGTCAGGTCACCACGATATACGAGCGCGGGGGCATTCAGGAATATACCATTCCCAAAGGCTCGGATTACGGCAGCAACTCCAAAGGCTATAGCGCAGCTGTAACCTCCGCCATGGAAATTCATGACTTCAAAGAACTGCCAAACCCCGAAGAAATCCAGCAGATGCACCAAAAGCTCCGCGACATCGGTGGCACCCCCCCGCCGCTCGATGTTGTCATGCAGGGTATCGGCTCTATCCGCAAAGGCGGACTGAAACCGCCCGCCGGCAGATAAATTTACATCGGATAGATTATTTACATAGCGCAAATACTGCATAAACAGCGCGCGGTGCCGGTGGACGCTAGATTGATACCCCCATTTGCGCGCGCCGCAGAAAACGTCCCCTGCGCCGCCCCTCTTGCCGCCAGTCTTTTGCCCCCGTTTATCCCCCTGTTTGATTGACGCCCCCGCAAGCGGCGTGTAGATTAGTCAAGGGGTTGGATTTCAAGGTTTTAAGGCGTTTTGCGCGCCCGCGGCCTTGGCAGGTTTGGGGACGGATTAAACAAGGCATGACCGATACGCTACACAACGCGGCAAGCACGCCCGCGCGCCACATCCCCGTGATGCTGGCCGAGGTTCTGGCTTGCCTCGCGCCCAAAGACGGCGGCGTCTATGTCGATGGCACTTTCGGTGCGGGCGGCTATACCCGCGCCATTCTTGAATCCGCCAACTGCACCGTCTATGGCATCGACCGCGACCCCGAAGCCATCGCGCGGGCGCAGGCCTTCACCCGCGATTTCGCCGGACGGTTCCATGCGCTGCATGGCTGTTTTGGCGATGCCGCGCATCTGCTGGCGGGCGCGGGGGTTGAAAACATCGACGGCTTCGTACTCGACCTTGGCGTATCATCCATTCAGCTGGGCACGGCCGCGCGCGGGTTTTCGTTCCAGCATGACGGCCCGCTCGATATGCGCATGAGCCTGAGCGGGGAGAGCGCCGCCGACGTTGTGAACACCGCGGATGAAAAAGAGCTTGCCGATATCATCTATACCTACGGCGAAGAGCGCGCCGCACGCCGCATAGCCAAAGCAATCGTGGAAGCCCGCCGCGAAAAACCGATTGAAACCACCGCCGCCCTCGCCGCCATTATCCACCGCGTGCTGCCCATGCACGGCGGGATGAAAACAGACACCGCGACGCGCAGTTTTCAGGCGCTGCGCATCCACATCAACGACGAGATGGGGGAGATTGACCGTGCGCTTGACGCCGCCCCTGCGCTTTTGAAAGACGGCGGGCGTCTGGTTGTCGTGTCTTTTCATTCGCTCGAAGACTGGCGCGTCAAAACATATCTGCGCGCACAATCGGGGGAACAGGCGGGCACGTCACGCCATCTGCCGCCCGATATGTCGGCGAAGGCCGCGCCCGTATTCAAACTTGAAAAAAGAAATGGTCTGGCGCCAAGCGATGCCGAAACCGCGGCAAACCCCCGCGCCCGCTCCGCCCGTTTGCGCTACGCCATCCGCACCGATGCCCCGCTGCAAAGCGCCGCCTGCCGCGCAGGAGGCCGCGCATGAGCAAATTCGCCGCCCTCTGGCTTTTCTGCGCGCTTGTGTGCGGCGCGCTTTTGTTCAAGACCAGTCAGGCCGTGACGGACGGCCGCGCCAAGCTTGACCTCATCACCGCCGATACGCGGCGCGAAGAAGATTCCCTGCGCGTTTTGCAGGCGGAGTGGAGTTATCTCAACCAGCCCGACAGGCTCGAGAAACTCGCGGCGCAATATCTGAAGCTTGCCCCCATGCGCGGCAAACAGTTTGCGGAGGCGCAGAGCCTGCCGCTCCGCCCCGTACCGCAAGAAGCCTTGCCTGAAAACACCGCCGCAGACGCAGCCGCCATTGCCGCTATCGCCGCAGGTATCGAGAGCAGCGCCGGTACGCCGGAAACCGCAGCCACAACCCCCACCGCACGCCCGCCGCGCAAACCGGCGGAGCTGCGCCAAAGCGCCTCCTTCAAACCCGCAGTAAAAGCGGCCGCAAGCGCGAAGCCCAGCGCCGCAAGCGCAAAACCAAGCGGCGCACCCGCAAAACCCGCCCCCGTTGCCGCAAAATCCGCTGCGCCCAAACCCGCCCCCGCGCGTGACACCGCGGGCAGCCCGCGTGATTTCGGCGATGTCCTGAGCAGCCTCGGGGGGACGCCATAATGCGCGACACCGCCCGCACCAGCGTTGAGGGACATCAGGCACGGCTGCTCGGCCAGGCGAAAATTCGCATGCTGTTTGTCGCTGCCGTTTTCATGGTCGGGTATCTGGCGGTATCGCTGCGGCTGGTTGACCTTACTTTGCTGCGCGATACGCAGGAAACCCAGACAACCCAAAGCGCCGCCGCCGACAAGGACGCCCCGCGCAAGCCCGCGCGCGCCCTGCGCGGCACCATCACCGACCGCAACGGGGAGCTGATGGCGACATCCCTGCGCATGGCCTCTGTCTTCGCCGATGCGACCGTTGTCAGCGATGCCGCCAAACTGGCCAAACAACTGGCGCAGATTTTGCCCGAAGAAAAAGAAAAAGAGCTTTTCACCAAACTGAATTCCAAACGCAAATTTATCTGGATTGCCCGCAACATCCCCCCGCGCCAGATGCAGGCCATCAACATGCTGGGCGAGCCGTCACTGGGATTTCAGGACGAAGCGCGCCGCATTTACCCCCATGGCCGCCTGACGTCGCATATCCTTGGCTATACCGACGTTGACGGCATCGGCATTGCGGGCATTGAACGCGCCTATCAGAAACAGCTGGCGGAAGGCGAAGACGACCTGCGTCTCAGCATCGATTTGCGCATCCAGCATCTTCTGCACCGCGAACTGGGCGCGGCGATGAAAACATTCAGCGCCAAGGCGGCTATCGGCCTTGTCATGGATGTGCGCAGCGGCGAGATTATCGCCATGGTGTCCCTGCCCGATTTCGACCCCTACCACCCCGCGCAGGCGAGCGACGAGCAAAAATTCAACCGCGCGACGCTGGGCGTTTTTGAAATGGGCTCGACCATGAAGCTGTTTCCGGTCGCAGCCGCGCTCGATGCAGGCATCGCCAGTTTCGCAACGACGTATGACGCGCGCGAGCCTATCCGTTTCGGCCGCCATACCATCAACGATTATCACGCCAAGCGCCGCGTGATGACCCTGCCCGAAGTTTTCATCCATTCGTCCAACATCGGCACGGCGCGCATGGCGCAATCGCTGGGTGACGGAGGCTTGCGCGATTTTTATAAAAAACTCGGCTTCCTTGAGCGCGCCCCCATCGAGCTACCGGAGCGCGGCACGCCGCTTGCCCCGCGCCCGTGGCGGGAGATTAACACCCTGACCGCGTCCTACGGCCATGGCATTGCCGTGAGCCCCGTGCATCTGGCGCGCGCCGCGGCGGCTTTGACCAACGGCGGCATCCTGATTGAACCCACCATGATTTATGATGAGACGCGCAGCCATGAAATGAAAGGCGCGCGCGTGATTAAGACCGAAACCTCGCAGCGCGTGCGCGACTTGCTGGAGCTGGTCGTCGCCGGCGGCACAGGCGGTAAAGCCGCCGCCGAAGGATACGGCGTTGGCGGCAAGACGGGCACCGCGGATAAAACGCTGGGCAAAGGGTATAGCAAGAACGCGCGCCTGTCGTCGTTCCTTGGCGTCTATCCCATCGAAGCGCCGCGCTATGCCGTACTTGCCATTATTGACGAGCCGCAACCGACCAAGGAAACCTACGGCTATGCCACCGGCGGCTGGACCGCCGCCCCCGTGGTTGGAAAAGTGATTGAACAAATGGCGCCGCTTTACGGCATTGCACCGCAAAGCGGGCCCAAGCGCGACATCAAAGCCGAGATGGCGCGCTATTTGAAAGACAGCAAGGAAGGAAAGAACATTGCGACTGCTGGAACTGATAGATGACGCGGACGCCGCAGGCGTGACGCTGCATGATGCCGACAAGGCCGCCGACCTGCACATCACAGGTTTGAGCGCGGATTCGCGCGAAGTGCGCGCGGGATTTGTTTTCGCCGCCTTTCCGGGGGCAAAACTTGACCGCCGCCAGTTCATCAGCGATGCTGCCGCACGCGGCGCATCCGCCATATTGGTGCCGCGCGGTACCGATGTTTCAGGCGCGACGCTTGGCAATGCCGTGGTTATCGAAGACGACAACCCGCGCCGCCGCTTTTCGCTGATGGCTGCGAAATTCTATGGCCGTCAGATGGGCACCATCGCCGCCGTCACCGGCACCAATGGCAAAAGCTCCACCGTCAATTTCTGCCGCCAGATATGGCAGTCGATGGACCACGCCGCCGCAAGCCTTGGCACCATCGGCGTCGAAGCTGCGGGCGGCAAAATTGCCGGCATCAAGCGCCCGGGGCTTTTGACCACGCCCGACCCCGTAGTACTGCATTCTGAAATCGCGGAGCTGGAAGCAGCCGGCGTCACCCATCTGGCTTTCGAGGCGTCCAGCATCGGGCTTGACCAGCACCGGCTGGACGGCGTTGCCGTGACCGCCGCCGCGTTCACCAACCTGACGCGCGACCATCTGGATTACCACGGCACGATGGATACCTATTTCGCAGCGAAAGCGCGCCTGTTCGGCGAAGTGCTGGACGCCAAGGGTGTTGCCGTGATTTGCATGGATACGCCGTATTCGCAAAAGCTGCGCGCGATATGCGATGCACGCAAGATACGCGTGATTGAAGTCGGCCACGCCGCCAAAGACATTAAAATCACGACGCAAAAGCCGCTGCCGCACGGACAGTACCTCGACCTTCTGGTCATGGGGCAACGCTATACGCTGGAGCTGCCGCTGGTCGGCGATTTTCAGGCGATGAACGCGCTGACCGCGCTCGGCCTTGTGCTCGCGGCGGCCCCCGATGATACGGCGCTGCAAATACAGGGCGTGCACGCGCTCGAGCGGTTGCAAAGCGTGCGCGGACGGCTTGAATACGCCGCAAACCTGAAAAACGGGGCAGCCATTTACGTTGATTTTGCCCATACGCCGGATGGTCTTGAAACCATGCTGAAGGCTGTGCGCCCGCATACCGCGAAAAAACTGCATGTGGTTTTTGGCTGCGGCGGCGACCGCGACCGCGGCAAACGGCCGATGATGGGTGAGATTGCCGCGCGCCTTGCCGATGTTGCCATCGTTACCGACGACAACCCGCGCACCGAAGATGCCGCCTTCATACGCAGCGAAGTGATGCAGGGCTGCCCGCAGGCAACCGAAATTGCCGGCCGCCGTGATGCCATCCGCCGCGCGGTTGCCGGACTTGGCGCAGGCGATTTACTGGTGATTGCGGGCAAGGGGCATGAACAAGGGCAAATCGTAGGCACGGAAGTGCTGCCCTTTGATGACGTGAGTGAAGCCAAGGCCGCCGCCGCCGCTATCGACGCATGAAGATAAACAAGAACTGAAACTCAAAATACAGAACTGCAGGATAAAATGACCGATAACCAAACTCCGCTCTGGACCTCCCAAGACGCCGCTGCCGCCACCCGCGGCCGCGCAAGCACCGCCTTCGCTGTGAACGGCGTATCGATTGACACGCGCACACTGCAAAAAGGCGATTTGTTCGTCGCGCTGAAGGGCGACCGTCTGGATGGTCATGATTACATCGATGCGGCCTTCGCCGCCGGCGCGGGCGCGGTGATGGTATCCAAGGATTACGACGTATCCAAAGCCAAAGGCCCCGTACTGGTGGTTGACGATACCACGCGTGCCCTCGAAGACCTCGGCCGCGCGGCGCGTGCGCGCTGCAAGGGCACCATTATCGGCGTTGCAGGCTCCGTCGGTAAAACGGGCACCAAGGAAATGCTGGCAACATTGCTATCGGCCAGCGGCAAGACGCACGCGTCGAAAAAAAGTTTCAACAACCACTGGGGCGTGCCGCTGTCGCTCAGCAACCTGCCGGCGGATGCGGATTTCGGCATTTTTGAAATCGGCATGAACCATCCGGGCGAAATTATCGGCCTGACCGACCAAGTAAAACCCGACATCGCCCTTATCACCACCATTGACCGCGAGCATATCGAATTTTTCGACAACGGCCTTGACGGCATTGCCGATGCGAATGCGGAGATTTTCACCGGCATGTCCGAAAACGGCATCGCCATTCTCAACCACGACAACCCGTATTTCGAACGCCTGAAGGCGCATGCGGAAAAACAGGGCATCAAGGATATTCGCGGGTTTGGCGAAGAAGATGGCGCGGGCATCAAGCTGGTCGATTGCGCCCTGCATGCCGACAGCAGCCGCGTCACCGCCGATATTGACGGCGAGAAAGTGAAATACAAGCTGCAAATTCCGGGCAAGCATATCGTGCTCAATTCACTGGGCGCGCTCGGCGTTGTGAAAGCCGCGGGCGCAGACCTTGAAAAAGGCATAGAAGCGCTGAAAAATGCCGAAGCGGTTTCGGGGCGCGGCAACCGCTACCAAATCACGCTGGTCGCGGGGGAGCCGCCGCTCACCATCATCGATGAAAGCTATAACGCCAACCCCGCATCAATGCAGGCCGCGTTCAAGGTGTTCGAGCTGGTAGAGCCGCAGGGCGAAGGCCGCCGCCTCGCCATCCTCGGCGATATGCTGGAGCTGGGCAAGGACGGTCCGCGCTTGCATGCGGAGCTTGCCAATCCGCTTTTGAAGGCAAAAACCGACCAGCTGTTTTGCTGCGGCCCCCTGATGGACGCGCTTTATCAGGCCCTGCCTGCCGAATGGCAAGGCGCGCATGCAAAAGACAGCAAAGCACTGACCGATATCGTCAAGGAAACAGTCAAGCCGGGCGATGTTCTGCTTATCAAAGGCTCCGCCGGCAGCCGTATGGCCTATGTCATCGAAGCGCTGCACGCGATGGACATCAACGCCGCCGGCAATAAAAACGGCCAGAGCGCCGCCAACGATAAAAACGACAAACCCGCCGGCACGAATGGCAAGGATAAAAAGAATGCTCTATAACCTTCTCTATCCGCTGACGAATTATTTCACGGCGTTTAACCTGTTTCAGTATCTGAGTTTCCGCACCGGCGGCGCGATTATGACGGCGCTGATTATCAGCCTTGCCATCGGCCCCGCGGTTATACGCTGGCTGAAGAAAAAGCAGCGCGAAGGCCAGCCCATCCGCGAAGACGGACCGGAAACGCACCTGAAGAAAAAAGGCACGCCCACCATGGGCGGGCTGATGATTTTGTTTTCCGTCACGGTATCCACGCTTTTGTGGGTGGATATTACCAACCCTTATATGTGGATTGTGCTGTTTGTGTTTCTGGGCTACGGCGCTATCGGCTTTGCCGATGATTACGCCAAACTGACGCGCAGCAGCCACCGCGGCATTCCGGGTAAGCTGAGATTACTTTTGGAAATGGCGATTGCGGCTGTGGCCGTGCTTTCCATCATGCTGCTCACCACGGGCGGCCTTGGCAGCAGTCTGGCGTTTCCGTTTTTCAAAAACCTGCTGATTGACCTTGGCTGGTTTTTTATCCCCTTCGGCGTCATTGTCGTTGTGGGCGCGGCGAATGCCGTCAACCTGACGGACGGGCTGGACGGGCTTGCCATCGGCTCCATCATGATTGCGGCGGCGTGTTTTGGTTTGATTGCCTATCTGGTCGGGCATCTTAAATTTTCCGGCTACCTTGGCATCCATTACATCGAAGATGCGGCGGAGATTGCCGTTTTCTGCGGCGCGCTTCTGGGCGCGGGGCTCGGCTTTTTGTGGTTCAACGCACCGCCTGCATCGGTTTTCATGGGCGATACGGGGTCATTGTCGCTGGGCGGGGCGCTCGGCGCTATCGCTGTTGTCACCAAGCATGAACTGGTTCTGGCCATCATTGGCGGGCTTTTCGTGGCCGAAACGTTGTCGGTTATTATTCAGGTCGTTTATTTCAAACGCACCGGCGGCAAGCGGTTTTTCCTGATGGCGCCGCTGCACCATCATTTCGAAAAGCTCGGCTGGCCGGAAAGCAAGGTCGTCGTGCGTTTCTGGATTATTTCCATCATTCTCGCCCTTATCGGGCTTTCAACCCTCAAGCTGCGATAAGGATAACTGTTTTATATGATTAACCTCTCCGCACTGAAATCCCAGTTCAAAGACAAACCCGTTGCCGTGCTCGGCCTTGGCCGCAGCGGGCTGTCTGTTTTCGAAGCCTGCAAAGCTGCAGGCATTCAAACTGTGCTGTGGGACGATGGGGAGAATATGCGCAAGGCCGCGATTGACAAAGGCGCCGTGGTCGAAGATTTCACGAACGGCGACTGGGCACGCTTCGCCTGCCTGTGTGTTGCGCCCGGCATCCCGCTAACACACCCCGCGCCGCATCCGGCGATTGCCGCCGCGCAAAAAAACGGCATTGAAATTCTGGGCGACATGGAGCTGTTCCACCGCGCAATGCCGGGCGCCCGCACCATCGGCATCACCGGCACCAATGGAAAATCGACCACCACGGCACTTATCGGCCATATCATCAAATCGGCAGGCATCGATGTTGCCGTCGGCGGCAACATCGGCGAGGCGGTGCTCGGCCTGCCCGACCTTGGCGCGGGCGGACTTTATGTGCTGGAGCTGTCATCGTACCAGCTGGATTTGATGTCGGGCTTTTGCCCCGATATTTCGCTTTTGCTGAATATCAGCCCCGACCATCTTGACCGTCACGGCGGTATGGAGGGATATATGGCCGCGAAGGAGCGTATTTTCCGCGGCAAGGGCATCGGCGTTATCGGCATCGACGATGACGGCAGCGCCGCCATTTTTGCCCGCCAGCGCAAGGAAGGCCAGCGCCGCATGACGCCGGTTTCCTGCCTGCGTCCGATGACGCAGGGCGTTTTCGTCTCCGCCGAGGGGGAATTGTTCGATGGGCCGCACGGCGTTGTCGATTTGAATACCTGCCCTGCGCTGAAAGGCCGCCACAACTGGCAAAATGCCGCACTGGCCTATACCGCCTGCCGCGCGGCAGGCGTTGACACACCGTCGATTGCAAAGGGCCTGCAAAGTTTCCCCGGTCTTGAACACCGCCAAAAAATTGTTACCAGCCTGCATGGCGTCACTTATATCAACGACAGCAAGGCCACAAATGACGATGCCGCCGCCGTCGCGCTTTCGACCTATAACCCCATCTACTGGATTGCGGGCGGACAGGACAAAGGCGGCGGGTACGAAAAATGCGAAAAACATCTCGGCCATGTGCGCCATGCCTTTCTTATCGGCACAGCGCAAGATGTTCTGGCCGCATGGCTGGACAAGCACAAGAAACCCTATACCCGCTGCGGCACGCTTGATAAAGCCGTCGATGCCGCACATGCCATGGCGCAAAAAGACGCGCTTGACCATGCCGCCGTCCTGCTGTCACCGGCCTGCGCCAGTTTTGACCAGTTCAAAAGCTTCGAGCAGCGCGGCGATGCCTTTAACGACGCCGTGCGCCGCGTAACGGCACATACCAAAGAAGCCGAGAAAAAAGGAGGCCATGCATGAGCGGCCTTTCATCCCGCGCGGATAAATCCTTGCTGGGCGCATGGTGGTGGTCGATTGACCGCTGGACACTGGCGGCACTGACCATTTTAATGCTTTGCGGCATTTTGCTGGTATCGGCGGCATCGCCATCGGTGGCGGAGCGTATCGGCCTGCCGCCTTTCTATTTCGTCGTGCGGCATCTGGTGTTTCTGGTGCCCGCCGCTGGGATGATGCTCGCGGCATCGATGCTGCCGCGTAAAATGCTCTGGCGCACCGCGTCGCTGACGCTTTTGATATCGATGGTTTTGATGCTCTGCGCCGTTTTCTTCGGGCCGGAGATTAAAGGCGCGACGCGCTGGGTGCATATTTTCGGGTTTTCCCTGCAGCCGTCCGAATTCGCCAAGCCCGCCTTCGCCGTCACGGCCGCATGGCTGATGGCACGGCACCAAGACCAGGGCGAAGGGCAATTCCCCGGACATTTGCTGGCACTTGGTCTTTTCGGCATGGTACTGGGGCTTTTGCTTTTGCAGCCTGACCTTGGCATGTCGCTGGTCATATCGGCCATCTGGGGCGTACAGGTATTTCTGGCCGGCTTGCCCATGATTTGGGTTTTCGTGCTGGGCGGGCTGGGCATTGCGGGACTTTTCAGCGCCTATATGTTCTTTCCGCACGTTTCAAGCCGTATCGACCGCTTCCTCGACCCTGCCAGCGGTGACAATTATCAGGTACAAAAATCGCTGGATGCTTTTGCGAGCGGCGGGTTGTTCGGCACGGGCCCCGGCCATGGTCAGGTCAAAATGAACCTGCCGGACGCGCATGCGGATTTTATTTTCGCCGTTGCGGGTGAGGAAATGGGGCTTCTGGCCGCACTGTTTCTCGTCGGCATGTTTGCCTTTATCATCCTGCGCAGCCTGTGGCGCACGGCGCAAAGCGAAGACCTTTTCGTCGTGCTGGCGGCGGGGGGGCTTTTGACGCAATTCGCGCTGCAAAGCCTTATTCACATGGGCTCGTCCCTGCAGCTTTTGCCCGCCAAGGGCATGACGCTGCCGTTTATCAGCTATGGCGGCTCTTCGCTGCTGGCACTGGGGCTTGGCATGGGCATGCTTTTGTCACTGACGCGCAAACGCCAGCAGCTTTCCTCCGGCACCATGTGGCGCGGGTTCAGCCTGCGCGAAGGCAGGGGCGTGTGAGCGATAGCCAAACCATTTTGCTGTCCGCAGGCGGCACCGGCGGGCATCTGTATCCGGCGGAGGCACTGGCGGCAGAGCTGCTGTCGCGCGGATATACCGTGGCCATTATCACCGACAAACGCGGGCATGCGTTCAAAAGCCTCGGCGACCGCGTCAATATATATACTGTGCGCGCCGCGACCCTGCGGCCGGGCATTGCGGCCAAAATCCGCGCGGTCATTGACATGGGGCTGGGCGTTTTATCGGCACTGCGGCTGGTGCACAAACTGAAGCCCGCGCTGGTCGTCGGTTTTGGCGGCTATCCGTCTTTTCCGGGGGTATTGGCGTCGCAAATGCTGGGTAAACCCACAATTTTGCACGAACAAAACGCCGTTCTGGGTAAGGCCAACGTGCTGCTGGCACCGCGCGCGCGTAAAATCGCCCTGTCGCTTTCCGGCACGCGCGGGCTGAAGGCGGCGCAGGAAAAGAAAGCCGTCGTGACCGGCAACCCCGTGCGCGCCCCCATCATGGCGGTGCGCGATGTGGCGTATCAACCGCCCGCCGCGCGTTTTAAAATCCTCATCACCGGGGGCAGCCAAGCCGCGAGCGTTTTTGCCGATGTGGTGCCTGAAGCGCTGAAAAATTTACCAGAACAAATAAAATCGCAGCTTTATGTCATGCACCAATGCCGCGAAAACGACATTGCCGCCACCGCAAAAAAATACGCGGATATGGGTATTGAGGCCGAAACAGCCAGTTTTTTCAGTGACATGGCGGAAAGGCTGGCCGGATGCCAGCTGTTCATCGGGCGCAGCGGCGCCTCCACTGTTGCGGAATTAGCTGTTGCGGGGCGTCCTGCGATTTTTGTACCTTACCCCGGCCATCAGGACATGCAGCAAAAGCACAACGCGGATATTATCGCGCATGCGGGCGGTGCATGGGTGTTCTTGCAGCCGGATTTCACGCCGGCGGCGCTGGCGGAAAAAATCCGCGCTTTCGCCGAAGAACCCGCCCTGCTGAGCCAAGCCGCCGCCGCCGCCGCAACCTGCGGCCAGACGGGCGCGACGGCAAAACTGGCCGACCTGGCCGCACAAGAGGCCGCCGCCCCATGAGGATCAACGGCACGCGGCCAGTCCAAAAAACAATCGGCACGCGCCCATGGCGCCCCTGCCCTCTGCGCATGAAAGGAACATTCGCATGAGCAAGACTTTCCCGTTCTCCATCGGCACCGTCCACATCATCGGCATCGGCGGCATCGGCATGAGCGGCTATGCCGAAGTACTGCACCATCTGGGTTATGACGTGCAAGGCTCCGACCAGTCCGACAACGCCAATGTGCAGCGCCTGCGCGAACTGGGCATACGCATCATGATTGGCCATGACGGCAAAAACGTTTTCGACGCCAAGGGCAACCCTGCCGCCGTCGTCGTCAAATCAACCGCCGTCAAAAAAAGCAACCCCGAAATCGTCGCGGCGCAGGCAGAGAAAATCCCCGTCATTCCGCGCGTCGATTTGCTGTCGGAGCTGATGAAATCCAAATGGTGCATCAACGTATCGGGCACGCACGGCAAAACGACGACGACGTCGATGATTGGCCATGTGCTCGAAAAAGCGGGCATCGATCCGACTGTTATCAACGGCGGCATCATCAATGCATACGGCAGCAATACGCGCATGGGCGCGAGCAACTGGATGGTCGTTGAATCGGATGAAAGCGATGGCACGTTTTCGCACCTGCCCTCCGTCGCGTCGATTATCACCAATATCGACCCCGAACACATGGATTACTACGAAACATTCGAAGCGCTGAAAGAAGAATTCATCGCCTATGCGCATAACCTGCCGTTCTATGGCGTGGTTGTCGCCTGCATCGACCATCCGGTCGTGGCGGAACTGGTGCCGGAATTTCACCGCAAGACCATCACCTACGGCTTCAGCGACAAGGCGGATATTCAGGCCGTCAACGTCACGTCAACGCCGGAAGGCCTTGTCTATGACATCAAAATCAACGACCCGCACCTGCGCAATTTCCCGCGCGAGATTAAGGGCGTGAAGCTGCCGATGTTCGGCCCGCATAACGTGCTGAACTCCCTGACCACCTTTGCGGTCGGCCATGAAATCGGTATTCCAGCCGATAAAATTGCGGCAGCACTGCAAAAATTCGCGGGCGTGAAGCGCCGCTTCACCACCACGGGCATCGTCAACGACATCACCGTCATTGACGATTACGCGCATCACCCCGTCGAAATCGCCGCCGTGCTCAAAGCCGGACGCGACGCCGTCGCAGGCCGCGGCGGCGGCAACGTGATTGCCGTCATGCAGCCGCACCGCTATACACGGCTTAAAAACCTGTTCGAAGAATTCTCCAGCTGCTTCACGCTGGCCGACAAAGTCGTCATCGCCGATGTTTACGCGGCAGGCGAAGAGCCTATTCCGAACATCAGCCGTGACACGCTGGTTGCCGCCATCCAGAAACACGGCCATGCCGATGCGCGTGCGCTGCAAAAGCCCGAAGACCTCGCCGCACTTGTCAAAGAAATCGCCAAGCCGGGCGATTTCGTGATTTGCCTTGGCGCCGGCAGCATCACGCAATGGGCACATGCCCTGCCGCAAGGGCTGGAAACGCAGTTCGGCATCGCCCCCAAATCCGCAAACGGTAAGCACTAATGTCCGGCGCGGCTGAAAAAGTATTTAGCGCCGGTCTTGCCGCCCGCCTGCCCAAGGTGCGTGGGCGCATCACCGAAAACGCGCCGCTTGGCGCCATGACGTGGTTTGGCGTTGGCGGCCCTGCGGAAATTCTGTTCAAACCGGAAGACCGCGACGACCTTGCGGCATTTGTTGCGGGCTGTCCTGCCGATGTACCTATCACCGTTCTTGGCGTTGCATCGAATTTGATTGTGCGCGATGGCGGCATTCCGGGCGTGGTCATTCGCATGGGTCGCGATTTTGCGCAAATCAGCGCCGAGGGCACGGCCGTTACAGCAGGCGCCGCCGCACTGGATATCAACGTCGCACTCACCGCCGCCAAACACGGCGTGGCGGGACTTGAATTCCTCTCCGGCATCCCCGGTACCATCGGCGGCGCACTGCGCATGAACGCGGGCGCCTATGGCGGGGAGACCAAAGACATTCTGCGCCATGCCGACGTGATGATGCGCGACGGCAGCATCAAAACCCTGAGCGGCGCGGACATGGGGCTTAGCTACCGCCACAACGATTTGCCGGAGGATGTGATTTTCCTCGGTGCGCTGTTCGATGGCCATACCGGCGACAAGGCCGAGATTGATGCGCGTATGGACGATATCAAGAAAAAGCGCAGTGAAACCCAGCCCATCAAAGCCAAAACAGGCGGTTCAACCTTTGCCAACCCGCCCGTGCCGGAAGGCACAGACCCGAAAGACGCAAAAAAAGCGTGGCAGCTTGTTGACGCGGCGGGGTGCCGCGGTCTAAAAATCGGCGGCGCGCAGGTGTCGGAGCTGCATTGCAATTTCCTGCTCAACACAGGCGGCGCAACCGCTGCGGACATCGAGCGTCTGGGCGAAGAAGTGCGCAAACGTGTTGCCGAAAACAGCGGCATCATGTTACGCTGGGAAATCAAGCGGATTGGGGTTCCGCTGCCGGAAGATAAAGACATTTTGTCTTTCATGACGGCATGAAGGGGTAGATTTCAACCATGGCCAAAACAGTCGCAGTCCTGATGGGCGGATGGTCGGCGGAGCGCGAAGTATCGCTCTCGAGCGGCCGCGCCTGCGCCAAGGCGCTGCGCGAACATGGCTATGACGTGCATGAAATCGACGTCCAGCGCGACCTGTCCGCGCTTTTGCAAGCTCTGACGCCCAAACCCGACGTGGTTTTCAACGCCCTGCACGGCAAAGGCGGCGAAGACGGTTGCATTCAGGGCGTTCTGGAAATGCTCGACATTCCCTATACCCACAGCGGCCCGCTGCCCTCCGCGCTTGCCATGAACAAGCAAAAGGCAAAAGAAGTTTTGAAGCCGCTCGGCATGCGCTGCCCCGAAGGCAAGCTGGTGCATATCGACGACATCCGCGCGGGCGCCGAGCCGATGCCACGCCCCTATGTCGTGAAGCCGAATACCGAAGGCTCCAGCGTGGGCGTTTATATTGTGCGCCCGGGCGATAACAAACCGCCACTCGGCCTTGATGCCTGGAGCTATGGCGAATGGGCGCTGGTGGAGGAATATATTCCGGGGCGCGAGCTTTCTGTCGCCGTTATGGGAACCAAGGGCGAAAAAGCCCGCGCACTGACCGTGACGGAAATTCGCACCAATGTCGATTTTTACAATTACGAGGCAAAGTACGCCCAAGGCGGCTCCACGCACGTTATTCCCGCGCCGATTGACAGCGCGGTTTTCGACGAGGCGCTGCGCATGGCGACTTTCGCACACGAAAAACTCGGCTGCACAGGT
>ERZ761609.1300-NODE-1300-length-22799-cov-37.611194_pt1 | contig 22799 bp, 21 predicted proteins | sample MGYA00511163_ERZ761609 | MGnify/ENA primary metagenome ERZ761609 (study PRJEB28899, sample SAMN02445070) | bioreactor sludge metagenome | biome: EBPR sludge | place: Australia: Brisbane, Thorneside Wastewater Treatment Plant | collected 2011-12-16 ... | reverse complement strand
GGCGCTGGGTGGCTGACAGCAAGGGGTTGGGGGCTAGGCTGGTGTTCATGGGGGGGTGGCGTGTGAGGGGGTCTGAACATGCGAAAGCGTTTCGGGCCTTGCGGGGGGGGCGGGTTTGCGGCGAATCGCCACGCCTTTGATCCACAGCTGCAAGGCGTGCCAGTGGATGCGGCCGACAACCGTCCAGCTTTGCACCGGGTGGTGCCAGAATGCACGGCGCAGCCCTGCAGGTGTGGCAGGCACCACATGACCACTGATGCTGGTTTGCAGCAACGTGCCCTGGGCATCGGTGTGGTCGATGCGCACCACGCTGCGCTGTCCGCCCTCGCCGTCGGTGGCGAGAAAACGGAACGCATACTGGCCCGCCACATCGCAGAAAGGCGACACATGAAACGCCTTGTTAGCCCACTGGGTCTGGCCCCATTGCGCTTGGTCGAGCACATAGCAATGCCGCTCGCCGAAGGTGTTGTTGACTTCAGCCACCGTGGCGCGCAGGCTGCCGTCGGCGCGCAGTGCATGCCAGAAGCTCACGGGCTTGAAGGCGTGTCCGAGCGTGCGCGGAAAGCACTGCAACCACAGTTCCCCGTCTGCTTCGGTGATGCCGTGGCGTGCCAGCAGCCTGTCCATCCATGCAACGGTGTGTTCCAAAAGCGGCTCGCCGTCGCCATGGTCTGCGGCCCGGAAGCTGAGCCATGGCCCTGTCAGCCCGGCCCGCTCGAGCAATGCGGGTTGCGCCAGCAGTGCGCGCATGGGCAGCCAGATGAAACAAGCCCCGTACGCAAAGCGGTGCACGGTGGGGCGCAGCCGCGCGTGGCGTACCTGCCCGGTGCCCAGCATCGGTTGGCTGGGCCAGTTGCCCAGACCCTGCGTGGTGGTCGTCATGCGGCCATCCGTTGGGCATTGGCCAACAGCCGGTCCACCACGCGCTGACCGGAGCGCAGGCCGTCTTCATGAAAGCCGTAACCGGTCCAGGCGCCGCAGAACCACACGCCGCCTGTGCCCTGTATGGCATCGACATGCCGTTGTGCCCGGATGGCATCGGCATCGAAAACGGGGTGGGCGTAGTCGATGCGGGCCAACACGGTCTCGGCGCGGATGTCCCGCACAGGGTTCAACGACACGATCACCGGCTGGGCAAACGGCAGCGGTTGCAGGCGGTTGATGAGATAGTGCAGGCACACGCTGGCGCTGGACTGGCCTGCAGGGGTGGTGCGCTCGTAGTTCCAGGCTGCCCAGGCGGCTTTTCGGCTGGGCAGCACGCTGGCATCGGTGTGCAACACGGCCACATTCGGCTGGTAGCGGATGGCACCCAACACTGCACGCTCGGTGGGTGTGGGGTGGGCCAGCATGGCCAGGGTCTGGTCGCTGTGCGAGGCGATCACCACGTGGTCGAACTGCTCTGTGCCCTGGTGGGTCACCACATTGACCAGATGCCCTTCGCGCAGCACCTGTTGCACGGGTGTGCCGAGCCGGATATCGGCAACAGGTGCCAACAGGCGCTTCACGTATTCGCGTGAGCCACCCGCAACCGTTTTCCATTGCGGCCGGTTGTTGACTTGCAGCAGACCGTGGTTGTGGCAGAAACGCACCATCGTGGCCACCGGAAACTGCAGCATCTGGTCGGTCGGGCAGCTCCAGATGCAGCCCAGCATGGGCAGCAGGTAACCGTCGCGGAACACGGGGCCAAACCGGTGCTTGTCCAGAAATTCGCCAAGTGGCCGCAGGTTGGCCTCGGCATCGCCGTTCACGGCCAGGCCGGTGCACAGGCGGTTGAAGCGCACGATGTCAGACAGCATGCCCCAGAAGCGGGGGCGCAACAGATTGCTGCGCTGGGCAAACACGGTGGACAGATCGTGGCCGGACCATTCCAGCGCCTCGCCGTCCGCCCAGCCGGGTGCCTGCACCGAGAACGACATGTCCGCATCGGCCACCGGCACTTGCAGTTGTTTGAACAGTGCCACCAGGCGCGGGTAGGTCCGGGGGTTGAACACCAGAAAACCGGTGTCCACGCCATGCGTCACGGCCTGGCCGGTTTGGTCGTGTAGGGTCACGTCCACTGTGTGGCTGTGACCGCCCAGCCGATGATCTGCCTCGAACAGCGTGACCTGTGCGTGACCCGCCAGGCCAGCGGCTGCACTTGCCCCGGAAATGCCAGAGCCGATGACTGCGATTTTCATGATTTGACTCCGTCGGTGGTGTTCAATTGGTTGGACAATATAGCGCAAGTGTATTTTTGTCCAAGACAAACCATGCATGCAGTGGGGCTTTTGTCCAGTGTGATACAACCGCTGCGTTGTCCACTTGCACCAGCCGTACCATGCTCGCCACCACCCAACCGACCGAAGCCGACGCCGAGCCGATGTCCATCGCGGACGTGGCGCGCGAGACAGGCATTCAGAAAGACACGCTCCGGGTCTGGGAGCGCCGATACGGCTTCCCTACCCCGTTGCGCGATGCCACGGGCGACAGGCGGTACAGCCTGGAGCAGGTCAACCGGTTGCGACAGATCAAGCGTCTGCTGGACGCAGGCTTGCGACCGGGTGCCGTTGTGGCGCTGTCTGCACAGGGGTTGGACGAGCGGCTGGCAGGGTTGTCGGCAGGCGCAACGGAGGCCCGCCAGGGCGCTGCTGGCAGGCGGCGCTCGGCCGGGCTGCAGGTTGATCAGGCGGCGGTGTTGTCGCCGGCAGAGGTGGCGCAGTGGTTGGACTGGATACGTGACGGATCGGTCGAGGCCTTGCATCAGGCGTTGGGGCAGCAGGCACTCAAGCACGGTCTGGTGCGCACCATCGACCACGTGGCGGCACCTGTGGCCGCTGCCGTGGGCGAGGCCTGGGCCACCGGCCAGCTGACGGTTTACCAGGAGCACCTGTTTACCGAGTGTCTGCAGCGCTTTTTGCAGGATGCCGTGGCCGCTGCCGACCGGCAGCATCCGCCCCCGCGCCGGTCACCTCGGGTGCTGATGACCACTTTGCCGGGCGAGCACCACATCACAGGTTTGCTCATGGCCGAGTGCATGCTGGCACTGGAAGGGTGCGAACGCCGTTCATTGGGCCGAGACACGCCCCTGTCGGATGTGGTGCAAGCGGCCGAGCACTGGCAGGTGGATGCGGTGGGCCTGAGCGTCAGCGCACTGCCCGTGGCATCGACCGTGTGGTCCGGATTGCGGCAACTGCGGGCCGGCTTGCCGCCTCAGGTGGCCATATGGGTAGGTGGCTCGTCGCCACACCTGGCACGCCGCCAGATCCCTGAAGGCATCCGCGTCCTGCCAACGGTGCAAGCACTGGGCGAGCACATTCGCCTCTGGCGCGAAAAGGCCCTGCACTGACGAGGCGCAGTCTTTGCCGGGGTGCAGCTTGCGTGGGGCTGAATGGGTATTGCCCGGTCGGGCAGGGCTGCCGATTGCCCGATGGCGTCAGAGCGTGTCGATGCGTGCCAGATTGGCCTGTGCCTGCGCTTGCAGGGCTTCGTGGTCGGCCGGGCTCATCTTGTCCAACTGCCGGTACACCAGCGCCAGCCGCACGTTGGGGCGCAGGCGCTCGGCGTGGCGCAGGAAAAAGTCCCAGTACAGCGCGTTGAACGGGCAGGCCTCTTTGCCGGCGTCTTTACCGGTGCCCGTGCCGGTTCGGGTCTTGGCGCTGTACGCGCAACCCTTGCAGTGGTCGCTCATGCGCCCGACGTAGCTGGCACTCGCCGCATAGGGCTTGGTGGCCAGGCGGCCACCGTCTGCAAACTGGCTCATGCCCAGTGTGTTGGGCGCTTCCACCCACTCGAATGCGTCGATGTACACGCCCAGGTACCAGCGGTGCACCTCGGCGGGGGCCAGCCCGGCCAGCAGGGCAAAGTTGCCAATCACCATCAGCCGCTGGATGTGGTGCGCGTAGGCATGCTCCAGCGATTGGCCTACCGCCTGCTTCATGCAGGCCATGCGGGTGTCGCCGGTCCAGAACCAGGCAGGCAGCGGGTGCCGGTGGCCCAGGGCGTTGACCTCGGTGTAGCCGGGCATGTGCGCCCAGTACACGCCGCGCACATACTCGCGCCAGCCCAGAATTTGCCGGATGAAGCCTTCCACCGCGGCCAGCGGCGCGTGTCCGCTGCGGTAGGCGGCCTCGGCGGCCTGGACCACTTCGCGGGGGTTCAGCATCTTGGTGTTCAGCGAAAACGATAGCAACGAGTGAAACAGGCGAATGCGCCCGGTGGCCATGGCGTCTTCAAAATCGCCGAAGTGTGGCAGCGCGTGCGCCACAAAAGCCTGCAGCAGCGCCAGCGATTCGGCGCGGTTCAGCGGCCAGCGGAAGGCGGCTGCTTGCGGGTTGCCAAAGGTTTGGATACCGGCTGCCTGAATGGTGGCCCATAGCGCGCTGTGGTCGTGGGTGGGGCGCGGGTCGGCAGGCTCGGGTGGCGTGCCGTGCCAGGGTTTGCGGTTGTCGTGGTCGAAGTTCCACTGGCCGCCTTCGGGTTCGCCATCCGGGCTCATCAGCACGTTGTGGCGGCGTCGCAGGCCCCGGTAGAAATGCTCCATCAGCCACTGCTTGCGGGGGCCGAACAGGCAGGCACATTCGTCGCGCGCGGTGAAGAAGTGTTCGGTGTCTGCTGCAATGCACGCAAACGGCTGCTGGCCGCCCCAAGTGGTCAGTTGCTGGTCCAGCCGCCACTCGTCGGGCGCTTGCCACTGTACGCACTGCGCGCCGTAGTGCGCCACCAGCGCGTCAAGGTTGGCGGTCAGGCTCTGGCGGTTGCTGGCGTCGTCAATGGCCACGTAGCGCACACGGTGGCCTTGGCTTTTCAGGTGGGCGCAGAAGTCGCGCATGGCTGCGAAGATGCCCAGTACTTTTTGGGCGTGGTGCAGCACGTAGTCGGTTTCCTGTCTCAGCTCCATCAGCACCAGCACCACATGCGGTTGTGGTTGGGCAAACCAGCTGTGCAGGGGGTTGAGCTGGTCGCCCAGCACCAGGCGCAGGGTGGGGGCGGCTTGGCCTGTAGGTGAGAAGTTTGGCATCACTTGAGTAAAAATTTCGGCTGCATCGCTTGCTATTGTTGCGCTAAACGCTATGTTTTTGGCTGAGAGCACCAGTGTGCGTCAGTTTCATTTACCAGAGTTGCCGTCAGGATTTTTATGCGGTGCCACTGCGCCAGCGTACTCAGATAGCTGCAGCTCATGCTAGCCCTGACTTTTTGGCGCATGCGCGGTCTATATCGATGAAGGCAATCAACATCATCGATCGGGCAGCACCGCCTTCTGCTGCCATGACAGGAGTCAAACATGCAAGCCATGCGCACACACCACGCAGCCGTCCGTGCCCAACAAAGGGGCATCCCACCGCTGGTTCAGAACTGGCTCATTGATTACGGTGCCGAGCAGTTCGATGGACACGGCGGCGTGGTCCGGTATTTTTCGTCAGATTGCATCCGCAAGATGGAGCGCGAGATAGGCAGCGCACCGCTGAAAAGAATGTCCGAGTACCTGCGCTGCTACTTGGTCCAGAGCAGCACCGATGGTGCCGTCATCACCGTTGGAAAACGGTTTGAAAAGCAGCACATCTGGCGGCATTGAGTAAACAGCCGCCACAAAGCGAAGCCGTAGCCACTCACTGGCCCGGCTTGTTCATCAATGGGACGCATCCCAGTCCCTCCTCATTTTTGACAACCCAAAAGATTCCCCCATGCGACACACCCAATGCACCACCAAAGAGGGCGATGAGCTGATTCTGCAAGGCCTCAAAGCCCAGGGCCGAGTGGTGGGCCGAATGCTTGAAATGACCCTGGCGCAAACTTACCTGAACGCTGAAGACAGGAGCGTGGAGGTCGTTTACACCTTCCCGCTGCCCCACGGCGCCGTGCTGCTGGGTATCGAGGTCACGCTCAACGGCGAAAGCCTGCACGGCAAAGTCACCGCTAAGGCAGCTGCCCGTGAGTGCTATGAAGAAGCCCTGACCGAAGGCCACACCGCCTTGCTGTTGACCGCCAGCCCCAATGGCATGCATACCCTGGAACTGGGCAACCTGCTGGCCAACGAGACAGCCGTCGTCAGGTTGACCTACGCCCAAGTACTCAAGCCCGAACAGGGCAGCCTGCGCCTGACACTGCCCACCACCCTGGCACCACGGTATGGAGATGCAGTCAGACAAGGTGGTTACGAGCCACATGCGGTGCCCGAATCCAGCACCACAGTCGAATACCCGTTTGACTTGGTCATGCACATCGAAGGCGAATTGGCCATGGCCCGCATCGGTTCACCGTCTCATCCCATCCAATTGCAGTTGCTACCAGCCGTCGGCGCGAATCAGGCGAGAGCACAGGAAGTTCGCCTGGGCCGTGCCAGTTGGCTGGACCGTGACTTCATCTTGAAGTTCGATAACTTGGTGCACCCGTCTCAGGCGCTGGCTGCCTGGGACCTGCTGGAAGCTGGGGTGGCCGTGGTCATGGCCAGCTTCACACCCAACTGGCCATTGCCGCCATCGTCCCCCATCGCTTTGAAGGTGCTGGTGGACTGTTCGGGCTCCATGGCCGGTGACAGCATCCAGGCTGCACGCCGGGCATTGCACAAAGTGGTCGAGGAGTTGAACGACACCGACCGCTTCAGCCTGAGCCGTTTCGGAGACCGTGTGGAACACCGCAGCAAGGCGCTGTGGAAGGTATTGCCCCGCACCCGTTCTGCCGCGCAAATGTGGGTGTCACAACTCAGCGCTGACCTTGGGGGCACTGAAATGGCCCATGCCCTGTCATCAACACTGGCGCTGTCTGCCCAAACCCAGGCAGACCTGCTGTTGGTCACCGACGGGGAGGTTCACGCGGTCGATGAAGTCATCACCACCGCCAAGGGATCGGGTCAGCGTGTGTTTGTGGTGGGCATCGGCACCAGCCCAGCAGAAGGCCTGTTGCGTCGGCTGGCGGAAGAAACCGGGGGCAGTTGCGAGTTCGTCGCACCCGGTGAAGAGGTGGAACCCGCCATCCTGCGGCTGTATCACCGCATGCGTTGCCCGGTGGTCACGCAAGTCCGTGTCGAAGGACCGCCAGGACTGGAACCCTTTGAGCAGACCGAAACACCCAAAGCCCTGTTCGATGGCGACAACTACAACCTGTATGCGCGGTACAGAACCCACACTGTTGATGCATTGATGCAAACATGGGTGTTGTGGGGCGTGGTCGAAGACGAGGCCGAACCCCGGCAACTGGCCCGGGTGCGCCCGGCATTCATTGCCGATGAACACAACACCTTGGCCCGACTGGCCGCGCACACCCGGTACACACAACTGCGCAGACAAGCGACCGGTGCACCACAGTGCCTGACACAGCCGTTGCCCGAGTTGGCAGAAAAGTACCAACTGGTCACAAACGACACCAGCTTTGTGCTGGTGAAAGAACGTGCGCCAGGGGAAGCAGCTGCAGACATGCCTGAACTGAGACAGGTCAAACACATGCAGGCAGCTGGGTGGGGCGGGCGGGGCAGTGTGCTGGCGGCACGGGACAATATAAGTGTGCCCAGTTGCTGGCGGCGGCCAAGTTCAGGCCCGTCAAATCAACACGCCGGCAGAAGCCTCTTTGACGACTTTGAGATTCCCGCATTTTTGCGCCGTGGCTCCGGTGCTGCAGCGCCTGCTGAAGATATGCCCAAATTGCCAAAGCGCTCAGCCGACAACTGGATTGCATTCGAGCCGAATGGTGTGTTGGACCTCATTCGATATGAAGGCTGGACACCGGCGGGCTTTGCCAAATGGCTGCAACTCAATCCGGCCCTGTGGCCAGCTGCCTATGATGCACTGCGCGAAATGGGCCTTGGTGAATTGGTTGTGCAGTGGCTGCAACTGGTCATCGGGGCTGGAGAAGATGAGCCCACCGTGGTCACGGCCTTTAACCGCGTCATGGCCGGTGCCGCATGCCCGACTGAACTGGCACAACGTATCAGGCATGCGCTTGGCAACATCGATCCACACCACTGGCCCAGCAGTATCCTTTACCTTGACGAAGATTCAGACGCTTGATGTTTTTGTGCAAAGCACGTAGTCGTACAAACCGAACGCACCCAACATGAAAGCTTCCTTCGCCTACCGTTTGCGCATGGCTGCCTTGGCTGCGCTACTGGTTCTGTGTTGGGGGCCCGTGCACGCCCAGCTTGGCAACCCGCAGTGGGACAGGTTGCAAAAGGAATTCACGGCTGCGAAAGAAGCAGGGCAACACCAGCACGCCTTGGAGGCGGCCGAGAAACTATTGCGAATCTCCGAAAAGGTATTTGGCACCAGCCATTCAAATACTGCAACCAACTTAATGCTGGTGGCAGCTGCCTTCAACGATCAGGGTCAACACGATAAGGCTCTTCCGTTGCTAAAGCGTGCTTGGGCGATCCGTAAAAAAACCCTAGGTCCATACGATCCATACACTCAAGCAAGTCAAATTTCTTTAGCTGCTACTTACAGCGCGTTAGGGCAATATCACAAAGCGCTACCCCTTGATCAAGAGGCAGTGAACATCGCCGAAAAGGCTTTCGGCCCAAATCATCTAATCACTGCAGGAAGCTTGAGCATTTTGGCTAAGACCCATAAAAATCTAGCTCAGCACAAAAATGCGTTGCAACTAGAGCTTCGTGCTTTGGCTTTGTATGAAAAAGCACTCGGACTTGATCACCCTGACACTGCCCTCAGCCTGAACAGGCTGGCCCAAATCTATGGTGTACTCGGGCAGTACGACAAAGCCCTACCACTGGAACTGCGCGCGCTGGCCATTCGGGAAAAAGCCCTTGGACCAGATCATCTGGATACTGCGCAAAGCTTGAGTAGCTTGGCCTTTACCTACAACGCACTTGCCCAATTTGATAAAGCTCTTCAGTTGGAACAGCGTGTATTGGAAATTCGAGAAAAAGTTCTGGGACCTGATCACCTAGAAACAGCCCACAGTCTGAACAACTTAGCGTTCATTTTCGACGATTTGGCCCACCATGAAAAAGCGTTGGAGTTGCAACTGCGTGCACTGGCCATTCGGGAAAAAGCCTTGGAGCCTGATCATCCAGACATACTTCAAAGCCTGAACAATCTGGCTAGCATTTACAGCGCACTGGCCCAGCACAACAAAGCTCTGCCGCTGCAACAGCGTGCGCTGGCAATCTATGAAAAAGTCTTGGGACCAGATCATCCAAGCACAGCCACCAGCCTGAATAACTTGGCCCTCACCTACAGCGCGCTTGCCCAGTATGCCAACGCCCTTCCGTTGCATCAGCGTGCGCTGGCCATCTTGGAAAAAGCCCTGGGGCCTGACCACCCGGACACAGCCCGCAGCCTGAGCAACCTGGCCTATACCTACCGGGCGCTGGCCCAGCAAGACAAAGCCCTGCCACTGCAACAGCGTGCACTGGCCATTTGGGAAAAAGCCCTGGGGCCTGATCACCCGGACACAGCCCTCAGCCTGAACAACCTGGCCACAACCTACGACGATCTGTCCCAGACGGCAGAAGGCCTACCGTTGAAATTACGTGCGCTGTCAATTTTCGAAATTGCCCTAGGCCCAGAGCATCCAAGAACTGCTCTGAGCAAAAGCAATCTGGCCTACACGCTTGAAGTCACGGGCCAACCAGCCCTCGCCGTTGCGTTCCTCAAGGCATCCGTCAACGCGTACCAAAGCCAGCGGGAGCGCGTGGGGCGAATTGATGCTGCCGCATTGCAGAGTTACACCGATTCGGTTGCCCCCACCTACCAAGCCCTGGCCCGGCTGCTGGTAGACCAAGGTCTTTTCCCCGACGCCCAACTGGTGCTCGACATGCTCAAAGAGCAAGAGCAGTTCGAGTTCATCCGCCGCAGCAGCACCGCAGACCCACGCAAAACCCGCATTGGCTACAACAGCCACGAGCAGCAGTGGATGACACGCTACCGCCAGATTGCCGACCGCCTGGCCGCCCTGGGGGCAGAAGAGCAAGCGCTGCAAAAGCAGGCCAAACAGGGGCTGACCCCTGAACAGCAAAAGCGCCAGCAAAGTCTGGCGGCTGATTTGCGCGTGGCGCAAACTGCTTTTGAAGCCTTTCTGAAGGAGATGCAAGAGAACTTTGCACGCCAGGGCCCAGCCAAAGCAGAAGAGGCCCGTTCAACCAGCCAGGAGGCGTTGCGCGAGTTGCAAACCCTGCTGCGCAGCATGGGCCCAGATGCTGTGCTGCTGCAGTACTACGTGACCGACAACCAGGTGGGCATGCTGCTGACCACCCCAGGTGTGCAACTGGCCCGCAGCACCCAGGTCAGTGCCAAAGAACTGAACCGCCAGATTGCCCAGTACCGCCAGCTGCTGCGCGACCCCAAGTCCGATGTGCTGGCAGCCTCTCAAGCGCTGTACCAACTGTTGCTGGCACCGGTGGCGCAAGACTTGGAGCAAGCGGGTGCCAAGACCGTGATGCTGTCGCTGGACGGCCCGTTGCGCTACTTGCCGTATGCGTCATTGCACGACGGCCATCAGTTTGCAGTGCAGCGCTGGAACCTGCCCATGTACACCAGCGTGACCCGAAACCGCTTGCGCGATGCCACAACACCGCAGTGGCAGGCGGCCGGTTTGGGCGTGACGCGCGCGCTGGGTGAGTTTGCGGCGCTGCCCGCCGTCAAGGCAGAAATGCGCAGCATCATCAAAACGTCAGCTGGTGGCGTGTTGCCGGGCGAGGTGCATTTGGATGGCGACTTCACGGCACAGCGGTTGAAGGATGTGAGCCAACGCCCGTTTCAGTTGCTGCATGTGGCCAGCCACTTCCGCTTCAGCCCAGGGACCGAAGTCAATTCGTTCTTGCTGCTGGGTGACGGCAACCACCTGACGCTGGGCGACATTCGCACGCAGAACTACCGGTTTGACAACGTGGACTTGCTCACGCTGTCAGCCTGCGACACCGGGCTGGGTGGCGGGCGCGATGCACAGGGGCGTGAGATTGAGGGCTTTGGTGTCATTGCGCAGCAACAAGGTGCCAAGGCGGTGCTGGCCACGCTGTGGGCGGTGGCCGATGACAGCACATCGGTGCTGATGGCCGACATGTACCGCCAGCGGCAGCAAAGCGGTCTGTCCAAGATTGCGGCCTTGCAGCAGGCGCAGCGTGTCATGCTGAACTCAACGCGCCATGCCCATCCGTTTTACTGGGCCCCCTTCATCTTGATGGGCAATTGGAAGTGAGGGGTGGCGGGTGGTTACTTGATCAGCACTTCGGCTGGAATGTGAAGCCCCTCGTTCAACCGGCGGATCATGTTCAGTGACAGTGACCGCTTGCCGGCCAACACCTCGTACACGCGATTGAGTGGACCAATATAGGGCACAAGGTCTTTCACGGTCAGGCCCGCCTGGTCCATGCGAAACCTGATGGCCTCGATGGGGTCCGGCGGCGCGATGGGGAAGTGTTTTGCCTCGTAAGCCTCTATCAGCGTGATGAGCGCTTCAAAGTACACGCCTTCTTCGCTGTCAGGGTCTGGCTCGTTGGGGGCATCAAAAAAAGCCTCGGCCTGTTTGAGCGCAGCCCGGTAATCGGCTTCGGTGTGCACGGGGTGCAGGGTGTAGCGGCTGTTCATGGCTTTGACTCCACGGTAAGGGCTTGAATGGCATCGTATTGCGCGTGTGTGCCCACAAACTTGATGTATAGGGCCGAAAACCGGTAGGCCACGGCCACGACCAGTCGGTAGTCGTTGCCTTTGATGTTGAACACTACCCGGTTGTGCCCCAGAAAACTGGCACTGGCATAACGCGCTTTGATGTCTTGCGGTGTTTGCCAAAGGGCAGCAGCGGCCTCGTGGTACCAGTCTTCCAGTGGTTTTTGCGCGTTGGGGTGCTGCGTCCAGAACTCGACCAAGGTGCTTTTGGAAATCACTCGCATGGTTTCATTTTAGTCCCAATTTGGTACACATGAACTGATTCAGTCTGGATGATGAATGGGTGCAACTTTGCTTTTGCTGCGCTGCTGCTTCCTCCACTCCCAAGGCGGCGTGGGGTCGTCAGCCTGCCACAGGCCAACGCCATCGGCTTGGGCTCGGCTGGCCGCCTGGGCATACAGCCGCCGAGCTGCTGAGGTTTGCCCCTGTTCGTAGGCTGTGAAGTGCCAGGCAAGCCCTGCTTCAAGCAGTTGCACATTCACATCTTGGCCGTTCCTGAACACGGTGCCCACCTTGCGTTGGTAGCGGTCAAGTTTGTGGTGCTCAACCGTCACGTTGGCGTTCAACACCAGTGCAGACAAATACCGTCTGGCCGTTTGCCCGTAGGGCTGGTTGGTTTCTGGCGCGTCAATGCCTGCGAGCCGTACTTTGTGCAGTTGCTGCTGGTCATCTGAAACGGTGAGGGTGTCGCCGTCTTGCACGGCCACTACTTGCCCAACAAGGGTTGACGGGGGCTGGTGTGCGGGTTGGCCTGAAATGGTGCCCTGTGTGAGCAGTTGGCAGGCCAGCAACAGCAACAGTCGGCGTGTGCTGCTGTGTTTGCGGTGTTTTGTCATGGCCCATGTCAAGACGACTGGGCGTGGGAAAGGTCAGGACAGAGCGACTAAGGTGCAATGTTTCAGTTTCAAGCCTGACCTTTTGAGGTGGGCCCGGTCTTTATCCATGACGGCGCAAAAGGCCGCCCCCTCTGTTCCTCAATTGACCAGGACCCATCATGAACCTACCCAACTTCAGCATGAATACTGCCCCCGATGTGCAACCCGAGCCTTCAGCACCCATCGAGCCACTTGCGGCTGACGCGGTTGACAACGTGGTGCAGTTGCAGGTTGATACCCCCATTGACCGCCCCGCTGGCCTCAAAGCTGACGACAGCGACACTCTGCAGACGGAGGCTCCAGCTCCCACCGCCAAAGCGCCAGGGGGCCTGATGGCCACGCCAGCCGTGGTGACGTTTTTCGGGCAAAACTTTTTTGGTTTTGGCCGGTACGACGGCGCACGCTACAAGTCTCAAGAGGCCCAGACGCAAGGCAGGGCTGCGTTGGTCTCGGCGTTTCAGAATGTGTTGTCTGGCGTGATCTGCCACAAGCAAATCAAGGTTGACGGTCTGCGCAATATGGAGGTGCAAACCGAAGGCTTGTGCCCCATTGCCACCCGGCAGTTGCGCTTGGCTTGCGAGCGGCTGGAACGTGAAATGGCCGATTTGCAACTGCAGATAGACCTTGCTGCGCAAGGCAAGGGGTGGGTGCTGGCCGCGCTGAATGAGTATCAGGTGGGCTTTGGCAAAGGCCTGCGTGAGGCCATCGACGCCGCAGTTTTGGGTCTGTGAACAAGGGGAACCCGCATGTCTACGGCTTCAAGTAACGTGTCCAACTACTTCTGTCATGTCATTGGCGAGTCGCCCGAGAAGGTGGCACGGTTCCATGCATCGACCGTTCGACGTACCAAGGCATTTGCCATTGCCATCCACATTCCCGTGGTCTTATGGGCGGTGACCGGGTGGGTGATTGCCACACAGATTTTTCACCTGCACATGGCTGCGGCCATGGGTGTGGCTGTTTTGTGCGCAGCGTTGATTTACATGGTGGAGCGCCTGGTACTGGCCACGCCGAAGGTGTGGACAGTCAACCTGGTGCGTGTGTTCATCGGGCTGGTGATTTCCATTCTGGGTGCATCGACCGTTGACCTGGTCATTTTTGATCGGGAGATAACCGAGCAACTGCGGTCGGCAGGCGAAGCCAAATTGATGGCTGAACACGATGCGGGCATTGGCAAGCTTGAATTGGCCGTGGCACAGCAAAAGCGAGATTGGCAAAAGGTACAAGATGCCGCCAATTGCGAGGCGAACGGCACCTGTGGCAGCAAGGTGCGCAGCGTGGGTCCGGTTTACCGTGAGTTGGCCCAACAAGCCGAGTTCCAACGGGTGGCATACACCGATGCCCAGGCCAAACTGAACGTTGCCCGTGATGCCAAAGCCCAAGCATTGGCCGACTGGCGCGCCGCGCCCCCCGATACTGACACCGCAGGCATTTTGGCCCGCGTGCAGGCCTTGCACGAGTACACCACTCAACACACGGCTGCGATGGTTGCCTGGGTGTTGCTGTTCAGCCTGGTGCTGTTTCTGGAACTCACGGTCGTGTTGTCAAAACTGACGTTCGGGCAAACGGTTGACGATGAGTTGGAGGTCATCCGCGAGCGCATCAGCCAGCAAAAGGCGCGCGCATACATGGAGGCCGTGACCTACCCTGCGCCGCAGGCGCGCTCGATGATTGCGGCGAGTTTTGACTGAGGGCCGAATGGGTGTGAAAAAATGCCCGCATGACATCAGAAGAAATCCTCAAACACATCTGTGCGGGTGGCAGGGGGCAAAGCCAGGCGCTGAAGGCTTTGTACACCGCCAAGGCGGCGAGCTTCAAGCGGTGGTTTGTGCACAAGGGCGTACACCCCGATGCAGCGGAAGACGTGCTGCAAGACACGATCGTGAAGATTTTCAAGAACGCCCATGCTTACCATGGCCAAGGTGGGCACTCTGATGGCAGTGCAAACGCCTGGATGCAGACCATTGCATTCAGTTGCATGCAAGACCATTTTGAAAAAGCCAAGCGGATCAGGCAGACGCACACGTCTTATGACGATTTGCCTGACCCGACCAAGGTCGAAAGCGACAGCGTGATCGCTGATCGTTCATATGAAGCGGCTCAAAGTGTAGACACACAGGCGGTTAACGAGTGCATTGCTGCGGGCCTCGAAGACTTTGCGGCCGAACAACCGGACCGCTACGAGGTGTTGATGGCTCAACTTGACGGTGAAGACATCGCATCGATAGCCAACCGTATTGGTCGCACGGTAGGGGCTGCCAAAAATTACCTGTACGAGTGCAGGTTGAAGCTGAAGCCGTTCATTGCGCATTGCACCCAACTGCTGCCTGTATGAGTGACCACATGACCGACAACGATGACGAAAAGTGGCTGAATGCCTTGGCAGGCAAGCCTGATCCCCAAGCTGACCCACTGACCAATGCGCAGGCTGCGGCTGTTCGAGCGGCCATGATCGCTCGCCGAAATGCCTTGGAAGAGGCCACCGCAAGCGCTGACCCTGCGGCGTTTGAAAAACTTCAGACGCGCTTGCGGCGAGAGGGCTTGTTGCACGATGCGAACGATGCGGCACCCAAAGGCGTGGGCGCATGGCTGGCAAAGTGGTTGCCGTTTGGTAACAGCGGTGCATCACCACTGCCGTTGTGGAGTCTGGCGGCAAACATGGTGCTGGCCGTGGTTGTGGTGGTGCAATCGGGCCTGCTTGAAACAGGCTCAGCAGACAGCGATGCAACAGTGTTGCGGGGCGGCGAGGCAACGGTACTGCTGGTGGCCAACCCGGAGGCGCGTTTGTCTGAACTATCGGCGGGGCTGAGTGCTGCGAAGGTGAAATTTGTTGTCAGGCGCAAGCCTGCGGGTGTGGTGCATCTGATCGTTCAGGAGGAGTCAGCTGCTTTTGAGTATTTGGATTCGCAACGAATCGAACCGAAGTGGGTTGATGGTGTGGCGGTCATTGAGTTGCGCAAGCCCTGACTTTTTTGGGCATGTTCCGTCTTTATCGATGAAGGCAATCCACATCATCGATTTGGCAGCGCCGCCTTCAGCTGCCATGACTGGAGTCAAACATGCAAGCCATGCGCACACACCACGCAACCGTCCGCGCCCAACAACGGGGTGTTCCACTGTTGGTTCAAAACTGGCTCATTGATTACGGGGCCGAACAATTCGATGGACACGGTGGCGTGGTCCGGTATTTTTCGGGTGAATGCATCCGCAGGATGGAGCGCGAGATAGGCAGCGCACCGCTGAAAAGAATGTCCGAGTACCTGCGTTGCTACCTGGTGCAGAGCAGCACCGATGGGGCCGTGATGACCGTTGGAAAGCGGTTTGAGAAGCAGCACATCTGGCGGCACTGACTCCAAGACATCTGGCTGTGGCCGGGCCAACCAGCTGTGCCGGGGGGTGAACTGGTCGCCCAGCACCAGGCGCAGCGCGGGGGGCATCCAGGGGGGAGGGTTCAGTGACATCAATAATAAAAATGGCTTTCAGCACTTTATTCAATTGCGCAGAATGCTATATTTTTAACGATTCGATGGTCCATCGGTTGTGCCGTACTGCGGCCGCCATGTGTACATCCGTGTATATCCGTTCGGACCATCGGCGTTAGAATGTACGCGTACATCCCAACGCTTGCCCGACAGGGTGAAACTGACCATGGCCCACACCAAGTTATTCAAAAATGGCAACTCCCAAGCCGTGCGCATTCCTGCTGAGCTGGCATACAGCAGTTGGAACATGGAGCTTGTCATCGAGCGCCACGGCGACGAGTTGCGCATTCGCCCTGCCAGGCGGCGCATGGGCGACGTGCTGGGCAAACTGAGCCAGTTTTCCGACGATTTCATGTGCGAGGGGCGTGCACTCAATGTCGAAGGTCAGCGCGAGGCCCTGTGAACCCGAAGTACATGCTGGACACCAACATCTGCATCTACCTGATGAAGCACCAGCCACCGCAGGTACGCGAGCGGTTTGCAGAGTGCTTTGTGGGTGATGTGGTGATGTCGGCCATCACCCTCGCAGAGCTGGAGTTTGGCGTGGCGTGTTCGGGCGAGTCGCAACCCAAAAACCGCGCTGCGCTGGACAGCCTGCTGGAAGACATCCTGGTCGCGCCGTTTGAAGGGCAGGCGGCTCTCACGTACGGGCCATTGCGCGCTGCCCACCGGGAGCGAAACAAGGACGCGCTGGACAAAGTCATTGCCGCACATGCCTTGGCTCTGGGTGTCACCCTGGTCACCAACAACGAAGCCTACTTTCGGGGGTATGTCGGGTTGAAGGTTGAGAACTGGGTCAATGCGCACTGATGGTTCACCGGGCTTTCAGGGCTGGGAACCCCACAGGCGGCGATATTCACCGTGCGGGTCGTGGTCGGCGGTTTGTTTCTCGGTGTTGAAGCGGCGGCCCCCGCGGGGGTCGGTACCCCGGCCTGCGATGTAGGCCCAGTTGCCCTGGTTGCTGCACGGGTCAAAGTCAATCAGCAGATGCTCGAACCACGCGGCCCCGGCCCGCCAGTCGCCCCCCAGGTCGTGGATGAGGTAGCTGGCCACGATCTGGCGCATGCGGTTGCTCAGCCAGCCGGTGGCGGCCAGTTCGCGCATCCCGGCATCCACCAGCGGCTGGCCGGTGCGGGCGTTGCACCAGCGCTCGACACCCTGCCGGTTGTGGGTGGGTGGGGGCAACGCACCCAATCCTCGCGCCCGGTACAGCGCTGCCCCATGTTTGGCGTGCATCCAGCGGAAGTGATCGCGCCACAGCAGTTCGAACCACAGCCAGTGGGTACTGTCATTCGCCCCGTGCTCGGCTTCGAACTGGCGGATGGCGGCCATGGCCTGCCGGGCCGACAGCGCGCCGCTGGCCAGCCAGGGCGACCAGCGGCTGGACTGGTCAAACCCCATGAGCGCGTTGCGTGTGGTCTTGTAGGTGCGGGGCAGGCCACTGGCGCAGTAACGTGCCAGGTGCGCCAGGGCGGCTGCTTCACCGCCGTTGCCCGCCACCGTGGGGCGGCTGGCTGTGCGGGTCCACGCGGGTTGAACACTGGCCTGAGCAGGCAGCGCGGTCTGTGGGTGGTCGGTTGACAGGTGGCCGTCGGGCGCTGGCGGCCACTGTGTCACCGCTGGCAGCGGCGGCGCCTCGGTGGCGCCGCAGGCGTGCAGTTGGTGACGGAAGGCGGTGAAGGTGTCGGGCACCTGTTGGGGCGGCATGGGCAGGGCATCCGGGGCGTACAGGGTGGACTGCCACACCGTGGTCACCCGTGTGCCCAGGCTGGCGCATGCCTGGGACAGTGCGGCCACCGTGGCCTGCTCTTCGGGTGCGGGAATGTCCTCGCACACCAGTTCGCTGGCGCGCAGTTGCCGCACGCACTCAGCCAGCGTGCTCACCGGGTCAGCCTGATGGACCCACAGCGGTGTGCCCAGCGCGTGCAGGCGTTCGGACAGCGCCGAGATGCCCTCGGCCACAAACTGGCTGCGGTGTGGACCCTGGCGGGGGTAGCCCCATGGGCTGAGCGCGGTCGTCTGCGCCGGGTCACGCACCACCACGGGCAGCAGCCAGGTCTGGCGCTGGCGGGCCAGTTGCACGGCGTGGACCAGGGCCGGGTTGTCGTGCAGGCGCAGGTCGTTGCGAAACCAGAACACCACGCCACCGGGTGGCCAGTGTGTCGGCCAGCTTGCGGCACTGGCTGCCACACAGTTTGCAGGGGGCTCGCTGTGCCCAGGCACCGGTGCGGATGGCAAAAAACTTGACATGGTGTAAAAAATGGCTTCTACCGCTTATGTGTATTTGGTTGATAGCTATGTATTTGCGGTGTCAGTGGGGTGCCCACCTTGGCCGCCCCACCGTTGCCTGCGCCGTGCTGGCGGCAGCGGTCCGAGCAGTACCTGACGGCTTCCCAGTCGCGCGCCCATTTTTTGCGCCAGGTGAACGGCAGGCCGCAGCACACACACGGTTTGCTGGGCAGGTCTTGTTTCTTGCGCATGCGCATGGGGGACCTCAGATGTCGAGCGTGAGTTGATGCGTTCCGGGCGCGGCGTTTGCCTGCCTGGCGCGCGAGGGGGAAGGCCGGGTGTCTTCGTGCCCGTCGGCCGTGCGCCGGGTGCGCCCCGGCATGCCTTTCCGAGAGCCGTGTTTGTCCACGATGGCGGCTTTGGCTGCCTTCACGTCGGGCTGTGCGCGCAGGCCGTGCAGCCGTGTCTTGGCGTCACGCGTGGCGCTGGCCAGATCGACCACCGGCACAGGAATGTCGTAACCCACGCGCACCCCGCAGGCAGCCTGCACCGATTCAGGCATTCGCCAGGGTTCGAACACCCAACTGTCGGGCACACGGCGCAAGGCGGGCAGCCACTGGCGCACAAAGTGGCCTTGGGGGTCGTGGTCTTGCGCCTGTTTGATGGGGTTGTAGACCCGGGTGGTGTTGATGCCCGTGGTGCCCGACTGCATTTGCAACTGGCTCCAGTGGATGCCGGGTTCGTAGTCCAGAAACTCGCGTGCCAGCCACAGCCCCACCTCGCGCCAGTGCAGCCACAGCGGGTAGGCCGCCACCGACACCAGCATGGCCCGCATGCGGAAGTTCAGCCAGCCGGTCTGGTGCAGCATGGCCACGCAGGCGTCCACCATGGGCCAGCCGGTTCGACCATTGACGAGTGCTTCAAAGTGTGTGGGGTTCCAGTGGGGCTCGCGCAGGCCATCGTAGCCCCGGTGCAGGTTGCGCCACTCCAGTTCGGGTTCGCTTTCCAGCTTCTGGATGAAGTGGCAGTGCCAGTACAGGCGGCTCAAAAACGCGTTCAGACCCTGCCGCTGGCGGCTTTGCGCTGGCAATTCGGCTGCGCGGGCGCGGGTGGCCTGCACCACATGCCGCAGGCTGACCGTGCCATAGGCCAGGTGGGCCGACAGGCGTGAACAGGCGTCCGGCGCAAACAGTGGCGAGGAAATGCCGCCCCGGTAACCGGCGCTGCGATGGGCCAGAAAATCGGCCAGCACGGCCAGACCGTTGGCTTCACCGCCTGGTTGGCGGCGGGGCGGCTGCCACGGGTCCAGGCCCAGCGACGTGTGCAGCCACTCGGGCGTGGGCCAGCGGTGGCGGGTGTCGGGGGTGCCCCAAGCGGGCGGGTCAAAAAAGCGCAATGGCGGCAGCGTGGCCATGGGTGCGGCCATCAGCGCTTCCCACCGGGGCTGCCAGGTGTTGCGGTTGCCCAGACGGCGCACCACGCCGAACTGGGGGACCTCGTGCCAGCCCACGCCGTGGTCCCGGCACCAGCGGCCCACGGCCAGGTCGCGGGCGTAGGTGTGGGCGTTGCCGGTTTCTTCGTGCGCGTGCAGGGCGTCAAACGGGTGTTGGGCGTGCAGTTCGGCCAGCACGTCGGTCACCTCACCCACGCGCAGGTGAAGCTGGCCACCGTGGCTCTTGAGCGCGCGGTGCAGGTCGCGCAGGCTTTCATGGATGAAGGCCAGGTGCTGCGCCGCCGCGTCGGGCTGGGTCCACAGGCTGGGTTCCAGCACATACAGGCACAGCACGGGGCCGTGCGCAGCGGCCTGCGCCAGAGCGGCATGGTCGTGCAGGCGCAGGTCGCGCTTGAACCACACCACGCGGTAGGGTGGGGTGGCAGTGGACAAACTCGTTGGGTGGGCAGCGGTCTCGGCCTGTGGTGGCATGGGTTGGCAGCATAGGCATGCAGGCACAACCCGTGTGGCTGTGTGGATACGCGTGTGGCCGCATCCGAAGGGGCCGTGCGCCCTTCAGTCCAGCGACCGACCCTCGCCTGCCACCTCCTCTGTGGCCCCGTCGCGGATCTGGTAAATCCGTTTGAAGGTGGGGATGATTTTTTCGTCGTGCGTGACGACGATGACCGCCGTTTGCGACCGCTGGGCCATCTGGTTGAGCAGGCGCATCACACCCAGGGCGCGTTCGCTGTCCAGCGGGGCGGTGGGCTCGTCGGCCAAGATCACCGGGGGCTTGTTGGCCAGCGCACGGGCAATGGACACACGCTGTTGCTCGCCACCCGACAACTGGTTGGGTTGGGCCTTGGCGCGGTGCTGCACATCCAGCGCGGTCAGCAGTTCCAGCGCGCGGGCGCGTGCCGCCGCGTTGGCCACCCCGGCCAGCATGGGCAGCAGGGCCACGTTGTCGGTCACGTCCAGAAACGGGATGAGGTAAGGAGCCTGGAACACGAAGCCGATGCGGTCGCGCCGCAGGGCACGCAGGTCGTTCACACGCCAGCCGTCGTCGTAAATCACTTGGTTGCCCAGTGTCATGCGCCCGGCTGTGGGTTCGATGATGGCACCCAGGCACTTCAGCAGCGTGCTTTTGCCCGAGCCGGAGGGGCCCACCAGGCCCACCACCTCGCCAGGGGCCACCTGCATGTTGACGTTTTTGAGCGCGGTCACGGCCGTGTCGCCCTGGCCATAGACCTTGCGCAGCCCCTCGATGAGGATGCCGCCGGTAGGGGTTGTGGATGTGGTCATGCCAGCGTCAGCCAATGGCCGCTCCGGGGTCCACCTTCAGCGCCACGCGGATGGCCAGGGTGCTGGCCAGCGCGCAAATGACCATCGTGGCGGCAAAGCCCAGCACGGCATCGCTGTTCAGCAGCAACACGTATTTGGGAAAGGCCGGTGCCCACAGCGTGGCGGCCACCTTGCCCACCATAAAACCGATGACCCCCAAGCCCAGCGCCTGCTGCAAGATCATGCCGGCAATGGTGCGGTTGCGGGTACCAATGAGCTTCAACACTGCAATCTCGCGCAGCTTGCCCATGGTCATGGTGTAGATGATGAAGGCCACGATGGCCGCACTGACCACCGACAGGATGGCCAGAAACATGCCAATCTGTTTGGCCGAGTTGGCAATGAGTTTGGCCACCAGAATGTCTTGCATCTCGGCGCGGGTGAACACAGCCACGTGTTTCCAGCGGCGCAGCTCGGCGGCCACTTCATCGGGGTGTGCGCCGGGGGCCAGTTGCACCAGCACGGCGTTCACGCTGCGGCTGCTGGTTTGCAGGGCCTGCACCGCCTCCAGCAGCCCGGGCTGGCCCGGGCGGTTGAAGGCGGGGTTGGCGGCGGTGCGGGCGCGGTCGTTGACGATGGCGTCGTTGTCTTTCAGAAACTGCGCCTCCTGTGCGTCTTTCAGCGGCACAAACACCATGGGGTCACCACCGGAGGACACCATGCGCCGCGCCAGGCCCACCACGGTGTAGTCGTGCCGCTTGATGCGGATGCGCTCGCCCACCTGAAAACCGGTTTTCACGTCGGCCACGGCTTCATAGTGGCTGCGGGTGATGTGCCGCCCCGCCACCAGATGCACGGGGCTACCCGGCGGCGCTTCGGTGTCGCTTTCATAGCCCACCACCATGGCGCGCACGTCCTGTCCGTCTTCGCCACGCACCTGCATGGTCAGGTAGCTGACGTTGGCGGCGCGGCCCACACCGGGCATGCCGCGCACGCTGCGCACCACGTCGTCCTTGAGGCTGGACGATTCGGCGTACGGCCCCTGTGTGTCTTTCTGCACCACCCACACGTCGGCCCCGCTGTTGGTCAGCAACGCGTGCGCGTCGTCCACCATGCCACGGTAAATGCCCGCCATGCTGAGCGTCACGCCAATCAGCAGCCCCAGTCCCATGCCGGTGAGCACAAACTTGCCCCAGCCATGCAGGATGTCACGCCCGGCCAGGCTGATCATTTCTCAGCCCCTGTTTTCGCGCCTGGCACCAAGGCGCTCACCACCTGCAGGCGCATGCCGGCCTGCACGGGTTTCTGGCTGTGCTGCACCACGCGGTCGCCTTCGTTCAGATCGGCGCTGTCAATGCGCACGGCGCCGTCCAGCCCGACCGGGCCCAGCTTCACAGGCATCCAGGCGGGCTTGCCATCTTGGCCCAACCTCCACACCCCTGCCTGACCGGCCTGGCGCTGCACGGCGGCATTGGGCAACACCAGCCCGGCGGGTGCGGCGGGCAGTTGCACGGTGACTTCGGCCATTTCGCCCACCGACACGCCTTGGGGCGGTGCGGCAAAGGCCACTTGGGCGATGCGTTCTTCGGTCACGGCATCGGCCAGCAACTCCAGCCGGGCCACGGTGGCGGCGTGCGCGTGGCCGGGTTGCGAACGCAACACCACCTGCGCGGGCTGGCCCACGGCCAAACCAGCCGAGCGGCCCTGGTCGATGCGGGCCTTGACCCACAGGCTGGCCGGGTCCACCAGCCGCAGCACGGCCTGGCCCGCTACCACGGTGGTGCCGGGCTCTGCCTCTCGGGTGCTGACCACTGCCGCAGCCGGGGCCAGCAGGCGCAGGTTGCTGCGCTGTTGCGCCAGGGCGGCACGCTCGGCGGCCAGGCGTTGCACGTCTTGCGCAACAGCGCAG
>ERZ761609.1299-NODE-1299-length-22825-cov-48.492885_pt1 | contig 22825 bp, 20 predicted proteins | sample MGYA00511163_ERZ761609 | MGnify/ENA primary metagenome ERZ761609 (study PRJEB28899, sample SAMN02445070) | bioreactor sludge metagenome | biome: EBPR sludge | place: Australia: Brisbane, Thorneside Wastewater Treatment Plant | collected 2011-12-16 ... | reverse complement strand
CGATTCGGCGCTGCAGACGGGCGCGATGGCGCTGTTTGGGGAGAAGTATGGCGACCGCGTGCGCGTGGTTTCGGTGCCCGGTTTTTCGCGCGAGCTTTGCGGTGGGACGCACGTCGGGCGGACCGGCGATATCGGGTTGCTGAAGATCGTCTATGAAGGCTCGATTTCGGCGGGGGTCCGCCGGATGGAAGCGATCACGGGCGAGGGCGCCTTGCGGCGGTTCCAGCAGGCGCAGCAGAACGTGGCTCGGGCGGCGGCGCTGCTCAAATCGGGTGAAAACGACCTCTCCGAAGCGATTGAGAAGCTTCTTGCGCAGCAAAAGACGCTGGAAAAGGAGCTTTCAAGGCTGAAGGACAAGGCGGCATCGGCGAGCGCGGGCGATCTGGAAGCGCTGGCGCGGGAGATCCACGGCGTGAAGGTGCTTTCGGCGCGCGTCGATGGCCTCGACCGCGCGCAGATGCGCAACATGGCCGACGCGTTCCGCTCGAAGTGGCCGAGCGCGGTGATCGTGCTCGCCTCGGCGGGCGAGGGCGGCGTTTCGATCGTTTCGGCGGTCACGAAGAACCTGACGGCGAAGGTCCATGCCGGGAAGATCGCGGGCGCGGTGGCGCAGGCGGTCGGCGGCAAGGGCGGCGGCCGGCCTGATCTGGCGGAAGCGGGCGGGAAGGATGCCGCGGCGTTGCCGGCGGCGCTGGAGGCCGTCTATTCGAGCGTGGAGAGCCTTCTTTGAGTGAGCTTTTCGACGCCGCGATTGTCGGGGCCGGTCCCACCGGCCTCGCCTGCGGCATCGAACTGAAGAAGCGCGGCCTCCGGGCGGTGCTTTTCGACAAGGGCTGCCTGACCAATTCCCTGTACCATTATCCGACAGGGATGGTGTTTTTTACGACACCTGAATTGCTGGAAATCGGCGGCATTCCGATGACGTCTCTGAATGAGAAGCCGGTGCGCGTGGAGGCGTTGAAGTATTACCGGCGGGTGGCGGAACATTACGAGTTGGACATCCGGCAATATACCCCGGTGGACGGGTTTTCGGGCGAGGATGGCGCATTTACGATTCATACGCGGGAACGATCGGGCACGCAACGGGATTTCCAGGCGCGCAAGATCATCCTGGCGACCGGGTATTACGACAAGCCGAATTATCTGAATGTGCCGGGTGAAGAGCTGCCGAAGGTGATGCATTATTACAAGGAGGCGCACCCGTATTTCGGGCATGATGTGCTGGTGGTCGGCGGGAAGAACTCGGCCGCGATCGCGGCGCTGGAACTGCACTGGACGGGCGCGCGAGTGACGCTGGTGCATCGCGGGGAGTCGTTGAGCCCGAACATCAAGTACTGGATCCGCCCCAACATCGAGAACCGGATGAAGAGCGGGGAAATCCGGGCGTTTCTGCGGTCGAGAGTGGTTAGAATCACGCTCGAAAGCGTCGTTTTGGACACGCCAGAGGGCGAAATCGAGATCCCGAACGACTTTGTCTTCGCGATGACGGGCTACCGGCCGGACACCGATTTTCTCGGCCGCCACGGGATTGCCTTCGATTCCGAAACGCAGCGCCCCCGGCTCAATCCCGTCACGCTGGAGAGCGAGCGGGCGGGGGTTTATCTGGCGGGCGTGCTGGTGGCGGGCATGCATACGAACGAGATTTTCATTGAAAACGGGCGATTTCACGGCGCGCAAATTGCGGAGGATATCGCCGGGCGTCTAGTCTCGCAAGCGGAATAACCGGGCGCCTTCGACGCGGGCCACTTCCACGAGGCCCCAGGCTTCCGGGGCCATCGCCATGGCGCGGCCGATGCGACCATGTCCCTGCTCCCGGTCCGGCGCCACGATCCACTTCAAGCCGTGGTGGTGGACGAGCGCGATGGCTTCGCGGCGGAGCGGGCGTGTTGTCAACGTCTCCACGTCCTGCTGGCCGTCCAGACGGATCCAGTCGCCGTCGAGGTTCTGCCCTTCGACGGCGACTTTGAGACGGCCGCCGCGCAGATTCGGCATGACGGCCTGGACGGAGTCGAGGGGCTGTGGGCGGGCGAACCGCACTTCGTAGAAACTGCCCTCGGGAGCGGAGGTCCAGGTGTGCCAGGCTGTGGCCAGGTTGCCATCCACTGCGCGCGGCGCGTCTTGCGGGGCCGGGGCGGCCTTCAGCAGCCAGGAGCGCGAGACTGGCCTTTCATGTTGGCCGTAGTGGAACGTGGCCTCCTGGATCGACCACCGGAGGGGAAAATCGTCCAGAAGCCGCCAGCGGACTGCCCGCAGGAACACGAGGGGGAACCGGCAAGTCTGGCGGTCGAGGGATTCGGGCCGGGGCGCCGCGGCGAGTGCGAGTGTGTCCGCCATCTGGTCAAACGGGACCGAGGGCAGCGACCCAACGCCAGCCACGCCAGAATAGGCGGAGGGCAGCGAGTACAGATCGAGCAGATGGTCATCTGGAGGGACCTGCTGCCGGACCATTTCGGCGGTGCGGTAGTCCCAAAGTTGTTCCCGCAGATAGTCTTCTTTCGCCACCTGTCCCGTCACGACGGCCCACGGCCATTCGCGCAATCGCCACGCCCCCGCATTGGCGTATTTGTCGACCATGGCGGGCCACGACAGGACGGCGTGCAGAGTGACGACCGCCACCGCGGCCCAGCGCGGCGCCGCTGCCGCCATCGCGACTCCGGCGAAGAGCAATGCCGGCATCAGGAATCGCGCGCCGGCGTTGGCGAGCCAGGGAAGCGCCATCGCGGCGGCCGCCGCCCAGAGCCAGCGCCCGCCGGTGCGGCGGAGAGCCAGTAAACCGAGCGGCGCGAGGAGCCAGACCGGGCCGAGAAGCCCTTGCAGGGCGGCCCCGTCCCAGAGCAGCGCCCCGGGGACCGCCGTCCAGTTCGCCAGTCCGTAGTCCCGGAGGAATGCGGTCAGATACCGCTCCGTCCACTCGTGAAAATGGGGATTCGGGAAGATGGCATTGCCGAGCGGGGCGACGGGATTGCCGGTCAGCCAGACCGCGCGCAACATCCAGGGTCCGAAGCCCACGAAGGCCGCCCCCGCGGCCAGCGCCGCACCGCACCAGGCGCGATGGAACAGCGGGAAAGCCACCGCGATCACGACGACGAGCGCACCCGGGAGTTTCACGGCGTAGCAGAAGCCGGCAGCGAGTCCGGCGGCGGCCAGCCACCGCGAATCCCGGGAGTCCCGCCATTCGAGCAGCGCCGCGACCGCCGCACCGGTGAAGAAGACACCGGCGGCATCCGTGTAGACGGATGTGCCGCTGACGCCGGTGACGGGGGAGATGGCGTAGAGCAACCAGCCGGCCCAGCCGGCCCATTCCGGCAGTTCCAGGCGCACGGCGAGGCGGGCGGCCACTGGCCCGGTCGCGATGAGAAAGCCGAGATGGACCAGTTTTGCGGCCGGATAGCCGCCGATCGCCACCGCGGGCAGGAAGAGCGTTTCGACGCCGAGTGGCAACATCTCGTAGAAGCCGATCCGGGCCGCGAAGCCCCCGGTTCGCAGCCACTCGGCGACCAGGCCGAGGTGGTAGCCCGCGGCGTCGGGTTCGATCTCGGGGGCGAGGGCGTGGACGACATAGAGTCCGCCATAGCCGGCCAGGAAAGGAATCGTCCAGACGGGTGGCCGAAGGCCGGCGGATGAACCGGACCTGCGCCAGAATCCCGCCGCCGCTCCCGCCACGCAGAGGCCTCCCGCGCTCCAGGGAGTGGCCCAGCCTGCCAGTAGCAGCAGGAACAGACCAAGACTGAGGACAGGCGCGCCCGCCGCGAGAGCCCACACGGGCCCGGGCGCGCGGCCCCTCCAGACGAGGCAACCCCAGCCCCACGCGCCGGCCATCGCCATCAACGCGCCGGCGAGGCTGAGAGCGGCTTCACTCAAGACAGGGTTCCTGCGCGGCTCAGGCTTCCAGTTCGACGCCGTTGGTGGTGTCGAGCATGTAGCCGACGCCGCGGACAGTCCGGATCAGCTTCAGTTCAGCGCCCTCGTCGATTTTGGCGCGCAGGTGGCGGATGTAGACGTCGACGATGTTGGTGAGGCCGTCATACTCGGCGTCCCAAACGTGCTCGACGATGGCGGTGCGGGTGAGCGGACGGCCCTGATTGCGGAGCAGCATTTCCAGGATGCTGAATTCCTTGGGGGCGAGGTCGATGGTGCGGCCGTCGCGGGTGACTTTGCGGCGAACGCAGTCGAGGGTCAGGTCGGCGGCATTGAGGCGGTCGGGCAGGGCGCTGCCGCGCCGGAGGAGAGCGCGGACGCGGGCGAGAAGTTCGGCGAAGGCGAAGGGTTTGGTCAGGTAGTCGTCGGCGCCGAGTTCGAGGCCGCGGACGCGGTCCTCCAGTCTGCCTTTCGCGCTAAGGATCAGGATGGGCGGGGAGATGGGCCGGGCCCGGATCTTTTCGAGCAATTCGAGGCCGTCGGCGTCAGGCAGCATCAGGTCGAGGATGATCAGGTCAAAATCGACCTGCTGAACTGCCTCCATTCCGTTGCTTCCGGTTGCGGCCCACTCGACTGAGTAGCCCGACTCCGCCAGTCCGCGCTGCACAAACCCGGCAATCCGCTCTTCATCCTCGATCAAAAGAATGCGCATGAAGTGAACCCGCGATTCTCCTTGCAAAACAGCAAAGAATACTCAAGCGTTTATTCTACAGCAAACACTAGAGAACGGGCCCGATACGCCATGGGACGAACTCGCGGTGGCCGTTGCGCTCACTGGCGGTCTTCTCGCCGGAGGCGACGCGGATGAGTTGATCGAAGATGGCGTCGCCCAGATCCTGGACGGTTTGGAGGCCTTCGGCGATCAACCCGCCGTTGAGGTCCATGTTGTCGCGCATCCGCTGGAAGGTGTTGGAATTGCTAGAAATCTTAAGGACGGGCACAGTCGGGAAGCCGTTGGCGGACCCGCGTCCGGTGGTAAACGCCATGATATTGGCGCCGCCCGCGGCAAGACCGGCGAGCGAGACGGGATCGTAGCCGGGGGTGTTCATGAAGATCAGGCCCGGTTCACTGACGCGTTCAGCGTAATCGAGGACCTGATTTAGCGTTCCGGTTCCCCCTTTGGCGGTGGCGCCGAGGGATTTTTCGAGGATGTTGGAGAGGCCGCCTTCCTTGTTTCCGGGCGAGGGATTGTCGTCAAAGCTACCCCCAAATTGGTGTAAGTAGCGCTGGTATTTCGCAATCATGGCCAGGAGGGTTTCCGCCACGGCGCGGGAGCGGGCGCGGCGGACAAGCAGGTGCTCAGCGCCGACGATTTCGGGGGTTTCGGCGAGGACGGTGGAGCCGCCGAGTGTACCGAGACGGTCGCAGCAATGACCGAGGGCAGGGTTGGCGGTGATACCGGAAAACGAGTCCGAACCGCCACATTGCAGGCCCAGAACGAGTTTGGAGACGGGGAGAGGCACCCGTTGAAGGGAAGCGAGGCGCTCCATTTGGGCGGCGATGGCGGCGCGGGCGGCCTCGACCGTGGCGCGGGTGCCGCCGCTGCCCTGGACGGTGAGACCGGTTAGCCGGCCGGGGGCCGGGTTGGCGCCGCCGAGGTAATGCTCGACCTGATTGACCTCGCAACCGAGGCCGAGGATGATGGCGGCGCCGACGTTGGGGTGGTCGAGGACTCCGCTGAGGGTCCGGCGCAACTGGTCGACGTCAGGGCCGAAGGAGTGGCCGCAGCCCTCGCCATGAGGGAAGGCGACGACGCCATCGACGTTCGGAGGCAATTGGGCGCCATCAAAGCTGGCGGCGATCAGTTCGGCGGTGTGGGCGGCGCAGTTGCTGGCGGCAACGACAGCGATGTAGTTGCGCGTTCCGGCGCGGCCGTCATCGCGCGGAAATCCAAGAAAAGTGGGCACTTCGGCGGGCGGTGCAGGCAACGGGCGCTCGGCTTCAGGGAATTGGTAATCCACGTTCGGGTCTTCGTAGAGAAGGTTGTGGGTGTGGACGTGTTCGCCTGCTTCGATCAGGTGGCTGGCGCGGCCGATCACTTCGCCATAGCGCCGGACGGGATGCCCGGCGGGGATCGCTCCGAGGGCGAGTTTGTGGCCCGCCGGGACCGGGGCGCGCAGGGTGACGAGAATATCGCCAAAGCGGACGCGCTGGCCTTCCGGCAGGCTGAGCCGGGCGATGGCGATATTGTCGTTCAGATGCAGGCGGATGGCGGCGTTTTCTTCGCCCGGCGCGGCCTGAATGCCGATCAATTCCATTCGGGGACTTCCTTTCGCCGCCGTGAAGGCGCGTTAGCGGACGAGGGCCGTTTCCATGGTCTGTTCGCCGGTCAACACCATGAACCCGCCGGGGACGGGGTAAAGCAGGATGCCGCCCTCGGCCGGGGCGGGCAGGTCTTCGACGCGTTTGACGAGGCGGAATTTGTCGGTCTGGGCGGCCGTGACCCACTTGCCGATGTGAATGTGGAGATGGCACTGGGTGCGGACTTTGCTGCCGTTGTAGGCCAGGCCCCAGGTCCGGCCGGGGAAGCGCTTCTCGGCTTCGGTCATGGCGAAGTTCCAGAGGCGGGTGCGCTCAGCCTTCGAGAGTTCGTGAAGATCGTGGGACCCGGGTCCGGGATTGCGCGGCAAGGCGAGCCAGCGGCCGGGTTTGCGCGGGTTGATGTCCTTCAAAACAAAGAACTCGACGCCCTCCGGCTGTTTGCGGGCCTCGTTACTGAGGCTGCAATTGCGGACCTTGAGCGACTCCGGATTGGACCAGTCGCAGGCACACTGGCTGACGTCAGCGAGGAGGTGGACGGGGGCGAACAGGCCAGCGAGCACCATTGCCGCAAGGAGAGTCGAGAAGGCGTTCATGATGGACATTATACTGGGAGGCGTGTTCACTCCATCACCCGGGCCGGCCGCGGAGCGCCTGAATGCGCGCGAAATTGTGTTCCTGGCGGTCGCGGCGGCGGTTTTGTTGTGGGCTTTGACGTTTGGTTTGGGGATGACGGGGTTGCTGGGGCCGGACGAGCCGCGCTACGCCTTTATCGGGCGGCAAATGGCTGAATCCGGGGACTTTCTGACGCCGCGGCTGTGGACGGAGCCACCGGCAGCGCCGGCGCTGGAGCCCTGGTTTGAGAAGCCTCCGCTGTTGTACTGGCTGGTGGCGGCGGGATTCCGGGCGGGTTTGGCGGAGGCGATCGCTCCAAGAGTACCGTTAGCGGTACTTTCTTTCGCATTTTTGGTGCTGTTTTGGCACGTTTTGCGGCGTCTGGAGGGCAACGGCGTGGCGACGATGGCGGCGCTGGTTCTGGCGACGTCGGCGGGGTGGTTCGCGTATTCGATCATTGCGGTCACCGATTTGCCTCTGGCGGTGACGTTGAATGCGGGTCTTCTGTTTGGTTTGTGGCGATTATCAGGCGGGCCGGGGTGGGTGGTTGTGGCGGCGGGGGCGTGTTTCGGGCTGGCGCTGCTGGCAAAGGGGTTGGTGGCGGGGGTGTTGGTTCTTCCGTTTCTTTGGTTTGCGCGGAGAAGCGGGCGGGATCTGCTGCTGGCGGGCGGGGTGGCGGCGGTGGTCGCTTTGCCCTGGTATCTGGGGATGTATGCCCGGCACGGATGGCCGTTCATTGAGGAACTGTTCCTGAAACACCACTTCTCGCGCTTCTCTTCGGGTGCTTTGCAGCATGTACAGCCGTTCTGGTTCTATATTCCGGTTTTGCTCGGCGGGATATTCCCGTGGGTGCCGCTGCTGTTCGGGCTGACTCCGAGGCTGTGGCGGAGCACGCCGAGGCGGGTCTGGGCGGCGACATTGCTGTTCGGGTTTGTGTTCTTTTCGGCGTCGACGAACAAGCTGCCGGGGTACTTGTTGCCGCTGATTCCGTCGCTGGCCGTGCTGCTGGCGGTGGGGGTCCGGGAGGCTCCGGAGACGAGGCGGGCATTGCCGGTGGCGGCGTTGCTGCTGGCGCTGGCGCCGGTGGCGGCGTCCGTGCTGCCGCAGGCTTTGCTGGTGGGGCTGCGGCGGACGCAGTGGGAGGCGCTGCCGTGGGAGTATCTGGTGGCGGTACTGCCCCTGGCGGCGGGGGCGTGGTGGCTGGAGGGGCGCGGACGGCGGGTGGAGGGGGTGTGTTTGGTGGCGTTTGGGGCGGTTTTGGGGCTGATTTACGTGCAATTGAGCGCGTTTCCGGTGCTGGATCAGGTGGTATCGGCGCGGACGCTGGCCAAGCGGGTGGAGCCACACCGGGAGCGGATCTGTGTTGAAAGGCTGCATCGCGCAATGCGCTATGGATTGAACTACTACCTGCGGGCGCCGCTGCCTCTGTGCAGCGAGAGCGAGTTGCCGTTGATGCTGGATCAGGCGCCGGGCGGACTGCCGGGATTGGCGGTTCGTAACGGGGCGGGGCAGCCGTAATCAGGCGCGGCGGGAACTGCGGGCGGTCATCCTCTGGACGGGCTCGGGGATGGCGGCGGAGGCGACGCGGACCCAGGGGCGGACAGGTTCATCGACCATTTCGGCCATGGCGCGAACGGGGAGGCCTTCGGCATCCCGTTGAAAACTGAGGGAATCGGCGCCTTCGGCGAAGCCGACCTTGATGAGATCACCGCCGCGGATCTGCCCGGTGGCGATAAGGTTGGAAAGAGGTTGAACGAGAAGGCGTTCAATGGCGCGCTTGAGGTGGCGGGCGCCGTACTTGACATCGGTACCCTGATGGAGAAGGAAGTCCTTGGCGGGATCGGTTGTCGAGAAGACGAAGCCGCGTTCGGCGGAGGATTCGAAGATGCGGCGCTGGACGAGGCTGAGTTCGATATCGAGAATCCGGCGGAGTTCCGCTTCGCCGAGGGGTTGGAAGACGACGACCTTATCCAGGCGGTTCATGAACTCGGGGGTGAACTTGCGGCGGGCGGCCTCGACGCCGGTCCGGGAGAGTTTGGCGGTCAATTTCTGATCGGACCGGGGGGCGGCGGGGGCGGTGGCGGCAGTGAAGCCGAGACCGCGGCCGGACAGCGATTCCATTTCTTTGGCGCCGAGGTTGGAAGTGAGGAAGATCAGGGTGCGGCTAAAGTCGACTTTGCGGTTATCGCCGAGGGTGAGGGTGCCTTTGTCGAGGATGCCGAGCAGGAGGTTCCAGAGGGCGTCGGAGGCCTTTTCGATCTCGTCGAAGAGGACGAAGCTGAGCCGGACCTTGTCGGTGTGGTGCTGGTTGAGCATCTCCTGGCTGAGGAGCGGGTGGGTTTCGCGGTGGCCGAGGTAGCCGGGAGGCGATCCGATGAGCTTGGCGATTTCGTGGCTGTGCTGGAATTCGGCGCAGTCGATCTTGACGACGGCGCGATCGGAGCCGGTCAGGGCTTCGGCGGTGGCTTCGACGATCCGGGTCTTGCCGGAACCGGTGGGGCCGAGGAAGAGGAAATTGCCGACGGGGCGATGCGGGGCGCAGAGGCCGGTGAGGTGCATCTGGTAGATATTGACAATCTGGGCGATGGCTTCATCCTGGCCGACGACCAACTGGCGGAGGCCGCGTTCGAGCGAAGAGGCTTCGCGGCCGGTCCGGTTGGGATCGAGGAGGGCGCCATGAGGGGGCGCCAGCGCCAAGGGTTCAAGCAGGTTCATCATCGGTTCATCAGCCGCCTCCGCCTTTCGCGGGTTTCGCGGTCCTGAATCTCTCATCGGCGCTGGCGGCTGGGCTGCGATCATTTCTTTGGGGGTTTTGCGGGGCGGATCTCGACGTGGCTGATGAGAGTCCGCTCGGGCATGGCGAGGATCATGGCGACAGCGCCGGCTACATCCTCGGGCTGGATCTTCCAATCGGCGAGGCCGCCACGGCTGAAATCCGTACTGACGCTGCCCGGGAGGACGGCGGAGACGCGAACGTTTTCGTAGCGATGGTCGAGCATCACAGCCTCACTCAGGCCGCACAGGCCGAATTTGGAAGCGTTATAAGCCGCGCCGCCCGCGAACGGGTTTTTCCCCGCCAGGCTGGCGATATTGATAATCCACCCGCCGCCGCGAGCGCGGAAGCGGGGCAGGGCCTCGTGGATGCAGTAGTACACGCCATCGAGGTTGGTACCCATCAGCGCCCGCCAGTCTTCCGGGGCGAGCGAGGCCAGATCGGCAAACCGTCCGATGCCGGCGTTATTGATCAGAATGTCGAGGCCGCCGAGTTCCCGGTCGACCGTTTCAAAGAGGCGGTGAACCGCGTCCTTACTACTGACATCGGCGGTTGCGGTCACCAATTTTAGGGTAGAGTCCGGAAATTTCGCACGGAGTTCATCGTGGGCCTGGCGGACGGACTCTTCGCGGACACCGCAAAAAGCGACCGAGGCGCCGGCGGAGAGGAGCATTTCGACGATGGCGCGGCCGATGCCGCGGGCGCCGCCGGTGACGAGAGCGGATTTCCCTTTGAGATTCAGTGTCATGCCCTCATCTTGGCATGGCTGGGGCGGGTTACAATCGGGTTGTGAGGGACTTGACCGCAGGGGATCGCCATTGCCCGAAATGAGTGTGTTCTGGCTGCGTCTGGCGGTGGTTTTGTACGCCGCGGGACTGGTCGACGCGATTTTGACGCTGTTCCGGCGCGAAACCCGGCTGTTCCGGGTGGCCCTGCCCCTGTTTGTGGTGGGGGCGGTGCTGCATTTCGTGTCGATCGTGGAGCATTCGGTGGCATTGCGTCATCTGGCGGCGAACAACTTCTTCGAGACGGCGTCGTTATGCGCGCTGTTGCTGGCGCTGGTGTTTCTGTTCGTGCACTGGCGTTACGAGTTTCCCGGTTTGAGCGTGTTTGTGTTCCCGCTGGTGTTTCTGCTCACGCTGATCGGGTCGATGGGGACGCCGGTGAGCGGGTGGGCGGATCCGCGGGTGCGGGACGCCTGGCTGCTGGCGCACATTCTGCTGGTGTTGATCGGGTATGCGGGGCTGCTGATCTCGGCGGGGGCGGCGGTCTTCTACCTGGTGCAGGAGAGGCGGTTGAAGCGGAAGCAGGCGCCTTCGACGTTCTGGTCTCTGTTCCCGGGAGACCGGATGCCGCCGCTGGAGACGCTGGACACCCTGATCACGCGGTCGATGAGCGTGGGTTTCGTGGCCATCACGCTGGCGGTGGTGGCGGGATCGACATGGGCGTTCATCGAATCGGGAACACAGTGGATTTCCGAAGCAAAGATCGCAGTGTCGCTGGTGACGTGGGGATTCTATCTGCTGATGGTATTTTTGCGGCTGTCGGCAGGCTGGCGGGGCCGGAAGGCGGCTGTGCTGGCATTGACAGTGGTTGGATTCGCGGCGATGACTTGGGCGGCGCACGTGGGATTGCGCCCGTTACTGGAACGATGACCGTAGTTTGGGCATGAAAGTTCTTCTGACAGGTCTGAGTCACCACACCGCGCCGGTGGATGTGCGCGAGAGGCTGGCATTTCCGGAAGCGGAGTTACCGGCGGCGCTGGAGGAGTTGCGGGGGCGGGCTGGAGTCCAGGAAGCGATGATCCTGTCGACATGCAACCGGGTGGAGATTGCGGTGACGGCGGAGTCGGAATCGGCGGCGGAGCGAGTGACGGAGTTTCTGGCGGAGCGGCAGAAGCTGGATCCGAAGTGGCTGGCGGGGTATCTCTACCGGCACGAAGACCGGGACGCGATCCGGCATCTGTTCCGGGTGGCGTCGTCGCTGGATTCGATGGTGGTGGGCGAACCGCAGATCCTGGGGCAGTTGAAGAGCGCGTACAATGCGGCGCGGGAGCAGGGATCGCTGTACGGGTTTCTCGACTCGGTGTTGACGCGGGCGTTCGCGGTGGCGAAGCGGGTTCGGTCCGAGACGGGGATTGCGCGATCGGCGGTGTCGGTGTCGTCGGCGGCGGTGGACCTGGCGCGGCAGATCTTCGGGAATCTGCGGGACAAGCGGGTGTTGCTGATCGGGGCGGGGAAGATGAGCGAACTGGCGGCGAGGCACCTGATGACCGCCGGGTGTGGGCTGATTCTGGTGACGAACCGGACGCGCGCGCGGGCGGAGCAGATGGCGCTGGCGATTGGCGGGCAGGTGTTGAACTACGAATCGTTCCGGGACCGGCTGCACGAGATCGATATTGTGTTGACGTCGTCGGGGGCGCCGGATTATCTGCTGCGGAAGGACGAGATGCAGAGGGTGCTGGAGCGGCGGCGGAACCGGCCGGTTTTTCTGATCGACATCGCCGTGCCGCGAAATGTGGCGCCCGACGTGAACGAGATCGAGAACGCCTATCTCTATGACATCGACGATCTGGGCCGGGCGGTGGAGCAGAACCGCCGGGCGCGGGCGATGGAAGCGGAGCAAGCCGAGGAGATCATCGATGCGGAGATCGCCCGGCTGCTGGAGCGGTTGAAGGCGCGGGAAGTAACGCCGACGATTGTCGGGATCCAGCATCAACTGGACGCGTATTCGCGGGCGGAGTTCGAGCGGTTGCGGCCGCGGTTTGGTGAGTTGACTCCCCAGCAGGAGGAGGCCTTGCAGGCATATACGCGGGCGCTGCTGAACAAAATCGCGCACGGGCCGATGACGGAATTGAGGCGGGCGGCCACGCGGCCTGAGGGCGACAAGGTGATCAATGTAATCCGGCGGGTCTTCCGGCTGGATGCACCGGCGGATACAGAAGAATGAGTACAACTTTGACGATTGGATCGCGCGGATCGCAACTCGCACTCTGGCAGGCCCGGCACATTCAGGCCCGGCTGAAGACCCTCGGGGTGGAGACCCGGATCGAGATCATCAAGACAACGGGTGACAGGATCACGGACGTGCCGCTGGCGAAGGTGGGCGGGAAGGGATTGTTCACGAAGGAGATCGAGGAGGCGCTGCTGGACGGGCGGATCGATCTGGCGGTGCACTCGCTGAAGGACCTGCCCACGGAGTTACCGGCGGGGCTGACGCTGGCGGCGATCCCGGAGCGTGAGGACACGGCGGACGCGATGATCGGGGCGAAGCTGGAGGAATTGCCGGAGGGGGCGCGGGTGGGGACGTCGTCGCTCCGGCGGGCGGCGCAACTGCGGGCATTGCGGCCGGATCTCGAGATTGAGAACATTCGCGGGAACCTGGACACGCGATTGCGGAAGCTGGACGAAGGTCAATATCAGGCAATTCTGCTGGCGGCGGCGGGACTGCGGCGGCTGGGGTGGGCGGAGCGGATCGCGGAGCGGATGACGCCCGATCGGATGGTGCCGGCCGTGGGCCAGGGCGCTCTGGCGATTGAAACGCGGGTGGAGGGTCCGGCACGGGAGGCGTGCCGGGCGCTGGATCACGCCGAGACGCGGGCGGCAGTGACGGCGGAGAGGGCTTTGCTGGCGGGTTTGGGCGGCGGGTGTCAGGTGCCGATCGGGGCGCACGCGGCGCTGGAGTCGGACGGCTTGCTGCATTTGCGGGCCGTGGTGGCGCATCCGGACGGACAGACGGTGCTGCGGCACGAAGCGGCATCGCCGGTGCAGGAAGCGCGCGAATTGGGAGAGCGGGCGGCGGCGGCATTGTTGGAGGGCGGGGCGCGAGAGATTCTGCGGGCGGTATATGGCGAAGCGCCGGCGCTGGCGGGGTTGCGGGTGCTGAACACGCGGCCGGCGGAGCAGGCGGGGCCGTTGTCGGAGAAGTTGAGGAGGATGGGGGCGGAGGTGGTGGAGTTGCCAGCGATTGCGCTGGCGCCGCTGGCTTTTGACGCGGTGAATCTGGGTTCGTTCGACTGGATTGTGTTCACGAGTGCGAACGCGGTGCGGCACTTCTGGCGGGGTGGGGCGGCGGACCGGGCGGGGGCGCGCGTCTGCGCGATCGGTCCGGGGACGGCGGCGGCGATCGAGTCGCTCGGGGTGGCGGTGGATCTGGTTGCGGAGCAGCATCAGGCGGAGGGCGTGGCGGCGGCGCTGGGTCAGGAGGATCTGCGGGGGAAGAGCGTGCTGGTGCCGTCGGCGCTGGCGACGCGGGACGTTTTGCCCCGGGAACTGGCGGCGCTGGGGGCGCGGGTGACGACGGTGCCGGTGTATCAGAATCTGGTGCCGGAGGGGTTGGCCGAGGCGGCGAAGGCGCTGTTTGCGGAAGGGGTGAAGCCTCACTGGGTGGTGTTCACGAGTCCGTCGACGGTAAAGAACCTGCTGGCGGCGGTGGGCGGGGCGGCGCTGGAGGACGTGCGGGTAGCGGTGATTGGGCCGGTGACGGCGGAAGCGGCGCGGCGGCACGGGTTGGCGGTGGCGGTGGAGGCATCGCCATCGACAACGGAGGCGCTGGCGGAGGGGATGGCGGCGTTTGTGCGGGGCGGCTAGCCGAACGCGGTGACGAGGTCTTCGAGGTGTTCGCCGCGGACGTCGATATCGGTGAGGCGAGCCGAGCCGATGCCGAGTTGTTCGGCGAGCAGGAGGGTGTTGTCGCAGTTGGTGAAGGGGGGCGTGCCTTTGGGGGCGCGGGGATCGTAGCCCATCAGGGCGGTGCCGACGGTGTCGGTGGTCAGGGCGTTGGTCCCGAGAACGAGAATGCCGGGGCGGATGTGGCGGACACCGCGAATCCAGGGGCCTTCGCCGCCGGCGATGGTTTCGACGCCGTCGATGAAGGAGATGCCGATGGGGCAGGCGGCGTTGAGTTCGGCGGTGATGCGGGGCATCCGGTAGCCGGCGTCGCGGCTGGAATTGGGGTCGATTTCGGCGGGTGCGGATTTGGCGGGCTGGCGTTTGCCGAAGTGGCAGGTGAGGGCGCGGCCCTTCTCGGGGGATTCGTTGGGTTCGTCGAGCCCGGCATCGTCGCCATAAATGGAGGCGGGGGTGATGCCGAAAATGTTCTTCATGGCGAGGGTGATGCCGCAGGTTTCATGGTTCTTGAGTTTGGCCATGGAGACGAGGACATCGGACTGGTCGTAGGCGGCGTTGAGGTCGTAGGCGGGGTAGACGAGGCCGCCGGAGGGGACTTTGAAGCGGGCGTAGTCTTTGAAGTTGCCGCGGGAGTTGGTGTTGACGAACTCGAGGTTGGGGGCGGCGGCACGGAGAGTGCGCAGGTTCCAGCCGGATTCGAGGAGGTACTCTTCGAGTGGTCCGGCGGTGGCCCAGCAGGATTCGACGAAGCGGATGCGCCGGGCGCCGGCTTCGGAGAGGACATGGGCGAGCGCGGCGGCGGTTTTGGGGTGGGTGTAGTGGGTGAGGCCGAGCGGACGGCCTTGAATGCGGAGTCCGGGGCTGCCGGTGAGATTGAGTTTGATGGTGACGGTTTTGCCGCGGACGAGGCGGGAGGCGCCGCCGAGCTGGTCGAACATGCGCCGGAGAATGGGGACGAAATCCTCGGTGTACGAGGCACAGCGGGCGATGGACACGGGGGGAGCGGGCACGCCGAAAGCGAGCGGCGGCGCCGCTGCCGCCGCTCCCAGAGCGGCGAAAAGCTGGCGTCGGGTCATGTGTCTTCAGTGTAAAGGGTGGCGGCGGCGTGTGCTACTGGTGGAAAGATGATCTCTGCTTTGGTGTGGATGTCGATGGCGGTTTCGCCGCTGGCGGACTGTGTTCCGGCGCGTTGGGATTCGGCGGATGTAAAAACGTTGCAGTTGTTGGAGAATACGCCGGTGAATTGCCTTTTGCTGGAGCCGGCGTACTGGGAGCGGGGGTTTGTCGAGGCGGCACGGGGGCGGGGATTGCGGGCGCTGGCGGTGGTGGCGACGGCCGGGGCAGCGGAGCGGGTGGCGCGGATGGAGTTTGACGGACTGGTGGTGGAGGGGGCGGTGGCAGTGGAGGCCGGGGGACGGCCGGTTGTGCGGATTCAGCCTCGGGGGGAGTTGGATTTCGGGCGTCCTTCGCCGGTGATGGGGACGGCACAAGGACTGTGGCCGGGGATTCACAGTGAGGAGAAGGGTGGGGTGGTGTCGTTACCGACGAGCGCTCCGTGGGTGGTGACCAACGGGGGATTTTTGCGCTTTGTGCAGGCCGCGGCGCCGGCGGAGACGCGGTTCTGGCTGGCGATGCGGCCGCCGGAGGGGGAGGTGGTCCGGGGGCGGGGTTATATCCGGGCGCTGGCGGAGGCGGCGATGTCGGGTGCGCGGTGGGTGCTCGCGCTGGACGCGGGATTCCGGGCGGGCTTGTTCGCGGGCGATGGGCGACCCGGGTTGGAATGGGCGGAAATGATGGAGCACCTGCGGTTTCTGGAGCGGACGCGGGAATACGGGGCGTGGCCGGACCGGAGCGGGTTGGTGCTGGTGCAGGACGCCGAGTCGGGGGCGCTCTATAGCGGAGGATTCGCGGACATGCTGGGGGCGCGGCATGTGCCGTTGCGGATTGCACCGGCGCGGGGGGTGGCGGGGGCGGCGCGGCCGGCGACGGAGGTGCTGTTGAACGTGAGTCCACCATCGTTGACGGCGGAGGAGAAGGCGCTGCTGCTGGGGTTGGCGAAGAGGGGGTTGACGGTGCTGAATGCGCCGTTTGACTGGTCGGGAGGGCGGCCGAAGGAAGGCGTTTTTGTGTTTCCGGAGGACGAGGTCAAAGGGCTTTCGGATGCGTGGCGGGAGATCAACAACATGGTGGGACGGCGGAATTTCGGGCTGAGGGTGTTCGGGGCGCCGGGGATGATTTCGACGCTGAAGACGTCGCCGGACGGCCTGCGGCGGGCGATGCATCTGCTGAATTACACCGATTACCCGGTGCAGAACATCAGCCTGCATGTTTCGGGGAAGTTCACGCGGGCGCGGATTCTGACGCCGGACGGGGAGAAGGCGGCGGAGGTGTATCAGGGGGAGGACGGGATCGAGATTGAGATTGAGAAGGTGGACCAGATGGCGATTGTCGTGATCGAGTGAGGGATCAAGGGGTCCGGCCGCGGAGGCGGTTGATGTCGCGGCGGTCTTTTTTGGACGGGCGGGAATCGGAGGCGAAGTCGAGGGGGCCGAGGAGTTTCCGCTCTTCGGCGCGCTGGGCGCGGGCGGCCTGGCTGGCTTCGGTCTCCTGATAGAGCATTTGTGCCTGGGCGGCGGGTCCGCGGATTTCGCTCAGGGCGAGGACTTCGATTTCGAAATCGCCGCGTTCGGTGGTAACGCGGAGGAGGTCGCCGGGCCGGACCTCGCGGGAGGGTTTGGCGGTTTGTCCGGCGGAGAGGACGCGGCCGAGGTCACAGGCGCGGACGGCAAGGGAGCGGGTTTTGAAGAAGCGGGCGGCCCAGAGCCACTTGTCGATGCGCACGGTGGTCAGTCCACGGATTTTTCGTCGCCAGTGGCGGGGGTGGCGGCGAGAAGGGTTTCGGCGGCGCGGCGGGCGGCTGCGAGTTGGGCGGCGAACTGGTCGCGAGCGGTGGCGAAGGCGGGCATTTTGTCGGGGGTGATGCGGGTCATGCGCGGGGGGCGGACGCGCTCGAAGTCCACATAATTGCCGTTTTTGCGAAGGCGAAAGTCGAGATGAGGGCCCGTGGAGAGTCCGGTGGATCCGACCGTGCCAATGGCTTGACCCTGGTCGACGCGGTCCCCGGCTTTGACGGCGCGGCGGGCGAGGTGCATGTACATGGACTCGTAGCCGCCGGGGTGGGTGATCCTGATCAGGTTTCCTGCCTGGCCCGAGTAAGCGGAGAAGGTGACTCGACCGGGGGCGATGGACTGGACGGTGGAGCCCAGCGGCGCGGCGTAGTCGGTGCCAAGGTGGGGGCGGTAGCGCTTGAGGATGGGGTGGAAACGGGCGCGCGAAAAGCGGGAAGATACGCGGGCCTCGAAGCGGAGGGGGGAGCGAAGGAAAGCGGCCTGGAGGGACTGGCCGTCGCGAGAGTAGAAGCGGGGCTTGCCGTCGGTGTCGGGGAAGGAGAAGGCTTCGTGGAGGACGTTCACGTTGCGATACTCGGCGGCGTGGATCTTGCGCCAGGAGGGGGGCTGACCGTTCAGATACTCCTTCTTTTCGACAAGGAAGCAGAACTGGTCGCCGGGTTGGGGGTCGGTGTTGAAGTCGATGTCCCAGGCGAAGATATTGGCGAGTTCGAGGGCGAGTTCCGGGGCGGCGCCGGCCTGCTCGATGCTGACGAACAGGGAATTGTAGAGAGTCCCGCAGACGGGGACGATGCTGAGTTGGCCGGGAACATCGGTGACACGGGCCTGGTAGCCCTCATCGGCGCGGACCACATGCAGACGCTGATCGGGGCTGATGACATACTCCGCGGTCTGAATGGGGCCACCGGGGATGCGCGCGAACGAGAGTTCGGTATTGGCGCGGAACTTGCGCACGTCGAAGGCGCCCTGAATCGCCGAGATGAGGGGGAGGCGGGTATCGCGGTCGAGATTGGCGCGGATGAGGACGGCTTCGAGGGTATCGCCGGGGCGGATGGGATGCGACTCGATGGAAAGCGGAGGCGGTCCGGCGGGTGGCAGTCCGGAACGGGTTTGACCTGGTGTGCGACTCGCCAGGCCGTGGCCGGAGCGGAGGGTTATGGTGGTGATGGCGGCGAGGAGGCAAACCACCACGCCAGCCACCAGCCCTAACTTCGGGCGGCTCATTGTTCCTACTTTACTATCGGCGGGCGGGCGGTTCGCAACCCGCGATCACGCGGGATGGGCGGCGAGGAAGTCCGCGATCTCGTCGATTTCCCCTTCGGAGAGGCGAAAATTCGCGGCTCCGATGACGCCGTCGACCTGTTCAGGCGAGCGGAGTCCGACGATGGCGGCGGTGACCACGGGGAGGCGGAGGGTCCAGGCGATGGCGGCTTCACCGGGCGTGCGACCGTGGCGCGCGCCGATAGCGCGAAGGAGTTCGACGAGTTCGAGGTTGCGGGAGAGTTTGGGTTCCTGGAAGTGGGGGGTCCGCTGGCGGAAGTCGTCCTCGGGCATGGCGGCGACGCGCTCGCGGGTCATTTTTCCAGTGAGGAGGCCGGATTTCATGGGCGAATAGACGAGGACGCCGATGTCATGGCTGCCGCAGTAAGGTAGCTGGGTCTCCTCGATTTCGGGAGAAAGGATGGAGTACGGGGGCTGGAGGGAGGCCGGGGGAGCGATTTTGCGGATGCGGTCGAGTTGCGCGTTGGAGAAGTTCGAGACGCCGATCCAGCGGACTTTTCCTTCCTCCTGGAGGCGGGCCATGGTCTCCCAACCCTCTTCGATATCCTCGTCGGGTTCGGGCCAGTGCATCTGGTAGAGGTCGATGCAGTCGACCTGGAGGCGGCGGAGGGAGTCTTCACACTCCTGGCGGACGGCGTCGCGTTTGAGGCAAGGGAAGATCTGGCGGTCCGGAGTCCAGTTGCGGGCGCACTTGGTGAAAATGTAGGGCTTCTCGCGGCGGTCCCGGAGGGCTTGGGCGACAACCTCTTCGGAATGGCCGAGACCATAAACGGGGGCGGTGTCGATCCAGTTGATGCCGGCATCAAGGGCCTTGTGGATGGCTGCGATGGAGAGGGCGTCGTCCTGGGGGCCCCACGCGAACTTCCAGCCACCGCCGCCCATGGCCCAGGCGCCGATCCCAAGGGGGGTGATTTCGAGGTCCGTGAATCCGAGTGCTCTGGTCTGCATGGCTTCTCACTTTGTACCACGCAGAGGCAGGGGCGCCCGGAGTTCAGGAGATGATCTTCCTGGCCTTCTTGATGTCGGCTTCGGCGAGTTGGAGCAGACAGGCATAGCGGCCTTCGCCGGCGGCGATGGCGTGGGCGGCGAAGACATCGATGCCGGCGCCGGCCAGGCGGGCGAAGGAGTCGGCGAGCGCGCCGGGGCGGTCCGCGCCGGAGATGAGAAGGGCCTGTTTACGCGGGCCGGCCTCGATCGCCGCTTTCTTGAGGGCACGGGTGAGCTCCACCGCCTTCTCGGGGACGACATCGAACTGGACCTTGCGCCCCTTGATCGGATAGCCCCAAAACGCGAGGAGATTGACGTGCGCGGCCTGCAGAGTGGAGAGAACGGCGATACCCTGGCCGGTCTTGTTTGGGAGGGTAATGGAATAGACAGAGACGAGTTGAACAGAATCAGCCATGATGAATTTTCCTTGGGTTGTCATTGTATGCGAAGTGGCGGTCGAAAGTCTGCTACGATCTTCATTGAGGCGTTTTGGCGCTTCATCCCGCTGACCGGCGCTGGAGTGGCGGAACTGGCAGACGCACCGGACTCAAAATCCGGCGGCCTTCACTGGCCATGTGGGTTCGACCCCCACCTCCAGCACCAAATCCTGTATGTCTCCCTCGGCAATTCTCCTGATCGACTGCCCGGACCGGAAGGGCCTGGTGGCCGGCGTGGCAAACCTGCTTTACCGGCACGGCGCGAATATCACACACGCCGACCAGCATCAGGATCATCGCGCCGGACTCTTCTTCATGCGCGTCGAATGGGCCCTCGAGGGGTTCCCTCTGGACGTGTTCCGCGCGGAGTTCGCCGTCCTCGCAGAGGAATTGCGCATGCGTTGGCGCCTGGAACTGACCGAACGGAAGCCGCGGGTGGCTTTGTTCGTTTCGCAGTACCTGCACTGTCTCGCGGATCTTCTGCACCGGCACCAGGCAGGCGAGTTGGGCTGCGAACTGGCGTTGGTGATCAGCAACCACGAAACCGGGCGGGCGCTGGCCGAGTTCCACGGAGTGGCGTTCCATCATGTGCCGGTCACGGCCGAGACGAAATCCGGATCGGAAGCGCGGCAGAGGGCTTTGCTCGACGAAGCCGAGGTGGATTTGATCGTGCTCGCCCGGTATATGCAGATTCTGTCCCCCCGGTTCGTGGCGGCATACCCGGGGCGCGTGATCAATGTGCATCATTCGTTTCTGCCGGCGTTCGTGGGGGCGAAGCCCTATCATGCAGCGCACGCGCGCGGCGTCAAGTTGATCGGGGCGACGAGCCATTATGTTACCGACGAACTGGACGACGGGCCCATCATCGAACAGGATGTCGCCCGGATCTCCCACCGGGATCAGGTGGAAGACCTGGTGGCGAAAGGGCGGGATCTGGAGCGGATCGTGCTCTCGCGGGCGGTCCGGTGGCACCTCGAACACCGCATTCTCTGCTACGGGAACAAGACGGTCATTTTTGACTAGGGGAGAAACGGGCTTGGATGTCATAAAATGGACGAATGGGTCCCGTTCTCGAACTCGAACTGCAACTCGATGAGCTTGGGCGCGTCATTGCCCGGTTGACGAAGGGGAAATCGTCGGCGACGGTGACGTCTTCCGCGGCGGCGGGGGCGATTGCGGACCTGGCCGCGGCATTCGAGGACACGGTGCGCGAAGGCTGCGGGGAGTGCTACTGGCCGGAGGGCGGTGGCGACTACCGGTGGCTCTTCCGGCGAACCGGAGAGCGCGTGGCGGTGGTCGTGCTGTGGTGTGCGAACCCGGTGACCGGCTGGGAACACGTGTTCTGGGGCGAAACGGGTTGGGACGAGTTCCAGCAAACGCTGCGCGGAGCGGTGGCGCGGCAGACGATCTCCCTCGGCTAATCAGCGAGTTGGCGGCGATTGAAATTAAATGACTTGACAAGATGCTTCGCTTATACGTATGATTCAAACGAACGTATGACTGAAGCAGTTGAAACAGTTCGCGATACGAAGGACCGGATCCTCGACGCGGCCGAAGGCTTGTTCTCGCGGCAGGGGTTTGCGGCGACCTCGTTGCGGCAGATCACGGGGGAGGCGCGCGTGAATCTGGCGGCGGTCAACTACCACTTTCAATCGAAAGAAGCGTTGATCGTGGCGGTGATTCAGCGGAAGATGGGGCCGATCAATGAGCGGAGGCTGGCGCTTCTGGACGCGCTGGAGTCGGATCTTCCGGAGCAGGCGCCGGAGCTGGAGCGGGTGGTTTGGGCGCTGTTCCGGCCGGTATTCGAGGCGCGGCTGCTGGGCGTGGAGTTGGGCAACTTCCCGCGGCTGATGGGGCGCATGTTTACCGAACCGGGGGACTGGGTGCAGCGGGTACTGGGGCAGGCGCTGGGGGGAATTGTGGAGCGATTTGGCGCGGCGGCGCGGCGGGCGCTGCCTGGATTGCGGCAGGAGGATCTGGGTTGGGGGATGCTGTTCTCGGTGGGCGCGATGGCGCATTATCTGGCGGGCGGGGAAATATTGCGGTTTTTGAGCCGGGGCCAGTCGAACGAACTGGATCAGGAGGAGGCGCTGGACCGGCTGGTCCGCTTCACTTCAGCGGGATTGCGGGCGATGGTGACGGGACGGGAGATGAGCGCATGAAACGGATTCTGGCCTGGATTTTGACCGGCGCGGGACTGGCCGCCGGACAGGAAGCGAAGGTGTTGCCGCTGACGCTGGATCAGGCAGTTGAACTGGCGCTGGCGCCGGAGGGCGCGGTGCGGCTGCAGTTGGCGGGGGAACTGATCCGGCAGGCGGAAGCACAGCGGGGGCAGGCGCGGGCTGCGCTTCTGCCGGGCGTGGACGGGGCCTACACTTTCCGGAGTTTTACGAACAACCTGGAAGCGTTCGGTGTCCGGCTCGAGATTCCGGGGGTGCCGTTCCGCCCGCCGAACTTCGTGGGCCCGATCGAAACGTCGGACTGGAGGGCGCAATTTGCATGGAATGTGATCGATCTGAGCGCATGGGCGCGGTACCGGGCGGCGGGTTCGCGGCTCAAGGCGGCGAATCTCGAGGAGCAGGCGGCGCGCAACCGCGCGGCGGCGGACGTCGTGCGGGCTTACACGAACCTGCAGCGGGCCGCGCAGGAAGTAGCCACGGCGAAGGCGAATGTGGAACTGGCGGAGAGGCTGCGCCGTCTGGCTGAGTCGCGAAAGGCGGCGGGCGCGGGCACGGGGATCGAGATCACAAGGGCCGGGGTGCAGGCAGCAAACGAGCGAACGCGCTTGCTGGCGGCCGAGGAGGGCCAGACGGCGGCGGAACTGCGGCTGCTGCGGGCAATGAACCTGCCGCTGGTGACGCGCGTCCAGGTGCTGGATGAACTGAAATACGAGCCCCGGGAAGCGCCGGAGCCAACGCGGTTGATGGAAGCCGCGCGCTCGGGGCGGCCCGAACTGCGGGCGCAGCAGGAGAGATCGGAAGAGCGTCGTGTAGGGAAAGAGTGTAGATCTCGGTGGTC
>ERZ761609.1297-NODE-1297-length-22894-cov-51.699680_pt1 | contig 22894 bp, 15 predicted proteins | sample MGYA00511163_ERZ761609 | MGnify/ENA primary metagenome ERZ761609 (study PRJEB28899, sample SAMN02445070) | bioreactor sludge metagenome | biome: EBPR sludge | place: Australia: Brisbane, Thorneside Wastewater Treatment Plant | collected 2011-12-16 ... | reverse complement strand
GAGTTCAGACGTGTGCTCTTCCGATCTGTACGCCCGGCGGCCAGATCCTCCAGTTGCCCGCGCCGCCGCCCCCCAACCCCCGCGCCCGCATGCGCGATCTGGCCGAGGAAATCGCCGCCGCCATGGAGTGGATGACCGCCCAGTTCGGTCCCCCGCCGCTACCCGTCCTCACCGTTTCCCCCATACCCGGCTTCTTCGGTCAGGGCTTCCCCGGCCTGCTCTACCTCTCCACCATGGCCTTCATCGATGAGGCCGACCGTCCCGAAGCTCTCCGCAGCGGTGAACTCCAGACCTTCTACAACGAAATCCTCTACGCTCACGAAGCGGCCCACCAATGGTGGGGCAACCTCGTCGCCGCCTCCACCTACCGTGACGACTGGCTCCAGGAAGCCCTCGCCAACTACTCCGCCCTCCTCATTCTCGAACGCCGCAAGGGCCCCCGCGCGCTCGAAAACGCCCTCGTCTCCTACCGCGACATCCTCTCCCGCCCCGACCGCACCGGCCGCACCCTCGAATCCGCCGGCCCGATCACCTGGGGTGTCCGCCTCCGCAACAATCAGCAGCCCGACGCCTGGCGCGCCATCACCTACGACAAAGGCTCCTGGATCATGCACATGCTCCGCCGGCGCATGGGCGACGAACAGTTCCTCAAAATGCTCCGTGCGCTGCGCGAACGCTACGAGTACAAGGCCATCACCACGGAGGAGTTCCGCGAACTCTGTGCCGCCTTCGTCCCCCGCACCGCCCCCGACCGTGAGTTGATCGACTTCTTCGATCACTGGGTCTATGGCACGGGCATTCCCCAACTCAGCCTCAGTCACAGCGTCAAGGGCCAGTTGCTGACGCTCAACGTCCGCCAGACCGGCGTCCCCGAGGACTTCAGCATCGACGTCCCGGTCGAAATCCGCCTCGCCGGCCGCAAGGAACCCCTTGTTCGCTGGGTCCGCACTGACGCTGATCCCGTCCAGGTCACCGTCAAGCTGCCGGCCCCGCTCCAGCGCGTGGAACTGGCCCCAGGTCTGGGAGTCCTGGCTCTTCGCTGATAAAAACTATCTAAAGATAGCCCCTAACCCATACTCGATCCGGGTCAACTCTGGTTATCCTAGTTTACAGGTATCTCAGGGGTCTGTCGTTCGACCGAAAGCGAGCTGTTTTCAGTCTGTCATTTCCGCCCTTTCTCCCAAAGGCAGAGGAAGCAGGCTCAGCGGGCGGCAGCCACTCATCCGGACACCCTCCGGCTGAACGGTCCGATCCCTCAAGCCTGAGTCACCAGTCAGGGAGGATTGCATTTTGCTCCAAAGAAATTTCCATTTGATCCTGGGTTTGCTGGCTGCCTCCGCGCTGTTCGCGCAGAGCACCGGTCAGATCACGGGAAGAGTGTTGGACGCCTCGGGTGCGGCGATTCCGGGGGCGAGCATTCAGCTCTTCGTTCCCGGAGGGTCCACGCCGGTCGCCGTAACCGAGTCGAATCAGGAAGGCCTGTACCAGTTCATCGGCGTGCGTCCGATCTTCCACGACCTCTCCTTCGAGGTCAAGGGCTTCCAGAAACAGATCCTGCGCGGCATCAAGGTGGACGCCGGTCTCACCCTTTCGCTGCCTCCGGTCACGCTCGAAGTCAGCACCCAGGCTGAGGTGGTCGAAGTCACCGCCGAGGTGCAGGGCGTACAGACGGATAATGCGGTTCTTGGCGCGAACATCTCCAATGAGCAGATCCGCCGCCTGCCGCAGTTGAACCGCTCGCCCCTCGCGCTGATCACGACGCAGGCTGGCGTCACCTACAACGGCCGCACCAACACAACGATTAACGGCATGCGCCCGTCGTTCACCAACGTCACCATCGACGGCATCAATATCCAGGACAACTTCATCCGCACCAACGGTCTGGACTTCCTGCCAAATATGCTGCTGATGGACCAGGTGGCCGAGATGACCATCATCACCTCCAACACCACCGCCGCTGATGGCAATGGAGCTTCGCAGGTGAAGTTCGTCACCCCGTCCGGTACCAACGAACTCCACGGCGGCCTCTACTGGTACAACCGCAACAACATCGCCGCCGCTAACACTTGGTTTGGCAACCGCAACAATACCCCGCGGCCCTTCCTCAATCAGAACCAGACCGGCGGATCTTTGCGTGGCCCTATCGTCAAGGACAAGCTCTTCTACTACGGCAACTACGAACTCTTCCGCTTGCGGCAACAATCGAACGCCACCCGCACCATCCTGACGCAGAGTGCGCGCGACGGCATCCTCACCTACCGCGACACGGCGGGCAACATCCGCCAGATCAACCCGCTGACCACCGTCGGCGTCAACGCCGATCCCCTGATGCGGCAGTTCATCTCGCAGATCCCAGGCCCCGAGAACATCAACCGGACCGACATCGGCGACGGCCTGAATACAGCCGGCTACCAGTTCAACATCCAGAACAACCGGACGCGCGACAACGTGACTGCGAAGATCGACTATGTCGCCAACACCAAGAATGTCATCAACTGGACCCTGCTTTGGAACCGCGACATCCTGGACCGCACCGATCTGGCCAACGATTATTCTCGTGCGCCGAAGGTGAAGAACGATGGCGCGGTCACTGGCACGCAGTCCACCTGGCGCTTTTCGCCCACCGCAAACTTCACCAACGAAGTGCGCGGCGGCTTCAATCTCACCCCAGCGGCGTTCCTGACCGACGAAAACTTTGGGCGTCAGATCTTTACCCTTCCTCTGAGCTTGAGTAACCCGGTGAATACCTTCCGCGCCCAGGGCCGCCAGACCGATACCTACAACTTCCAGAACAACGCCAACTGGTTCAAGGGCAAGCACAGCATTGCGTTCGGCTACCAGTTCCAGAAGATCAATACTGATCCCTACAATGATGCCGGCAACATCCCTGTGTACGCCATGGGCATCAGCGCCGCGAACACCCGTGGGTTGTCCACCGGCAACGTGCCCGGTCTCCGCGCAACAGACGTGGGCATCGCCAATGGTTTACTGTCGCTCCACGCCGGATTCCTCAGTTCCGTAGCCCAGACCTTCAATGTCACGTCAATTGACTCGGGCTTCGTGGACGGCGCCACGAACCTGCGCCGCTTTCGCTTGAACACGCATGGTTTCTATATCAACGACACTTGGCGCGCAAGCCGCCGCCTCACCCTCACCATGGGTCTCCGCTGGGAAACTTATACCCGTGTCTCCGAGAGAGACGGCCTGGCTCTCTTGCCCCGGCTGGAAGGTGGGAACTACATCAACACCATCATGAATCCCAACGGTGTCCTTGACTTTGCGGGGACAGTCCTGAACCGTCCATTCTATGGCAACGACCTGAACAATTTCGGCCCCAACATTGGTGTCGCCTATCAACCCTTCGGCGATAACAAGACTGTCATCCGGGCCGGCTTCTCCACCCAGTTCCCGAACGACGATTTCATCGTTTCTGTCCGCAACAACGTGGAAACCAACTCCGGCCTGGCGCAGGCGGTAAACGTGCCCAACCTCACTTCTGTCGCATCCAATCCAACTCCTGTGCCTGTACCCGCCTTCATGGTCCCCCGCACATTCGCTCAAAACTGGGCCGCCAGCACCGGGACGGCCTTCGGCATGCCGGACCCCAATCTGCGCACACCCTACGTGATGCAGTGGAACTTCGGCATCCAGCGCGAAGTCGCGCGCGGCGTTTTGGATGTCCGCTACGTGGGCAACCGTGCCGTCAAGCAGTTCCGCGCCTTCGACTTCAACCAGGTTCTCGTCCGTCCGGATGAACTCCCTGGTTACTTCGCGGACTTCCAGCGGGCCTACGAAAACGGACTTCGCTCCCAGGCGGTCACCGGCTCGTTCGCGCCAGCCTACAACCCCAACATCCCTGGTTCTCAGCCCCTGCCCTTCTTCGCCCAGTTGCCCTCGGGCGGACTGCTCACCAATGCCACGGTCATCCAACAGATCCAGCAGCAACAGGTCGGCAACCTGGCCTCCATCTACCAGGAAAACCGTCTGAACGGGCCCTTCTCGTTCTACCGTAACCCGAACGCACTCGGCGTGAATGCGATGACCAACTTCTCCGCCGCCGCCTACCACGGCCTCCAGATGGACTACCGCCGCACATTCCGGAGCGGGCTGCAACTCCAGACCAATTACACCTATTCCAAGGTCATGTCCGACGCTTCGGGCGACGGCCAGACCCGCTTTGAGCCCTTCCTCGACATCCGCAACGCGGCTATCGAGCGCGGGCGCGTTCCGTTCGACGTCACCCACTCCTTCAAAGTCAACGGCGTATACGACCTGCCCTTCGGACGCGGCCAGCGCTTCAACATCGCCAATCCCGTCCTCAACCAGATCTTCGGCGGCTGGCAGGTCTCGGGTATCCTCACCCTACAGTCCGGCAACCCCTTCTCCATTACCTCGCCTCGTGGCACCTTGAACCGCGCGGGCCGCTCGGCGGGCCAGACGGCCGTCACGCTGGTGGATAAGGCCCGCCTCGATGAGGTCCTCAGCTTCCGCATGACTCCCGACGGTCCCTACTTCGTGTCCGCCTCCGCCATCGGCGCCGACGGCCGCGGGGTGCAACCCGACGGGCGTCAGCCTTTCGACGGCCAGATCTTCTTCAATCCGGCCGCCGGCAATATCGGCACACTCCAGCGCAACTACTTCTCCGGCCCCGTGTTTTACAACACCGATATGGCCGTCCTGAAGGTCTTCCCCATCAAGGAAAACCATGTGCTGGAGTTCCGCTCCGAGTGGTTCAACTTTACCAACACTCCGAGCTTCTACTTCAACGGTGGTGACATCAACTCGGTCAACTTCGGCCGCATCACCTCCACGCTGTCGAGCCGCCGCATTATCCAGTTCGGCCTCTACTACAAGTTCTAAGCTCCCCCGAGCCTGAACCCCCTCCAAAGGCCCCGCCCCGCGCGGGGCCTTTTCTCATCCACGGACGTTATACAATACCCGCGAGCCATGTCCACCTCTTCCAGCCAGCAGGAACACGCCTTCCGTGCTCTCGACGCCTTCGCCATCGAACTTCCCTCCTGGGGCTTCGCCAACACTGGCACGCGCTTCGGTAAGTTCATCCAGCCCGCCGCCGCCACCACTACGGCCGAAAAATTCGCCGACGCGGGTCAGGTCCACCGCTTTACCGGCTGCTGCCCCTCCGTCGCCGTCCACGTCCTCTGGGACTTCCCTGATGGTCTCGCCGGCGTGGAACCCCTGCGCGCCGTCGCCGCAGACCACGGCGTCGCCATCGGCTCCATCAATCCCAACGTCTTCCAGGACCAGCAGTATAAACACGGCTCCTTCGGCAGCCCCGACGCCGCCGTTCGCGAAGCCGCCCTCCGCCACGTCCTCGACTGCGTCGACATCCAGAATGCCGCCGGCTCGCGCGACCTTTCCCTCTGGTTCGCCGATGGCACTAACTTCCCCGGCTCCGGCTCCATCCGCCAGCGCAAACAGTGGTTCACCGAGGGCCTCCGTGCCACCCACGACGCCCTCAGCGGCCCCATGCGCATGCTCGTCGAGTACAAGCCCTTCGAGCCCGCCTTCTACCACACCGACATCGCCGATTGGGGCATGGCCCTGCTGCTCGCCCGCGCCGCCGGACCCCGCGCCCGCGTCCTCGTCGACACCGGCCACCACTACCAGGCCCAGAACATCGAACAGATCGTCGCCTGGCTGCTCGATGAAAACATGCTCGGCGGCTTCCACTTCAACGACCGCCGCTACGCCGACGACGACCTCACCCTCGGCTCCATCGACCCCTACCAGGTCTTTCGCATCTTCCACGAAATCTGCTACTTCACCTGGGAACGCGGCGCCGCCCCCGACATCGCCTACATGGTAGACCAGTCCCACAACCTGAAGAACAAAATCGAGGAGATGATCCAGACCGCCATGAACGCCCAGGAACTCTACCTCAAGGCCGCCCTGGTGGACCACGCCGCGCTCGCCGCCGCCCAGGCCCGCGCCGACTTGATCGACGCCGAGGAAATCCTCCGCACCGCCTTCTTTGCCGACGTCCGCCCGCTGCTCCGCGAATGGCGCGAATCGCGCGGCCTCCACCCCGAACCGCTCGCCGCCTTCCGCCAATCCGGCTATCTCGACCGCATCACCGCCGCCCGCGCCGAACGCAACCAGGGCGCCGTTTCCAGCTACGCCTGAAGGACCCCACCCCATGGCTTCAAAACTCGCGGACCTCGCCGCCCGCATGGACCAGATCAATGAGTTCGACCGCGAACCCGTGGCCGAATCCCAACTTCAGGGGGGCGCCCGCTTCGCCAGCCTCTTCGCCGGCGAGCACGTCGCCGCCACCGAGTTCGTCATCGGCGCCTTCTTCGTCCTCCACGGCGTCTCCGCCCGCGACCTCATCTGGGGCCTCCTGCTCGGCAACCTCCTCGCCGTGGTCTCCTGGACGCTCGTCTGCGCCCCCATCGCCGTTCGCACCCGCCTCACCCTCTATTGGTACCTGCGCCGCATCGCCGGCCCCGGCTTCATGGCCATCTACAACGTCGCCAACGCCGCTCTCTACTGCATCCTCGCCGGCGCCATGATCTCGGTTTCCGCCTCCGCGCTCGGCGATTGGATCGGCCTTCCCGCCACGCCGCTCAACGCCGTTTTCCCTTCTTCCGCCGGCTGGGTTGCCATCGCCATCGTGCTCGGCGGACTCTTCACCCTCCTGGCCATCCTCGGCTTCACCTCCGTCGCCCGCTTCGCCACGGTCGCCGCCCCCTGGGTCTTCGTCGTTTTCGTCGCTGGCGCCCTCGCCACCCTCCCGAAACTCGGCGTCACCGCGGACTTCTCCAACCTCTGGGAAGTCCTTTCGACCAAAGTCTGGAACGGCGTCCCCGTCGAAGGCCAGGAACGCTACGGCTTCTGGCAGATCCTCTTTTTCGCCTGGTTTTGCAACCTCGCCATGCACATCGGCCTTTCCGATATGGCCCTGTTCCGCTACGCCAAGAAACCCTGGTACGGCCTGTTCACTGCCACCGGCGTCTATCCCGGCCACTTCCTCGCCTGGCTCTGCTCCGGCATCATGGTCGCAGCCATCGGCCGCGAAATGACGCCCGGCCGCATGGCCGAAGAGGCTCTTGGCGTCGCCGGCGTCTTCGCCGTCGTCCTGGCCGGCTGGACCACCGCCAACCCCACGCTCTACCGCGCCGGCCTCGCCATCCAGGCCGTCACCCCCAATTGGCCCCGCTGGAAAATCACGCTCTGGGTCGGCCTGGTCACCACAATTCTGGCCTGCTTCCCCGTCTTTTTTCTGAAACTGCTCGATTATGTCGCTCTTTATGGCCTCATTCTGATGCCCGTCGGCGCCGTTGTTTTCACCGAACATTGGATCATTCCCCGCCTCGGCATACCCTCCGACCCCGCCGAACGCAAAGGCCTGATTGTCAGTTGGCCCGCCCTCGCCGTCTGGATCGCCACCCTCGCCCTCGCCTGGGTGTTGCCCTTCCATCTGTTCTACCGGTGGCTGCCCTGCTGGATTTTCGCCATCGTTTTCTATGCCTTGCTCCGGAGGTGGTCCCGATGAGAAAGTGGCTCGCCGCCCTGCCCCTGTTCGTGGCGCTGGGCGCTTCCTGGGTTCATTTTACCGGCGCTCTGGCCGAATCCTCCTTCCGCCAGATCTTCCTCGCCGCCAGTGCCCTCTGGTTCGTCCTCGCCCTCTGGGCGCAGCGCGAAAAGAAATCCGGTCCGGCCAATTGATCCGCCCTCCGGCTTGGCGATAGGATAAGGCCAATGACGCGCGCCGGCGACCTGCTCTCTTCGCTTCGGCAGGCGTTCCGGTCGCTTGTCCGCCAGCCTGCCTTTTTCCTGACTTCGCTCCTGATCCTGGCTTTTGGTGTTGGTGCGAATACTGCTATTTTCAGCGTTGTCCGTACCGTCCTGCTCAACCCTCTCCCCTACGCAGACCCTGAAACCCTCTACACCGTTTGGACCCGCAATCACGAATTAGGCAACGATAAAGCCGCCTTTTCCGCACCCGAGTTTCTCGATTACCGCCGCCTTTCCCGGTCTTTCTCGAACCTCGCTTCGATTCGCAACTATGGCGCCACGTGGACCGGCGACGGTGAGGCCCGGCGCGTCGCCACCGCCCTCGTCAGCCCCAACTACCTCGCCATGCTCGGCCTCCGCCCCGTGCTCGGCCGCGACTTCTCCGAGGACGAGTATGAATACGGTCGCCACCGTGTCATCGTCCTCACCGACGCCTTCTGGCGCGCCCGGCTCGGCGCGGATCCCGCCGTCCTTGGCCGCACCATGGTCCTCGACGACCTGACCCACGAAATCATTGGCGTCCTGCCGCCCGTCCCGGGCGAAATCCGGTCCCCCGACATCTACATCCTTGGCGCCCCCAGCCCCACGGAGATGGCTACCCGTGCCTCCCGCTACCTCTATGTCATGGGCCGGCTCGCCCCCGGCGTCCGGCCGGAACAGGCCGCCGAGGAACTCAAATCCATCGGCGCGCGCATCGCCGAACAACACCCCGAGGGCCGTGGCTGGGAAGCCTTCGCCGTCCAGGCGCGCCTCGAATACACCCGTGACGCCCGGCGCCCGCTGACCGCGCTCTTCATCGCCGTCGGCCTCGTCCTTCTCATCGCCTGCGCCAATCTCGCCGCGCTCCTCCTCGTCCGCGCCTCCGCCCGTACTCGCGAATTCGCCGTCCGTGCCGCCCTCGGCGCCGGCCGCGGCCAGCTCCTCCGCCAGATGCTCCTCGAGGTGCTCACCCTCACCACCCTGGGCGGCGTTTTGGGCCTGCTTGTCGCGCACGCCGCGCTCCGCTTTATCGCGCAAACACAGGCGGTCGCCATGCCGCGCCTCGAACAGGCCTCGCTCGACGCCTGGGCGATCCTCTTCAACTTCGGCGCTGCGCTCCTCGCCGGCCTACTCTTCGGCGTCGGCCCAGCCCTCCGCACCCTCCACATCGATCTGGCCGTGGTCTTGCGCGATGAATCCCGCGGCAGCTCCGCCGGTCTCCGCCAGACCCGCGGCCGCTCCTTCCTGGTCGCTGGCGAGGTCGCCCTCTCCACTGTGCTGCTCATCGTGGCCGGCCTTCTATTCCGCACCTTCGACAACCTCACCCGCGTCGATCCCGGCTTCGATCCCCGCGGCGTGCTCACCCTGCGGACCACTCTCCCCATCGCCCGCTACGAAGCCCCCGAAGCCCGCGCCAGCTTCGGCCAAAGGGCCATCGACCGTCTCGCGGCCGCGCCCGGCATTGAAGCCGCCGGGCTCACCACCGCACTGCCGCTCACCGGCGTCAACTGGATCGCGGGCTACACCCTCGACGGCGCCCCGGACACCAAGCCCGAAATGGCCACCTACAACGCCATTTCTCCCGGTTATCTCGCCGCCATCGGCGCCCGCCTGAAGTCCGGCCGCGACTTCCGCCCCTCCGACACCGCCGCCGCCGCGCCCGTTGTCCTCATCAGTGAAGCCCTCGAACGCCGCCATTTCCAGGGCCGCAATCTCCTCGGCCGCCTTTTGCGGATGACCGTGGCGGACTCCCGCTTCGACGCCGAAATCGTCGGCGTCGTGCGCGACATGAAACATCTCGGCCTCGACGACGGCCCTCGCGTAGCGCTCTATCAGCCGCACGCGCAGAACCCCTGGCCATTCCTCGGCTTCGCCATCCGGACCCAAGGCGAGCCCTCATCCATGGTCGATGTCGTCCGCGCCGCCTTCCGCGAAGTGGATCCCGCTCTGCCCGTCGAACGGGTCCAGCCTCTCGGCGAATTCGTCGAACGTGCCACCGCGCAGCAGCGTCTGGCCATGCAGCTGTTCTGGGCCTTCTCATTGATGGCCACCGTGCTGGCCGCCGTTGGCCTCTACGGCTTCCTTGCCGTCGCCGTCGCCCAGCGCAGCCGCGAGTTCGGCATCCGGCTCGCGCTCGGCGCCCAGCAAGCGCAGGTCCTCCGGCTCATCCTCTCCCAGGGTCTCCTGTTGACCGGCGTTGGCCTGCTCATCGGCCTGCTCCTCTCCCCGTTCGCCGCCGGTGCGCTCGAACAGATGCTGTTCGGCGTGGCCCGGCTCGACCCTCTGACCTATGCCTGCTGCTCCGTCCTGCTGCTTGTGGTCAGCCTTGCCGCCTGCCTGATTCCCGCCTGGCGCGCCTGCCACACCGATCCCGCCACCGCCCTGCGCAGCGAATAGTCCGTCTACGCTTCAATCTCCGGCACGTCCACCCACGCGCGTTTGGCCCAGCTCTCCAGGCCCAACTCCGCCAGTTGCACGCCCTTCGCGCCTTCCAGCAGCGTCCACGGAAACGGCCGGTCCTTCACCAGATGCAGCAGGAACAGCTCCCATTGCGTCTTGAACGCGTTGTCGTAGTTCTCATGATGCGGCATCTTCTGCCAGCCGTCGAAGAAGTTCAGCGGCTGATCGATATCCGGATTCCACGTCGGCCGCGGCGTGCCTCCATAAGGCTGAATCCAGCAGTGCCGCAGTCCCGCCACCGCCGACCCGCGCGTCCCGTCCACTTGCACTGTCAGCAAATCATCGCGCCGCACACGCACGCACCACGACGAATTGAAGTGCGCCAGAATTCCACCCTCCAATTCAAACGTCGCATACGCCGAATCGTCCGCCGTGCAGTCATACGCCTGTCCCTGCTCGTTCCACCGCCGCTTGACGTGCGTTGCGCCCATGCACGAAACCGACTTCACTGCGCCGAACACGTTGTCCAGCACATACCGCCAGTGGCACAGCATGTCGATGATAATGCCGCCGCCATCCTCCTTGCGGTAGTTCCACGACGGCCGCTGCGCCGTCACCGTGTCGCCTTCAAACACCCAGTAGCCGAACTCGCCCCGCACCGACAGAATCTCGCCGAAAAAGCCCGTCTCGCGCAGCAGCTTCAGCTTCATCAATCCCGGCAGCCACAGCTTGTCCTGCACCACGCCGTGCTTCACGCCCTTGTCCCGCGCCTGCCGGTACAAGCCCAAGGCCTGATCGAATCTGTCCGCCGTCGGCTTCTCGCAGTAGATATTCTTCCCCGCTGCGATTGCCTGCGACACCGCCTCCACGCGCCGGTCCGTCGTCTGCGCGTCAAAGTAAACCTGGTACTTCGGATCGGCCAGCAACGGCGCCAGTTCTGTTGCATACGGCAGCCCACCGGTCTGGGCTGAAAGCGCCTCCAGTTTCACCCGGCTCCGCCCCACCAGAATCGGCTCCGGCATGATCACTTCCTCGGCCGACACCTTCACGCCGCCCTGCTGCCGGATTGCGTGAATCGAACGCAACAAATGCTGGTTTGTGCCCATGCGTCCCGTGACGCCGTTCATAATGATCCCGACCGAATGAACCTTCTTCTCGCTCATGTGTGAATCCTTGTTGACAAAAACCGCCCTATTCGCCGGGCTTCTTCGTGCACTGAGGCTGCGCGCCCTCGGGCAGCGGCGGCACATCTATGCCGGCCTTTGGCAACGTGCCATCCAGTTCCTGCCGCCAGTGTGCCACGTCGCCCGCGGGTCCGTAAACGTAGATCATCCGCGCCGGCGTGTCGCCAATGTTGGTCAACTGATGGAAGACACCTGGCGGAATGTACGCCGCCTGCCCCGTGGAGACGATCCGCCTCTCTTCGCCCAGGCACATCTCGCATGTGCCCTCCACGATGAAGTAGATCTCTTCCTGCTCCTGGTTGTGCCAGGGCACTTGCCCGCCATTCGGCTCCAGCGTTACGTTACCCATGGCGAAGGCCGACGCCTGGATCGGCGATGCCCCGCCCACCAGGTTCTGCGTGCGCCGCCGGGCCGGATACGTCCGGCCTGCGATTTCATTCAGGTCCGCAATGATCATGGCTGTTCCGTTCCCTTTGTCCGCCGCCCTCAACTGTCGTGCAGCTTGGATTTCTTGGGCAGCGCCGCGATCGCCATCGCTCCTATGAACGCCGTCGCGAACACGGCCATCATCGCCGAATGGTAATCACCCGCGAACATCAGCATGCGCATCCGCTCAATCAGGTTCGGGAACCAGAACTGCGCGATCGTGTCGGTCGGCAGGATCGCGGACATCGCCCGCGCCAGCGAATTCAACCCAAACTGATCCGCCGCCATCAGCGGGATCAGCATGTAATCGGCGCCCATGGCAAACCCGAACACCAGCGCAAACAGGTAAACGTAGCCTTCCGAGTTCGGATGCACCAGAAACAGTGACGGAATCGCGAACGCCACCACCAGATAGGTTGCCAGCATGACGTACTTCCGCGGGAACTTGTCGGCCAGATACCCGGCCAGCAGCCGCCCCGCAATGCTTGCCCACAATACCCAGAACGAAGCCGTGCCCCAGATCTCGTTCCGCGCATCCTGATCCGTGAAGCCTTGGTACTCAAACACAAACTTCATGTGGAAGTTCACCGCTGCGATCGACCCGATCGACGCCGCGCTGCCCACCAGCAGCAGCCAGAACGGCATCTGCTTCACCAGTTGGGCGAAAGTCTGCCCCTTGGTCGAAGCCGCTGCCTCGGCCAAAGCGGTCTTGGCCGGCGCCGCCGCCTTCGCGGCTGCCTCCGCGGCGTGGTCGGGAGCGATGCCATCCGGATGCTGCCCCATCTCCGAAGGACGGTCCCGGAGCAGGAAGAACGCCAGCGGCCAAGCCAACAGCAGGATGAAGCTCATGTAGTGCAGCGCGTCCGTATAGGGCATCTGCTTGCTCAGCCAAGGGCCCAGCTTATTCCCCATCGACCCCACAATCGCCACGCCCACATACGTGATCCCCATCGCCCGTCCGCGCTTCTCCTTAAACCAGTTCGAGATGATGATCTGGTGTGGAATCGGGCCCGAAATGAAGTAGCCCATCATGTACAGGCACCACGCGCCGTAGTATTCCCACTGCGCTCCGCTTAGCCGTGAAAACCACTGGAACGACAGAAACGTCAATCCCGTCCCCGCCATGATCAACAGCCGCGGACTGAACCTCGGCACAATCGTCGGCCCCACCCAAATCGTCAGCAGCACCGCCACCGGCGCACCCAGCGTCACAAAGCTGATCGGCCAGCTGTGATCGTCACGGAAGTAGTCGAAGAAGAATGCGACGTTGTAGTAGGGAAGGCCCGTGGATATGCCAAACGTGAAGAAGCACGTCGCGACAATCCACCAGCCGTAGAACTTCTTGGTCATGCGTGTGAGGACTCCTGCTCCGCGGAATGCGAAGTAAGCGACCGTTATATCACACGCCGCATCAGCCCTCGGCAGCCGTCGCACCATCGCGTGGCGGCAGGTAGTAATCCAGGGCCTCCGCGGGCGTCATCCCCCTGGGCTCCCCCGCCGCCTCCGGATGCGTCGCGCGGAATCGAGCCAGCGCCCGCCCCATCATCTGCTCCACCACCTTCGGCTCCTTCGCCGCCACATTACGGAACTCGCCCGCGTCGCTCCGCAGGTCAAACAGCCTTACATATTGCCCTGGCGTCGGGTTGTCCGTCTCGTATCCGTCCAGCCTCCGCCGCTTGCCGCTGCCGTAGATGAACTTCCACCACTCATCCCGCACATACACTTCCTCGTTCTCCAGGTACTCGACGAACACATGGTCCCGCGGCTTCGCGGGACGCCCGCCGCGCAAGTACGGTGTTAGCGCCTGCCCATGCTCCACCGGCAGCCCCGGCGCACCCAGCATCTCCAGCACCGTCGGCCCCAGGTCGATGTGCTCAGTGAAATCGCGCACCACTCCGGGCCTCACCCGCCCCGGCCACCTCATCAGCAGCGGCACCCGCAGTGCCGGCTCATACCCGCAGTGCTTCTCAAACCGCCCGTGGTGGCCCAGGCAATACCCATGGTCCGCCGTGTACACCACCAACGTGTTCTCCTCCAGCCCCAGCGCCTTCAGCTTCGCCAACACTCGCCCCAGGTTGCGGTCCAGGAAACGCGCTGACGTGTAGTAAGCCGCCATGATCCCCCGTTTCTGCTCATCCGTCAGCTCGCGGAAGATCAGCGGAACCTGCCACGCATCCTCCGCTCCCACTCTCGGCGCTGTAAACCTCGCCTTCGCAAATCGCCCCGCGTCCTCAACCGGAAAATCAAACGGCGAGTGTGGCTCATGCAGGCTCACCCACAGCGCGAACGGCCGCCCCGCGTTCGCCTCCAGATAGTCGCATGCCGACCGCGCGATGAACGTCCCCCGCATCTCCGCATCGACCCGCGGATACGGCCGCGCCTCCGCGTTCAGCCATTGCGCCGCCGGCGTCTTGAACGGCTGCCATGGCAGCGTCTGCGCCTTCGTACCCTCAGGCAGCGGACCCGCTTTCACCTTCTCCCGCCACGCCTTGTTCATCTGGTCTTCCGTCATGCAGACGTCAAACCCGTGCAGCCCCGGCGCGCCCGGCCGGTTGAAGTGCATCTTCCCGAATACCGCTGTCTGATATCCGGCCTCCCTCAACTGTCTCGCCAGCGTCGGCTTCTCCTCGCTCAGCGCCGTCCGCAGTTGCGTCACACCCGCCATGTGCGGCATCTGCCCCGTCAGCAGCGACTGCCGCGACGGCGTGCACACCGGCGAGTTGCAGTAATGCCGGCTGAATCGCAGCCCCTCCCTCGCCAGCCGGTCCAGATTCGGCGTCTCCGCCAGCCGGTCCCCATCCGCCCCCTGCACATACGCCGCATGATCGTCCGCCATCAGAAACAGCAGATTGGGCCTCCGCGTACCTTGCGCCCGGGTCAACACCGCCGGCGCCGCGCAGAACGCTCTTCTTGTCACCACGTCCGCGATTCTATAATCAAGAACAAGGGAAAGTGTCAACCGCAGCGAGAAACCCGATGGAACGCACGATGTCTCCGCGCACCGCCGAAGTGCTGCACGCCATTGTCGAGGCCTACATTGAAACCGGCGAGCCGGTCGCCTCGCGCATGATTGCGCGCCGCCGCCGCGAGCCCGTCAGTTCCGCCACCATCCGCAACATCATGGCCGACCTCGCCGACGAAGGCTACCTCGACCAGCCCCACACTTCCGCCGGCCGCGTCCCCACCGCCAAAGCCTTCCGCCACTTCGCTGAATCCCTCGCCGCGCGCCGTCTCCTCGTCAACGAACTCGACCGACTCCGCGCTGAACTCAACTCCCTCCAGACCGTCGACCAGCGCGCCGAGCGCTCCACCGCCCTGCTCACCGAACTCACCCGCAACGTCGGCATCGCCGCCGCCATCCCGACCGGCAACCTGACCCTCTCCCAAATCGAACTCCTTGCCCTCCCCGACCACCGCGTCCTCATGGTCGTCATCACCCGCGACGGCATGGTCCGCAATCAGCTCGTCCAACTCGATGAACCCGTCTCCCAGGACGAACTCACCTCCATCCGCAACTACGTCAACCTCCACTTCGCCGGCTGGACCCTGCCCGCCATCCGCCTCGAAATGGAGCGCCGTCTCGAACTCGAAAGCGCCGCCTACGACTCGCTCCTCCGCAAGCTCACCGTCCTCTACTCCAAGGGCCTCCTCGACATCGGCTTCACTCCCGTGGTCTTTCTCAACGGAGCCGCCAACCTCGTCGGCCTCGACCTCCACCTCACCAAGGAGAAGCTCCGCGACCTCCTCCGCGCCCTCGAAGAGAAAAAGCGCCTCGTCGAAATCCTCGACCAGTTCCTGGGAGCCAGCGGCGACCAGGTCCAGGTCCGCGTCGGCCTCCGCGAAGCCCACCCCGCCCTCGATGAGTTCGCACTCATCGGCCTCACCATCGAACTCCCTGGCGGCCTCGCCGCCCGCATGGCCGTCCTCGGCCCCATGCGCATGAACTATCCCCGGGTAATGTCAGCCGTCCGCCACGTCGGCGAGGCCCTCCGCAGTCTCCAGGCCTGAAGCCGGACCCGGCGCGCCACTTTGTTACCCTGAAGGTTTAACCCCCATGACGGATATGACGGACCAGGATCTGCCCCAAGCCCCAGCCGAAGTTGCGCCCGAGCCCGAAGCGGCCGCCGAACCCGCCGAAATCAACCCGCTCGACGCCCTCATCGCCGAACGCGACAAGCTCGCGGACGAGAAGGCCGGCCTCCAGGAAATGCTCCTCCGCCGCGCCGCCGAATTCGACAACTTCCGCAAACGCACCGACCGCGAACGCTCCGAACTCATCGAGTTCGCCGCCGCCGATGCCCTCAAGGCCCTGCTCCCCATCCTCGACGACTTTGAACGCGCCGTCGCCCAGCCCTGCGCCGACGCCGACTACGCCAAGGGCGTCGCCCTCATCCAGCAGCGCCTCCTCGATACCCTCTCCAAACTCGGCCTCGAACCCATCCACGCTCTCGGCCAGCCCTTCGACCCCAACTTCCACAACGCCATCGAGGTCGTGCACACTGAGGAAGCCGAGGACCACACCGTCCTCGACGACCTCCAGCGCGGCTACCTCTTCAAGGGCCGCCTACTCCGCCCCTCCACCGTCAGAGTCGCCTCCCGCGGATAATCGCCTATGCCTGCCGCCAAGCGTGACTACTACGAGGTCCTCGGCGTCGCTCGCGGCGCGGGCGAGTCCGAACTCAAAAGCGCCTACCGCAAACTCGCCCTCAAGTACCACCCCGACCGCAACCCCGGCGACAAACAGGCCGAAGAGCATTTCAAGGAAGCCGCCGAAGCCTACAGCGTCCTCAGCGATCCAGACAAACGCCGCGCCTACGATACCTACGGCCACGCCGGACTCGGCGGCGCCGCCGGCGCCCCCGACTTCAACGCCGACGCCTTCTCCGACTTCGCCGACATCTTCGGCGACTTCTTCGGCTTCGGCGACCTCTTCGGCCAAGCCTCCGGCGGCCGCCGCCGCACCCGCGCCCAACGCGGCGACGACGTCCGCTATGACCTCGAAATCTCCTTCGAGGACTCCATGCGCGGCCTTGAAGAGAACATCCAGGTCCCCCGCCTCGAACCCTGCGACTCCTGCAACGGCTCCGGCGCCGAAGCCGAGGACGGCTGGACCAACTGCTCCGTCTGCCGCGGCCGCGGCGAAGTCTTCTACCAGCAGGGCTTCCTCTCCATCCGCAAAACCTGCGGCCAGTGCGGCGGTCGCGGCAAAATCCTCCGCCGCCCCTGCAAAAAGTGCAAGGGCGAAGCCTACCTCCAGACCACCAAGAAACTCAAGGTCAAAATCCCCGCCGGCGTCGATACCGGCATGAAGCTCCGCGTCGGCGGCGAAGGCCAGCCCGGCTCGAACGGCGGCCCCCCCGGCGACCTCTACGTCTTCCTCTCCGTCCAGCCCCACCCCGTCTTCGAACGCCGGGAGTACGACCTCCACTGCGTCATCCCCCTCAACATCGCCCAGGCCGCCCTCGGCACCGAAGTCAACCTGCTCACCTTCGACGGCCTCGAAACCCTCAAGGTCCCCGACGGCATCCAGAGCGGCGAAACCCTCCGCCTCCGCAACAAGGGCGTCCCCTACGTCAACGGCGGCGGCCGCGGCGACCTCATCGTCCACATCGAAGTCAAAACCCCCCGCAAGCTCAACCGCGAACAGCGCAAACTCCTCGAACAGCTCCGCCAGACCCTGCCCGAGGAAAACGAGCCCCAGGAAAAATCCCTCCTTGAAAAACTGAAGGACTACCTGATGTGACCCCGGCCTCCGGCCCCGATTCCCCGCCCGACTACCTCTCGCGCATCCTCACCGCGCGCGTCTACGACGTCGCCATCGAATCCCCCCTCGACTCCGCCCCCCTCCTCTCCGCCCGCCTCCACACCCGCGTCCTCCTCAAGCGCGAGGACCAGCAGCCCGTCTTCTCCTTCAAGCTCCGCGGCGCTTACAACAAGATGAGCGGACTCCCGCCCGCCACCCTCGCCCGCGGCGTCGTCGCCGCCTCCGCCGGCAACCACGCCCAGGGAGTCGCCCTCGCCGCCGCCCGCCTCCACTGCCACGCCACCATCGTCATGCCCGTCACCACGCCGCGCATCAAGGTCGATGCCGTCGCCGCCCGCGGCGCCCACGTCATCCTCCACGGCGAATCCTACGACGATGCCTACCGCCACGCCTCCGCCCTCGCCGCTGAATCCGGAGCCACCTTCATCCACCCCTACGACGACCCCGACATCATCGCCGGCCAGGGCACCATTGCCATGGAAATTCTCCTGCGCCACCCCCAGCCCATCACGGCCGTCTTCGTCCCCGTGGGCGGCGGCGGCTTGCTCGGCGGCGTCGCCGCTTACATCAAACGCGTCCGCCCCGAAATCAAGGTCATCGGCGTCGAACCCGTCGATGCCGCCACCATGCACGCCGCCCTCGCCGCCGGAGCCCCCGTCCGCCTCACCCACGTCAACCTCTTCGCCGACGGCGTCGCCGTCAAACAGGCGGGCACCGAAACCTTCCGCCTCGCCTCCCTCTACGCCGACGAAATCGTCACCGTCACCACTGATGAGATCTGCGCCGCGATAAAGGATGTCTTTGAGGACACCCGCTCGGTCCTCGAACCCGCTGGCGCCCTCTCCGTCGCCGGCCTCAAAACCTTCGCCGCCCGCGAAAACGCCACCCCCGATCACACCCTCATCGCGGTCACCACCGGCGCCAATATGAACTTCGACCGCCTCCGTTTCGTCGCCGAACGCGCCGAAATCGGCGAACAGCGCGAAACCCTCTTCGCCGCCACCATTCCCGAAACCCCCGGCTCCTTCAAGGCCTTTTGCCAATTGCTCGGCCCCCGCCTTGTCACTGAATTTAACTACCGCTACGCCGGTCCCCCCGATGCCCAGGTCTTCGTCGGACTCCAGGTCGCCTCCCGCGAGGAAGCCGCCGCGCTGTTCCATTCCATCGAATCCGCCGGCATCCGCGTGCTCGATCTGGCGGGCAACGAACTCGCCAAACAGCACCTCCGCCACCTTTCGGGCGGCCGCGCCCCCCACGTCGCCCACGAACGCCTCTTCCGCTTCGAATTCCCCGAACGCCCCGGCGCATTAATGCGCTTCCTCGACCGCCTCTCCCCCAACTGGAACATCAGCCTCTTCCACTACCGCAACAACGGAGCGGATTATGGCCGCGTCCTCGCCGGCATCCAGGTCCCCCCCGAAGACCAGGAGCAATTCGACCAATTCCTCACCGCCCTCAACTTCCCCTACACCGAAGAAACCCAAAACCCCGCCGCCCAACTCTTCCTGGCCTGAACCTCCCGCAAACCCCAACCAACCCACTTGAGCCCCCGCGCGTAAGCCGGGGGCAGCCCGCGCAGCCCGTCCCCGAACCCCGAGCAAACGCTGGAACGTAATCGCGTATCGACCTCTTCCAGCCTCACGGCGGAGTTTGGCGATTGAGTGCACTGTCCCTCCTAACCAGAGTGTCAGCGGATCCCGTCGGCGGTTGCACGTCTGCCATTTGCCTACGCACTTGAGTTTCCAGTATTGGTCTGTGCCCGGGCTGGCTGGGTGAGGCGGTAATTGAGTATACTGTGCGTGAATCCTGTGGCAAGCCATGGCGGCAGACCAGAATATTTTTAGACCGCGGCCGAGAAAATATGGTCGCGCAAGGCAGACTCTTGACTTCTTTAAAGAATACTCCCAAGTGATAATTGCGTTCTTCACAGTAATTCTGGCTCTCGTGTCGATATATCAGGGATGGGAAATAAGAAGCAGCAAAAGGGATACTCAGCAGCTCTTGAAAACATTCGATAAGCAAGCAGATTCTCTCCAGCGATCCGCGGAGGCATCGTCAAGGATGGCGGCGGCGGCTCATCGGCAGGCGGAGGCATCAGCGCAATCAGCTGAGAGCGGTAGACTGGCGTTGGATCAGAACCGGGAGATTCTTCAATTGGAGCAGAGAGCGTGGGTTGGCTTTTCTGCCATTCACACTGAGCCTAGTGGCTTATTTGGACCAGGCACGGAGGTGGTCATTACTGTACGAAATTCGGGGCGGACGCCCGCGCGAGAGATCATTACGACAATCGCATGTACTCATTCCGAAACCGTTCTTCTGCACCAAGCAAATGTTGTCATTTCTACGGGCATCTTGATGCCCAATGATTCTCAAAGTCTTCGTGTCGCTTTGAACAGATTGTCAGCGGAAATGGGCGCACGTATTATCGCTGGGGAAGTGCAGATGCAGTGTCGAGGTACTTCTCGCTATACAGATATCTTCAGGCAGGCACGCGCGACCAACTTTCACGCGGTCTGGGAAAACAAGCTGTATCAAATGAAAATGCTGTCCGCAGGTGCGTCGGCTAATTAGCCATGAGGGCGTGTTAAATGGACGGGACCGACCGTACCTCTACCAATCCGGCTCCAGGTCGTCGGCGAGCATCGCGGCCCCGATGCTCGCCGGGAAGCTGCCCGCCTCCAAATGCCTTGAGACTACATACCTGCTGCCAGCTTTGTCTTCAGATCGAGAATTCTTCGCGGCAGGTCAGGGGCGAAATCTTTCACCCAGAGAGGGCGAACGCCCAATAGCTCGAGGTCGCGTTCAAACTTACTCTGGTCCTCGATTTTCAGGACCGCGAAGTGGCGCAAAGCCTCCTCCTCTGCACGGGCGGGTTTCTTGCCTTCAGAAAGAGAGTCCCGAATGCGCTCACTGCGAGAGCGGTAGAGGCCCCTTCGCATCAGCTCGTCCGTCATCGAGCAGCCAACGAAAACACATACGGTTTCACGGAGTGCCCACAATGTGCTCGTCATAGCAAAGTTGAACTGTTCGTCGGTCCGCTTGTGATATTCGCTCTCGGTGAGGACGAGGCGGTCGGTGGCCTCGTGGGCAGGGCCGACCTCAAGGGGCTGCATATACCCATGCAGTTGGTAAAGGGGCATCTTACGGCCTCTGGACTTCTTGGATGATCGTTCTACTGTTCGAAAAACACGCCTGCCGTGCCGTGCGCGGTCATAGATTTGAATGAGGGCGTCGATGTTGTAGGTCAACACAGCCCGAATGCCCCGCTGGGGAACCCATTCTCGCTCCGGATCCCTCTTCTTGTCTTCGCTGCTCGCTCTCGCCGAACACAGTTTGACGATGGCAGTAAGCGATGCGAAGCGCTTTTCCATATATTTGCAGAGCTCTGGGTAGTCCGCCTTAGATTCCTCCTCCTCTGCTACGAGTACCAGCCGGAACCTATCGGACTCAGGGTCAATTTGGTGCTGCCTAAGGGCGCGTTTGAAGTCGCGATACAGAACGTCGCGCATCGCCGCAGTCCAGACCTGATGTCGCTCTTCGCAGGCGTCGGCGCAAAGCTTGCTGCAAAGCCGATCTTGGATCAGGCTCATAATTGTGGGCAGCGTGCGCCCGCGTTTCTTCAGGAAGGCTATCTCTGATCTGGCGAGATCAGCCGCCTTCCCTAATCGATCGGCGAACTCGCCCCAATTAGGCAAGCCTCCGCCAGGGCCCTTCGGGCGGGGGGCAACATACGAGACTCCTGCGCCAACAAACAGCGCCAAGTCGTCCTTCTCCAGCGCTTGATGGAGTCTTTGCCAGCTCGCATCTTCAGGGCTCATATTACCCAAACCTCCTGCACGGTCTGCCCTCACAGCGACAGCCTCTTGGTCCGGATTGGTTCTCAGGCCAGTCTACTCCCACATTTCTGTACACTCAATCCCCAGGTTTTGGGTTTGTGGGACAGGGTTTCGGGGGTTTCGGGTTTCGGGTTTCGGGTTTCGGGTTTCGGGTTTCGGGGACGGTATACTCAATCCCCAAACTCAGTCACCTCGCCGCCGGACCTGCAAGCTCGTGCTCAATTGTCGCCCGGTAGAGTCGAACTCCTGAGTTCCACTGACACCACCCCACCCCAAACGCATAGCGGACACGGCCGCCGCGATGCGTGGTTGCGTATCCTGGCCCCGCCTGCGCGACTGCTCGCTCTTCATCGACTTGTGCCGGACCCGGCCGGCTACCTCTGGTCCAGCGCCCCGGCCCGCTTTGGAGGACCAGACGCTTCCACCCTCCTCGATCTATCGCTCTGGCAATCCCGCTATGACCCGGACTCCTGGCGGGCTATCCTCACAGGGCTATCCCGGGACGAGGCCATGGAGAAGCGCATCCGGGATTCCACCCGCACCGGCCGTCCCCTGGGCGACGAATCCTTCCTCGCTGAACTCGAATCCACCCACCCTCATGCCCGCCTCAAGAAACGCGGCCCAAAGCCGAGACCATCCACACGCACCGCCACCGCCCAAGGAGTAAAGTGATTGAGTATACTGTCCCCGAAACCAATGTGTCGGTTCCGACCGTCGCGAAAATGCAGGTGATCGCACAACAGTACCGACAGCAGACTGGTCACCGATTATGCGTGAACGACATGAGTCTGAATTGGGGCGGCGTCTTCGACTTAGGCCCCAATTACAAGCCAGGGTACCACTTTTGGAACCCTCCTCATGCAGAGCATCGATTGATTTCGGGATTTCGGATTTCGGGATTTCGGGGACGGTATACTCAACCCCCAAACCCCACCCGGTTCCGCGCCCCCGTCACACTCTGCCACCGCCCCCAGTTTCGGAGTTTCGGGGACGGTATACTCAACCCCCAAACCCCTCCCGGTTCCGCGCCCCCGTCACACTCTGCCACCGCCCCCACCTCGGCGAAAGACTCACCGGCGTTCTCCCCCGCAGACCGCTCCCGCGCCCCTGACACCCGCCCCGGCCCCGCCTAACCTGCCCCCGCAACCCCGCCCGTCCGCCGCGTCTGCTTGAACTTGTCCAACGGATGCACCAGCGGATCCTCCACCCCGAGGCAATCGGGGACGGGCAATCGGCCATCGGGGATACTGACACTTCTGGCTGCCCAGCATTCCGGTCGCGCCCTCGCTCGTAGGGACGCTCCCGACGACCAAGGCACACCCCGCTTGTCCGAACGGCCACATGGTTTGAGCCCCCGTGCGTCAGCCGGGGGCACTAATCAAAAACCCCACGCTCCACCGCCACCCGCCCCCAGCAAAAAACCGCAAAAACCGCCTTCCCCGTAGGGCGCCCCTTCAGCCCGCGCGGAGCTTCAGCTCCGCCCCCCACACCCCCCCAATCCAATCCATACCAAACCGTCCATCACACCACGCACAAAATAAATATCC